>Ga0210334_10807884_pt1 | contig 17319 bp, 12 predicted proteins | sample S306metaT_FD_164440 | JGI IMG/M metagenome (GOLD analysis project Ga0210334, IMG submission 164440) | Metatranscriptome of estuarine sediment microbial communities from the Columbia River estuary, Oregon, United States - S.306 (Metagenome... | ecosystem: Environmental > Aquatic > Marine >... | reverse complement strand
CGAGCGCTTCCGAGACGAGATCGGCGACTGGCGCGTATGCGTGCTCACCCCGTTCGGCGGCCGTGTGCACGCACCCTGGGCAATGGCGCTCCGCGCCCGTCTGCGCGACTCGCTCGACTTCGACGTGCAGTCGCTGTGGTCGGACGACGGGATCGCGCTTCACTTCCCGGACGCGGATGTGCCTCCTCCGGTGGCGGATCTGCTCCTCGATCCGAACGAGATCGAGGAGCTCCTGCTCGTCGAGCTCGCGCAGAGCGCGCTGTACGGAGCGCGGTTCCGCGAGAACGCAGCGCGTGCGCTTCTCATCCCACGCCACCGCCCAGGACACCGGACACCGCTTTGGCAGCAGCGCTTGAAGGCCCAGAGCCTCCTCCAGGTCGCGCGGCGCTATCCGCAGTTCCCCATCGTTCTCGAGACGTATCGCGAGTGCCTTCAGGACGTCTTCGACCTTCCGGCGCTGCGTGGGATCTTGAAGGGGCTCCAGACGCGTCAGCTCGATTTGGTCGAGGTCGAGACGCCGTCGGCATCGCCCTTCGCAGCATCGCTGCTCTTCGAGTACGTGGCCACGTACATGTACGAGGACGACACGCCTCCGGAGGAGCGCCGCGCGCAGGCGCTCTCCCTCGACCGCGAGCTGCTGCGCGAGCTGATGGGGATAGAGGAGCTCCGCGATCTGCTCGACGCCGGAGCCGTCGAAGAGGTGGAGCGTTCGCTGCGACGCAGTCCGAGGAATGCCGACGAGCTGCACGACCTGCTTCGTCGCGCAGGGCCGCTCGTCGACGGCGAGTACGACCGAGGGTTCGCCGAGACGCTCGTTCGCGAGCGCCGCGCGATTCGGGTGCGACTGGGGGATCTCGAGCTGTTCGCCGCGATCGAGGACGCTGGGCTCGTCCGAGACGCGTTCGGAGCCGTGCCTCCAGGCGGCGTCCCTCAAGCATTTCTCGACTCGGTCGAGCGCCCGCTGCGCGCAGTGGTGCGCCGCTTCGCGAAGACGCACGGTCCTTTCACGACCGCCGAGCTCACGGATCGTTTCGGGCTCGAGCCGTCGAGCGTCGACCACGAGCTGGACGCGCTCCTCCAGCAGGACGAGTTGGTGCGGGGAGAGCTGCGCCCGGGAGGCACCGAGCGCGAGTGGTGCGATCCGGACGTGCTCCGGCGCATCAGGCGAGCGACGCTGGCAGTGCTGCGGCGCGAGGTCGAGCCTGCCGAGCAGGCGGCGTTCGGCCGGTTCCTTCCCTCGTGGCACGGGATCGGGCGGCGCCAGACATTGCGGGAGGCGCTCGTCCCGCTGCAGGGGGTTGCGCTTCCCGTCGCGCTCTGGGAGAGCGACGTCCTCCCACGCCGCGTGCCCGGCTACCGCGCCGCCGATCTCGATGCGCTCTGTGCGTCGGGCGAAGTCGTCTGGGTCGGAGCCGGGCTCGACCGCGTTTCCGTGTACTTCCGCGAGGACGCGGCAGTCCTCGGGCGCCCGGCGGCAGAGCCGTCACCGGAGGGAGCGACCCACGCCGTACTCCGGTCCGCGCTCGGCGAGCGGGCTTCCTTCTGGGCGGATCTCCTCGAGACGACCGACCTCGACGACGCCGAGGCTCTCGCTGCGCTATGGGATCTCGTCTGGGCAGGAGAGGTCGTGAACGACTCATGGGCGCCGCTCCGCGTGTCGCGGCGGTACGACACTCCCAGGCCGGATAGACGTGCTCGGCGCTTCGCCCGCTCGCGTGCGACGGTGCCTTCGCCGACGCAAGGCCGATGGTCGCTTGCGGAGCCGCTCTTCGCGGGTGAGCCGGACCGTCGCGCCCTCGCCGAGCTCCTGCTCGAGCGCCAAGGGATCGTGACCCGCGACGGAGTGCGCGGGGAGGGAATTCGCGGCGGGTACGGAGCCGTCTACTCGGACCTGCGTGTGCTCGAGACGCTCGGCGTGTGTCGGCGGGGTTACTTCGTCGAAGGCCTCGGCGGCGCGCAGTTCGCGCTTCCGGGAGCGGTCGAGCGCTTGCGCGAACTGCGGGCTGTGGACCGAGAGTTTCCGGAGCGGGATGCACTCGTCCTCGCAGCCGCCGATCCCGCGCAGCCGTACGGTGCTGCGATTCCGTGGCCCCGCCGATCCGGGGCGCGCGCGGCCCGCGTGGCCGGCGCGTGGGTCGTCCTGCTGGGTGGCGAGGCGGTGCTCTTCGTAGAGCGTGGCGGGCGATCGCTCGTCCCGCTTCGGGAGCCCGATCCCGAGTGGCTTCGCCCTGCGCTCGCCGCCCTCGTCGCGCATGTTCGGGGAGGGGGAGCCAAGCGCCTCGCCGTTGAGCGCTTCGACGGCGCTCCGGTTGTCGAGTCCGACGTGATGGAGCTTCTCATCGCGGCCGGGTTCCTCGCCGGCCCGCGTCGCGCGGTGTTGCGCCCCTAGTCGAGACGCAGGAGAGGCGAGGTCGGGCGCGTAACCGAAGATGTGCCTGTGCGCGCACCCCATCTGTACCCGCTGCTTCGCGGGTTCGTCCTGGGCTCGTTCGTCGTGCTCGGGCGCGAGCTCGAGGAAGGTGGGGATCTGCCGTTCGCGTTCGAGGAGCACGTTCAGCGAGGTGGACCCGCGCTGTACGAGTTGCGCCCACTCGTCCGTGCGTTCATCGAGGAACGCGAGCCGATGCTGCGAGCCCGCGAGGATGCTCGACTCGCCGTCGAAGAGCTTCGCCGCGAGCCGGCCGCCTCGATCTTCGCGCATGCACACGCAGGCCCGCGTGCTTCCGAAGATGAAGCGCTGTTCCGCACGGTTCTCCTGGGCCTCCTCATCGCAATGGCTGAGGCGTGTGGTGGCTTCGACTGGGACGACGAGTCGTTCGAGCGCGCGTACGCGCTGCTCGAGTCTTCGCTCTACGGGGAGCACCGCCGATACACGGCGATCGCGCCGCTCTCTGGGATCTCGCTCTCCAAGCCCGCCGAGCTCGCCTCGGGCATGACCATACGGCCGTTCGTGACCGGCGAGCTCTCGACGCACTGGCCCGAGTCCAGGGGGCTCCTTCCGAGAAGCTTCGGGCGAGAACCGGACCGAAACTGCGTGCTCGAGTTCCGACAGGAGCTGGACGCCGGAGACGCGCCGCGCGATGCCTCTGCCGAGATAGCGGATGCGGTCAGCGCGTTGCGCCTCACGACGTCCGCCGCACTCGCAGCGGGTCCCGTCCTGTTCGAGACGCTCGACGGGCGGCCGTTCGGGATCCAGCCGGTACTCCCGATCGCCGCGACCCAGCCGCCGGGCGAGCCGTCACGGCTCGACTCGTTTAGGACGCCGATCGCCGTCGAGGTGCTCGCTGCACTCGGCGATGCGGACGGCGATCCCGGGCTCGCGGAGGCACTCGACCGGTGGGAGCTCTCGCTCTTCCAGAATGAGCCGTTCCGCGCCGAGCAGCTTAGAGCCGCGCTCTCCGCCCTCTTCGGTGAGACGTGGCCCATGCGGTGCGCTGTCCTCCTGGGAGAGGACGGCAGTGCGCGGGAGGAGCTCTATGCGCAGCTCGTGGCCTTCGCCGGCGGGGAGCAGGCGGACTCGCCAGTGCTCGACACCGTTCGGCGGGCGCTCGTCGCGGTGCTGCGGTCGCGTGACCGCGCAGAGCTCGTGCACGATCTCGATCGACAGCTGCTCGGGCTACAGCGACGCGCACCGTTGCGCGCTGCCGCTGTCTGACACTGACTCGGCTCGAAGGCGTTACCCATCCGTGCGCCGGCCACGGCTACCGTCGACGCATGGAAGAGTCGCGAGCGGTGCTCGAGCGACTGGAGCGGATCGAGGAGCTCGACAGGACAGGTGCGCCGTCAGCCGAGATCGTCGCTGAGCTCCGCGCGCTGGTCGCCGATGCAACGGCGTGGTCACGGGCGGAAGGAGGTGAGTCCGCAGAGCGCGCGGTTGCGGTGCTGCGATCGGCGCTCGCAGATGACATGATCGCCGTGTGATCTCGCACTGGGACGACGTACGCACCTGGCGTGGTGAGCGCGGGCATATCGCCGGCACGTGGTCCAGCTTGACCGGACGCACGACGGTCTCGGTCGGCGTCAAGCGGATTCAGGTTGACCCTGGGAAGTGGTCGACGCCGCTCCATCTCGAGGGCGCCGAGGAGGAGATCTTCTACGTGCTCGGAGGCTCGGGCATCTCGGTTCAGTGGGAGGGAGAGGGCGACCCTGTCGGGTACGAGGTGCGAGCGGGCGACTGTCTCGTCCACCTCCCGCTCGACAACGCGCACACGTTGCAGGCGGGCGAAGAGGGGCTCGATGTGCTCGCGTTCGGTCAGCGCTCTGTCGCCGCCGGTATCACGTGGCTCCCGCGCGCGGGAGTCGCCTGGCTGGGCGAGACGTGGGCGCCGGTCGGTGCCGAGGAGGACCACCCCTGGGCCCGGGAAGCTGCAGCTGGACCTCCGAAAGTCGCCGAGCTGTCGCCGCGGCCCGCGAGTATCGTCAACGTCGCCGACGTCGAGTCGTTCGAGCGCATCATGACGACGATCGGGCGGCGAATACGCCTTTTGGGCGAGGCCGTGGGTTCGCAGCGGACCGGTCTTCGGCACTGCGACGTGCTCCCTGGGATGCTGAGCATGCCGCCTCACTGCCACTCGATCGAGGAGGAGATCTTCGTCGTGCTCGACGGCAGCGGTCATCTCCTGCTCTGGGAGGAGGCGGGCGTCGAGGAGCACCCCGTCCGTACGGGATCAGTGATTGCGCGACCGCCGGGCACCGGGGTCGCGCACGCGTTCCGAGGCGGCGAGAGCGGGATGACGCTGCTGATGTACGGCACGCGGGAGCCCGGTGAGGTCTGCTACTACCCGCGATCCGGCAAGGTCTATTTCATCGGCCTCGGCCTGATCACGAAGGTCGGCGAGCAGCTCGACTATTGGGACGGCGAGGATTGAGATCACCGCGCAAAACCGGAATCCGCTCGCGCAGTGGCGCAAGCCGGGGGCAACTTCCGGTTCCCCCGGACCCCTTCCCCTGGTCCGCTTCGCGGACAAGGCGCTCCGCGCCTTCCCTGAAGGCGTCCGCTTCGCGGCCGCGAAGCCCGTGTTTCCATCGAGCATCGCGCGGGGAAGGAGTTTCGCGCGGAGACGGGAAGGTGAATCGGTCATGGCGCTGTCACGGATCCTGTCGCGGTCCCCGCGGGGCGAGCCTGCTGTCGATCCTGCCTCGGTCGAGGTCGAGGGGTCGTCGCCGCGCCTCCATGCGGTGCCGGCACCTGACCCAGCGTCCATCCCACAGGGTGAGGGCGCCGTGATGGCGAACGTCATCGTCTTTGCGAACCAGAAGGGCGGTGTCGCGAAGACGACGACGACGCTCAACCTCGGCGTCGCGTTGCGGGAGATGGGGAAGCGCGTTCTCATCATCGACCTCGATCCCCAGGGCAACCTCACGATGAGCCAGGGGATGAACCCCGACGCCATCGAGCGGTCGATGTTCGACGTACTCGTCCATCGGGTCCCGATCTCCGATGTGATTCACACCGTCGAGGTCGATATCGCCGTCGCGTCGATCGACCTCGCCGGCGCCGAGCTCGCGCTGTCGGCTCTGATCGGCCGTGAGCGTGCGCTCGAGAAGGCGCTCGTCGAGGTGCGCGACCGTTACGACTACATCCTGATCGACACGCCTCCCTCGCTCGGCCTGCTGACGATCAATGCCTTCGTCGCGGCCGACGGGGTCATCGTGCCCGTGCAGTGCGAGTACCTCTCGCTGCGCGGCCTCGTCCAGCTCGAGAACACGCTGTCGATGGTGCGCGAGAACCTCAATACGCGCGTGCACGTCCAGGGGATCGTTCCCACGATGTACGACGGCCGGACGCTGCACGCGCGCGAGGCGATCGAGATTCTCGAGGAGCACTTCGGCGACCTCGTCTACAAGACCCGCATTCGCAAGACCATTCGCTACGCAGAAGCCCCTGTGAAGGGAAGTTCGATTCTCCGTTATGAGCCGTCCGGCCCGGCTGCACAGGGCTACCGCGACCTCGCAAAGGAGGTGCTCGATGGCGCGAAAGCGCGCGACGATGCGTGAGGGCCCGCTCGCCGAGCTCTTCCGCAAGACCGAGGCTGCACAGCGCCAGCAGGACGCATCTCCCGAGAGCGAGCCCGGCGATGAGCCCGTGCCCGACCTTCGCGCGCAGGCCGCTCTCGAGGAGACGGTCGAGCACGTGCACGACTTCGAGGAGTCGACCGGCAAGCCACCGGTGACCACGGCAGCGGCTCCACCGGCAGAAGAGGTCCCGTCCGAGGCGGCAGCTTCCCGAGCCGCTGCGCGGTACTTCCAGACCATGCTCGAGCCCGCGCCGCGCCTTCACCGTGTTCCGCCTCCGAAGGGCGCGGCGTACATCGCAGCGATCCGCGTCGTCGGAGTCGGCGGCGCCGGCCTGAACGCGATCCACCGGATGATGGATGCCGGTATCGCGCAGGTCGACTTCGTCGCCGTGAACACGGATCTCCAGGCGCTCGCGGTCTCCGACGCGCCGACCAAGATCTCTATCGGCGCGGGTGTGACACAGGGGCTCGGCTCTGGAGCCGACCCCGGCGTCGGCCGCGAGTCGGCCGAGGAGGCCGTCGACCAGCTTAAAGCTGCGCTCCGCGGCTCCGATATGGTTTTCGTCACGGCAGGGGAGGGAGGAGGCACCGGCACCGGCGCTGCGCCGGTCGTTGCCCGCATCGCGCGTGAGCTCGGCGCGCTCACCGTCGGGATCGTCACCACGCCGTTTCGCTTCGAAGGAACACGGCGGCGCACGGCGGCAGAGCGCGGCGTCGAGGAGCTGAGAGCGGCGTGCGACACCGTCATCGTCATTCCGAATGACCGCCTGCTCGAAGTGCTCGATCGCTCGACGTCCATGGTCGACGCCTTCAAGATCGCCGACGACGTGCTGAGGCAGGGCGTGCAAGGCATCTGCGACCTGATCACGACTCCCGGGCTCATCAATCTCGACTTCGCCGACGTGCGCACAGTGATGCAGGACGCCGGCTCGGCTCTGATGGGCATCGGCTATTCGAGTGGCCCGGACCGCGCACGCGAGGCCGCGGAGCGTGCTCTTGGCTCACCGCTGATCGACGCCGAGATCGTCAGCGCGCGCGGCATCTTGCTCTCGATAGCAGGCGGCGACGACCTCTCGCTGGTCGAGGTCCACGACGCCGCCGAGGTCGTTCGCCAGACCGCGACGGACGAGACGAACATCATCTTCGGAGCGACCGTCGATCCGCGGCTGACAGGCCAGGTGTGGGTCACGGTCGTCGCAACGGGCCTCGGAGGCACCCGCCGGCGCGCTGCCAGGGCAGGCTTCGAGACGTCGTCGCATTCGACGCCCGCGGGCGATCACGAGCTGCCCTCGTTCCTGAGCTCCGAGTAGCCCTGAGGGCGACGGGCTCGGGAGACGTCGAGCCGAAGTACCCTCCTGCAATGCTCGGCGCCATCGCAGCAGGCCACCCTCTGACGGCAGAGGCGGGTGCGCGAGTGCTGCGCGAGGGCGGCAACGCGGTAGACGCGCTCCTCGCCGCGGCGTTCACGGCATTCGTCACCGAGGGCCCGCTGACCGGCCCCGCCGGCGGTGGGTTCCTGCTGGTGCACGAGCCCGGTGGGGAGACCACGGTGCTCGACTGCTTCTTCGGCGTTCCGACGACGCGGCTGGGACCCATGGAGGAGGTCCTGATCGACTTCGGCGACTCCGGGACGCAGGTGTTCCACATCGGGCTCGGATCGGTCGCGGTCCCCGGATTGCTCGCGGGTCTGGAGGAAGCGCATCGGCGCTACGCGACGCAAGACTGGTCCGGGCTCGCAGCTCCAGCCGTCGACCTTGCGCGGGCAGGCTTCGTCCGTGACGAGCCCCGCGCAATCCTCCATCGGATCCTCGAGGGGGTGCTCCTGCGTGAGGAGAGTGGCCGGCGAGTCTACGGCGATCCTGCTCGCGTGGTGACAGCCGATTTGGTCCCGACGCTCGAACGTGTGCGGGACGCGGGCGCCTCGGCGGCGCACGAGCTCCTTCCCGAGTTCGAGCAGGATCTTCACACGTACCGCGTCGCTGCTCCGGCTCCACTCGAGATCGACGCATGCGGGTTCCGGATCCTCTCGATGCCGAAGCCGTCGCTCGGCGGGGCGGTGGTCGAACGCGTCCTCGAGCTGCTCGACGCCGCGGGAGAGCCGACCCTGGAGGACGAGGCACGAGCCATCGCCGATGCGTACGGCGCTTCGGGCTCAGGCCCTCTGACAGGCACGACTCACGTCTCGGTCGTCGATGCGTCGGGCATGGCCGCGGCACTGTCGTCGACACTGGGTTCCGGGTCCGGAATCTTTCGCGGAGGCGCGCAGCTGAACAACATGCTGGGCGAGCTCGACGTCATCGGGCCTGGCGAGCATCTGCCAGGTGAGCGGCTCGCGAGCATGATGACGCCGACGCTCGTGCTCGAGAATGGGCGCCCGCGGCTCGTCATCGGGAGCGCAGGGTCGGTACGACTGGCAGGCGCGATTGCGCAGGTGACGTGGCGGATCCTTCGGGGCGCACACGTCTCGGATGCAATTCGCGCGCCTCGCGTGCACGTGGACGGTGCGACCGTGCACCTCGAAGGCGGGTGGTCCGACGCGGATGCTGCGGCGCTGCCGGCGGACTGGGACCTGGTCCGCTGGGAAGGCATCAATCTCTTCTTCGGTGGGGTACAAGCGGTCGAGAGAACCGCGGCCGGAGAGCTGCTCGCCGCAGGCGATCCGCGGCGCGGAGGCGTCGGGCTGGTCGTCGAATGATCCGCGTCCGCCGAGCCGGGCCCGGCGACGCGGCGGCTCTCGTCGCGCTCGCCGAGGAAGTGGGTCGCGAGGACGGACGTTGGATCCTCGCCGCCGACACCTGGCGCTCGGTCAGCGACGAGCGCAGGTACCTGCGTACGGTTCAGCGCCATCCGGATGCCGCGGTGTTCGTGGCAGATGACGACGGTCGAATCGCTGCGCGGCTCTCGCTCTCGCGCGATCCTCATCCATCGAGCCGGCACGTCGCCGATCTCGGGTTGATGGTCGCCGAGCAGTACCGGAGGAAGGGGATCGGGATGATGCTGCTCGAGGAAGCGGTCGGCTGGGCGCGTGTCTCGGGTATCCGCAAGCTCGAGCTCCACGTCTTTCCGTGGAACGAGCCCGCGATCGGCCTCTACCAGTCGTTCGGGTTCGAGCGCGAGGGCTATCGCAAGAAGCACTACGCTCGCGCGGGCGAGTATGTCGACGCCATCCTGATGGCGTACTCGGTTCCACCGGCCGGCTGAGGGCTCTCAGGACCGGGGACATTGTCCTCAGACGCGGTTCTCAGCGACGCGACGCTGATCGCCCGAGCGCTGCGAGGCCGAGGAGCACCCGATACGCCTGAAGTCCTCGCGCGCGCGAGCTGCGCCGTGCGAGGAGCGAGAGCAGAGTGTCGATCAGCCGCAGCATGGCGACCCGTCGGGGCTAGGGATCCGAGCCGCGGATCGGGACCACCGGCTCCGGCAGCCGATGGGGCGCGTCGTCTTCATCGAGCTCGTCATCGGCAGGAAACGCGAGCGGCTCCAGGGTTTCGGGTGCGGGCGGCAGCGGACTCTTCACACCTGTCGTGTCGGTGGGCCTCGAGGCGAGCTCGTCGAGCCTGGTCTCCAGTGAGCGAAGGGCGGTCGGAAGGAGCGTCGTGGCTTGCGACACCTTCGCTGCGACGGCTCCACTCCGCAGCTCGAGGCCCTCCATCCGCTTCACGAGGCCGTCGAGACGCTCGTCGACGGTGGACCTCGGCGATGTCCACGAGAGTGCAGTCGCGAGTGCTTCCAGCTGCGTCTGGAATGACTCGCGCTCGGAATCGAACTCACTGGTAAGCCGTTCGAGCAGCACGCCGTGTGCAGCGTCCTCACGCTCCATCGAATCCACACGGGCGTCGAAGGCGGCTACCCGGCGCTCCAACTCGCCGGCTGCGGACGCTCCCATCAGGCGGTCCTGGGAGGCAGCAAGCGACTCTAGTCTTGAGCGCACTGCCGCTCGCTCGGCTTCGAGGAGCGCGGCGAGTCGGCCGACCTCGCTCGAGGTCTCTTCGCGTTGGATCGCCGCGGCGTCGACACGCTCCGCGAGATCGTCGATACGGAGCTCCAACGTGTCCTGCGCCGGTGTCCGGCTGGCGATTGCCTCGATCGACGCTGCGACGGCCTCGAGCGTGTCCCCGAGCTCCTCGATGCGTACCCGGTCGTCGATCCGAACCCGGTCGAGCTCGCTCATACGTGCATCGAGCAGCCGCTGAGCCGAATCAGGGTCGGGAAGCTCGGCCAGCGCCTGGGTGAGCTCCGCAATGAGGCTGTCGACGCGCGTGGTAGCGTCGTGGAAGCGGTGCTCGAGGGTCTCGAGCTCGACGTCTCTCGCGTCGATGCGCTCGCTCGCAGCGGCGATCGTGGACGCGAGCGAGGCCAGGTGGACGCTGCCCTCTTCGACGTGGGCTCGAAGGGTCGAGACGTGCTCTTCGCTCGCGGAGACGCGGGACGCAGTCGAGTCGTGCGATGACTCGATCGACGCGAGCCTTCCGGCGAGAACATCCACTTTCGCTCCCGATTCGTCGAGATCGAGCTGTGTCTTCCTGCGTTGCTCGGCGGTCTGCGCTCGAAGCTCCGACACGGCCTGCCGCAACTCGGCGACGGGCGCCGGATCCACCGCGCGGCGCAGGTCGGCGAGCTCGCTGGCTATTCGATGCGACTCGGCCTCGTGGGTCCGGCGTAGAGCGATGACTTCTCCATCGCGGCCGGCGAGCCCCGCGGCGGTCGTCGAGACCGTCGAGGACACGGTGTCGATGCGCTGACTGAGCAAGCTGACCTTCGCGCCGAGCTCGTCGATGCGGCCCTCGAGGCCGCGCGGCAGCTTCTGCTTCGCAAGGTCGGCAACCGTTCGCTTGACCTCGTTGAGCCCTGTCGGATCGAGCCCGCGGCGCAACTCGGCGAGTGCCGAGTCGATGCGAGCGCTCGCCGAGTCGAGCTCGCGCCGCAGCTGGGCGATCTCTCCGTCCTTCGCTGCAAGCGCGGCCGACGTGGTCGAGACCGTTCGAGTGATCGTCTCGAGTCGATCGGCGACGACGTCAACCTTGTTGGCGAGACGCTCCTCGAACTTCGAGTCGTGCTTCGAGAGCGCCTCGAACGTCCTGCGGAACTCCTTCAGGGACTTCTCGTCGATCGCTGCGGTCGTTGCACGAAGCTGCGCGTCGATCTCATCCACGCGCGCGACGAGGTCTTCGACGAGGTCGGGAGCCGGGCCGCTAGTGGATTCCGTGTGCATGCGCGACTCGGAAGCCAGGGGTCCGAACGCCGCAGGAGCATCCGCACACGAATCGCCGCGTCTGGATGGTGGTGCCCCTCGACGCGAGCAAAACGGAGTCCACGTAGCCGGCGGACATGCTCTCCCTCTGTATCGGCGAAACGGATTGCGCCCTCGTTCACCCGTCTCAGGGAGTCGTGCAGGCTACTGGCCCGCTTGCCAGCCGAGCACCATCATCCGTTGCTCGAGCGTTTGCGGACACCCGAGTCCGCGCGCCTCGGCGATGCGCGCGAGGGCGTCGTTCGGCGACGTCCCGTGACGCACGAGCCACGCGCCGACGACGACACCGGTGCGCCCGCAACCCGCCCAGCAGTGCACGTAGACGAGGCCGCCTGCGCGAAGCTCCGCATCGATCTCGTCGAGCGTCTCGACGAGGCGGTCGCGCGTGGGCACCGAGAAGTCGCGGATGGACATGTGCACGTGGCGTGAGGGCGGCGACACGAGATACGCGTACGGGTCGAGCTCCCCGTCCTGCGTGAGATCCAGGAACAGCGTGACGCCCGCGGACGCGAGCTCGCGCACCTCAATAGGAGCGTTTTCCGGACCCCAGGCGCACGGATGACGGCCGGCGATCAGCCGACCCGGTTCGATGACAGTCGGCGGACGCACGGCGCTACAGTCTTGCGGTCCGCTTCGTACCCCGTACGGGGGACCGATCTCAATCGGCCTCGCGCTACTGCCGATAGCTCGGTCATGGCTCGTCTCGAATCCCCGACCGACCCACTTCGCGACCGTGCGCTCGTCCTCGCATCCGAGCTCGGCATCGACCCCGGCACGTGGTATGTACGGATGCTCGACGAAGGACGATCCGCCGGGGCAGACGCCGACCTCGGAGCGCTCGTGCGCGTGTACTGGGAGCTGCAGCGCGTGACGGGCAGGGCTGATCTTCGGGACGATTGGCGTCGTCTCGCAGATGCACTGTGGTCGGGCGAAGCCGCCTGAGCGGGCTATCGACGCCGCAAACGAGCGCAACCGATCACGTCACACCCGGCCAGTAAGGTGGGCCTCCCGTGGCGCAACCCTTCGTCCATCTCCATGTCCACTCGGAGTACTCGATCCTCGACGGGGCGTGTCGCATTCCGGCCCTCGTGGAGAAGGCGAAGCGGCTCGAGATGCCGGCCGTCGCGCTCACCGATCATGGCTCCCTGGCGGGTGCCGTCGAACTCCACCGCGAGGCGCGGAAAGCGGGGATTAAGCCCATCATCGGCTGCGAGGTGTATGTCGCCGACGACCGTAAGGCCCAGACGAAGGGCTACGCGCACCTAACGCTTCTCGCCGAGTCCAACGAAGGCTATGCAAACCTCATCAAGCTCTCCTCGCTCGCATATCTCGAGGGCTACTACTACAAGCCGCGGGTTGACTGGGAGCTTCTGCAAGGCCACGCGAAGGGGCTGATCGCGCTCTCAGGCTGCCTCTCCGGGCGCGTGTCGCGCGCGCTCGTCGAAGAGCGGCCGAAGGATGCGCACGAGGACCTCGACCGGCTCGCGCAGATCTTCGGGCGCGAGTCGACGTACGTCGAGCTCCAGAATGCCGGGCTTGCAGAGCAGAGCCAGATCAACCCGGGTCTCATCGCGCTGTCGGAGGAGACGGGGCTTCCGCTCGTAGCGACGGGAGACGTCCACTATCTGGACGCCGACGACGCGTACGCGCACGAGGCGCTCCTCTGCATCCAGTCGGGCGACACGCTCAAGAACCCGTCCCACTGGCGCTTCGACACCAACGAGTTCTTCTTCAAGACCCCGGAGGAGATGGCCGGCGACTTCCCCGGTCTCGAGCACGCCTTGGCGCGGACGCTGGAGGTTGCGGAGCGATGCAACGTCGAGATCGAGATCGGCCGCATCCTCCTGCCGACGTACCCTGTGCCGGAGGGGAGAGACGCGTTCGACTACCTCGTCGAGCTGTGCGAGAAGGGCCTCGCCAGGCGCTACGGGAAGGCAACGCCCGAGCTGACCGATCGTTTGCGGTTCGAGCTGAAGACGATCCGCGAGATGGGGTTCGCCGACTACTTCCTGATCGTGTGGGACTTCATCCACTTCGCGAAGCAGAACGGCGTCAGCGTGGGGCCCGGGCGGGGATCCTCGGCGGGGTCGCTCGCCGCGTACTGCCTCGAGATAACCGATGTCGACCCCATGCGCTACGGGTTGCTCTTCGAGCGTTTCCTGAACCCGGCGCGCAAGGACCTCCCGGACATGGACATCGACTTCTCGGTCGCCGGACGCGACCGGGTCATCAACTACGTCGCCGACAAGTACGGCCGCGATCGCGTCGCCCAGATCATCACGTTCTCGACGATGGCCGCACGCGCGGCAATTCGCGACGCCGGCCGCGTGCTCGACATCCCGTATGGCGTCGTCGACCGGATCGCCAAGCTCGTGCCGGAGGGCCCAGGTCAGACACTCGAGGACTCGCTGCGCTCGGGGACCGAGCTGCGGCAGGCTGTCGACTCGGATGCGGTGGCCAAGGAGATCGTCGACCTCGCCCGTCCGCTCGAGGGGCTCACCCGCGCCGACTCGATCCATGCAGCGGGAGTCGTGATCGGTGCGCAGCCATTGATCGAGGTCGTTCCGCTCCAGCAGAAGGGCGCCGACCAGGAGATCGTCACCCAACTCGGGATGTGGGACGTCGTCGACCTCGGTCTCCTCAAGATGGACTTCCTCGGCCTGCGCAACCTCGACGTGATCGACAAGGCAGTGGAGCTCATCGGCGGGGTCGACATCGGCAACCTCCCGCTCGACGACCCACCGACCTACGCGATGCTGGCGCGGGGCGAGTCGACGGGCGTCTTCCAGTTCGAGTCGTCCGGGATGCGCGAAGCGCTCCGCCTCGTCAAGCCGAGCGAGTTCGAAGACCTGATCGCACTCGTCGCGCTCTACCGGCCGGGACCGATGGGCTACATCTCTTCCTACGCGGCCCGCAAGCACGGCCGCGAGCCGGTCTCCTACGCGGACCCGCGGCTCGAGCAGATCACCGGCGGGACGTATGCGATCTGCATCTACCAGGAGCAGTACATGGAGATCGCGAAGCAGCTCGGCGGGTTCTCGTTGGCCGAAGCCGAGACGCTGCGCAAGGCGATCGGGAAGAAGATTCACGCGCTGATGGCGTCCCTCAAGGACAAGTTCCTCGAGGGCTGCGCCGAGAACCAGCTTTCGGCGGCCGTCGCCCAGCAGCTGTGGAAGGACATGGAGTCCTCGCAGGACTACTCGTTCAACAAGGCGCATGCCGCGTGCTACGCACTCATCGCCTACCGAACCGCGTGGCTCAAGGCCAACCATCCCCGCGAGTACATGGCGGCGCTCATCTCCTCGGTCATGAACACGAAGGATCGGGTGCCGTTCTATGTGAACGCGTGCCGCGAGATGGGAATCGACGTGCTCCCGCCCGACGTAAACTCGTCGCAGCAGGACTTCGCCGTCGTGGGGGGCGTGATCCACTTCGGGCTCAACGCCGTGAAGAACGTGGGGGAGGCGGCCGCGGAGGCGATCGTGCGGGCACGGGCCGAAGGAGGGCCGTTCGACTCGATCTGGGAGTTCGCCGAGCGGGTCGACCCGCGCATGCTCAACAGGCGTGCGCTCGAGGCGCTCATCAGGTGCGGCGCACTCGATTCGACCGGGGCAACGCGGATGGGGATGCTCGCCGAGACGATCCTCGACTCCGCGCTTGCACACGGTCAGCGTCTGGCTGCCGACCGGCTGGCCGGTCAGGCCTCGATCTTCGACGACGGGCTGGGCGAGGCTGAGGTCTCGAAGGAGCGCCACCATCCCACGATCTCCACGACGGAGTTCGACGAGCAGGAGCTGCTGCGGCTCGAGAAGGAGACGCTCGGGATCTACGTATCCGAGCATCCCCTTGAGCGTGTTCGCGCCGACCTGCGGCGAAAGACCGACTGCGCGCTCATGGATCTCGAGCGGCGCCGCGACGGAGACATCGTGACGGTCGGGGGCATCGTCTCCGCGCTGAAGCAGGTGACGACGAAGCGCGGCGATCCGATGGTGTTCGTCACTCTCGAAGATCCGACGGCGAGCGCCGAGGTCGTGGTGTTCAACTCGACGTACGCGTCCGCACGGGATCTGCTCGAGGCCGATCGGATTCTCGTCGTCAAGGGGCGCGTCGACCACAAGCAGGCTGGCGAGACGAAGCTCGTCGCCATCGAGGTCAGCTCGTTCGAGGCCGTTCAGGTGCGGCGCGAGGTGCGTCTTCGGATCGACGCACGCCAGGCTCCCGCAGGACTGATCCACGAGCTCGCGACGCTCGTCTCGGATTATCCCGGGGAGGCACCTGTCTACGTCGCGCTCGAGACGTCGGTCGGAGAGCGCACGCTCGCCCTCGGCCCCGAGTACCGCGTGAAGCCTGACGCCGACTTCTTCGCCGAAGTTCGAGCTCTCCTGGGCGAAGCGGCGATCGCATGACGTCAGCAGCGACGGCGCTGAACACCGCGTAGGCGCGGAGATCCCTCGTCAGGGGGACCCCACCCCCCCTTCGGGGAGTGGTCTTATTCGGCGTACTGAAGCCCACTGAGATCCGCGCGTTTTCTGCGACCACTCACTAGAAAGGAGTGAATGCGCGATGTTCAAGTGGAATCCACGTTGGGTACGACTGGCGATCGCCGTGTCCAGCATCGTGGCGCTCGCAGTTGGTTCGGGCGCCGGCCTTCGCTGGGGCGAAATGGCCAGCCGCGTCGTCGGCGGCTAGCCCCTCGGAGCGTTCTCGCCGACGACGTCATAGCTCATGTCTGAACCGACTGAGCAGACTCTCACGCCTGGGCTGCGCCGGCTGATCGCGGTCGCCAGCGCGCTCGCGCTGCCGATCGCAGCCTGGGCGACGGTGAGAACCGCACTTGGCCGACCAGGCGCTGCGGAGGCGCTCGCCCTGGCGGTCTTCTTCGGGCTCGCGCTCCTGGCCGAGCTCCGGCCCGTGGCTCTCGACGAGGACGGCCGAGGCTCGGTCTCGCTCGGGTTCGTCTTCATCCTTGCAGCATTGATCCTCCTCGGCGTGGGGGCCGGCGTGGTGATTGCGATGGCGAGTTCGCTGGTCGCGCAGCTCATCGACCGGAAGCCGCTCGTGCGTACGGTCTACAACTCGTCCGCATACACACTCGCCGCATTCGCGGCGGGGGTTCCCCTTCTCGTGCTCGGTGTCGCCCCCGTATCGGACCCGATCTACATCACGGCGATCGCCGTCTGGTCAGGTGCGGCGTTCGTCGTCGTGAATGTCGTTCTCATCGCGCTCGCGATCTCTCTCCACGAAGGTGTTTCGGTTCGCACGATGCTCGCGGAGGAGTTCCGGCTGGCTGGACCCGCGTTCGGTGTGCAGGCGTTCCTCGCAGCGCTTGCCGCAGCGCTCTGGGTAACCGATCCCGTGTTGCTGGTGCTGATGGCAGGCCCGCTGTTCACGGTCACGCTCTACCAACGCTCGTCGCTCGCCTCGCGGATCGCGACGCGCGATGCGCACACCGACAGCCTCACACGACTCAGCAACAACCGAGCGTATGAGCTCGGGCTTGCCGCGGCTCTTGAGGGAGCGGGCGAGAGCCGCTCGGAACTCAGTCTCTGCCTCGTGGACGTCGACGACTTCAAGCGGATCAACGACACCTATGGGCATCCCCGCGGCGACAAGGTGCTCGTCGAGGTCGCACGTCTTCTCCACGCTGGGAGCGAGTGTGTAGGTGCGTTCAGAATCGGTGGGGACGAGTTCGCCATCGTCCTCGCCTGTGGCGAGGCGAGGGCTCGTACGCACATCGACGCTCTCTACCGTCGCGTGTCCTCGGCGCACTTCTCCGACGTCGGCTCTGCCACCGTAAGCGTCGGGGTGGCGACGTTCCCCGGTCACGCCTCCGATGTCGAGAACCTCGAGCGTGTCGCCGACAGCGCGCTCTACTGGGCGAAGCGGAACGGCAAGAACCGGTCGTGCTTCTACAGTCCCGCGGTCGCTGACGCCTACAGTCCAGATGAGTTTGAGCGCCGCGTCGAGCACCAAGCTCGTCTGCGGGCCGCCGAGAACCTCATTCGCGTCGTCGACGCCAAAGACGAGTACACAGGGGCGCACTCCGAGAGG
>Ga0210334_10452240_pt1 | contig 17525 bp, 14 predicted proteins | sample S306metaT_FD_164440 | JGI IMG/M metagenome (GOLD analysis project Ga0210334, IMG submission 164440) | Metatranscriptome of estuarine sediment microbial communities from the Columbia River estuary, Oregon, United States - S.306 (Metagenome... | ecosystem: Environmental > Aquatic > Marine >... | reverse complement strand
CTTCGCCATGGCGCCCTACTCGATGATCGAGGTGATCGCGCCGGCGCCGACAGTGCGGCCGCCCTCGCGGATGGCGAAGCGCTGGCCGGTCTCGAGGGCGATCGGGGTGATCAGGTCGACGGTCATGTCGACGTTGTCGCCGGGCATGATCATCTCGGCCCCGTCGGGCAGGCCGATGCTCCCGGTGACGTCGGTCGTGCGCAGGTAGAACTGGGGCCGGTAGCCGTTGTAGAACGGGGTGTGCCGGCCGCCCTCCTCCTTGGTCAGGACGTAGACCCGGGCGACGAACTTCGTGTGCGGGGTGATCGAGCCCGCCTTGGCCAGGACCTGGCCGCGCTCGATCTCGTCACGCTCGATGCCCCGCAGGAGGCAGCCGACGTTGTCGCCCGCCTCGCCCGCATCGAGGAGCTTCTTGAACATCTCGACGCCGGTGACGACGATCTTGCGGGTCGCCTTGACGCCGACGAGCTCGACCTCGTCGCCGACCTTGACGATGCCGCGCTCGATCCGGCCCGTCGCGACGGTGCCCCGGCCCTTGATCCCGAAGACATCCTCGACCGGCATGAGGAACGGTCGGTCGACCGCCCGCTCGGGGGTCGGGATGTACGAGTCGACCGCGTCCATCAGCTCCTGGATCGAGGCGTAGGCCGGGTCGGCCGGGTCGTCGCCGGCCTCGAGGGCCTTGAGCGCCGAGCCGCGGATGACCGGGATGTCGTCGCCCGGGAACTGGTACTTGGAGAGCAGCTCGCGGACCTCGAGCTCGACGAGGTCGAGCAGCTCGGGGTCGTCGACCGCGTCGACCTTGTTGAGGAAGACGACGATGTAGGGCACCTCGACCTGGCGGGCCAGGAGGATGTGCTCGCGGGTCTGGGGCATCGGCCCGTCGGTCGCGGCGACGACGAGGATCGCGCCGTCCATCTGGGCGGCGCCGGTGATCATGTTCTTGATGTAGTCGGCGTGCCCGGGGCAGTCGACGTGGGCGTAGTGGCGGGCGCTCGTCTCGTACTCGACGTGGGCGATCGCGATCGTGATCCCCCGCTCGCGCTCCTCGGGCGCGTTGTCGATCGAGTCGAAAGCGCGGTACTCCGCCTCGCCCTTGAGGGCCAGGTACTTCGTGATCGCCGCGGTCAGCGTCGTCTTGCCGTGGTCGATGTGGCCGATCGTGCCGACGTTGACGTGCGGCTTGGTGCGCTCGAACTTCTTCTTGGCCATCTCGTCTGAGGCTCCTGCTGCTCCGTGTGGTCGTCGGGGACCGGTATGGGACCTGGGTTAGACCCTGCTCTTGGCGACGAGCTCCACCGCGATGCTCGCGGGGACCTCGGCGTAGTGACTCAGCTCCATGGAATAGCTCGCCCGGCCCTGGGTCATCGACCGCAGGTCGGTGGCGTAGCCGAACATCTCGGCCAGCGGGACGAACGAGCGGACGACCTGGGTCGAGCCGCGCGAATCCATCCCCTCGATGTGGCCGCGCCGGCTGTTGAGATCGCCGATGACGTCGCCCATGAACTCCTCGGGCATCGTCACCTCGACCCGCATCGTCGGCTCGAGCACGACCGGGTCCGCCTTGTGGACCGCGTCCTTGACGGCCATCGAGGCGGCGATCTTGAACGCCATCTCGGACGAGTCGACCTCGTGGTACGACCCGTCGAAGACCGTCGCCCGGACGTCGACCATCGGGTAGCCGGCGTAGATGCCGGTGCCGAGGGCATCGCGGATGCCGTGGTCGACGGCGCGCATGTAGTCGCGCGGGATGGCGCCGCCGACAATCTTGTCGACGAACTCGTAGCCGGAGCCCTTGTCGGCCGGCTCGATGGTCAGCACCACGTGCCCGTACTGGCCCTTGCCGCCCGTCTGACGGACGAAGCGACCGTTGCCCTCGGCCTTGCGCCGGATCGTCTCGCGGTAGGACACCTGTGGCTTGCCGATGTTGGCCGCAACCCTGAACTCCCGGACCATCCGGTCGACCAGGACGTCGAGGTGCAGCTCGCCCATGCCGGCGATGCGCGTCTGCGCGGATTCCTCGTCGGTATGGACCCGGAACGTGGGATCCTCCTCGGCCAGGCGCTGCAGGGCGATCGCCATCTTGTCCTGGTCGGCCTTTGTCTTCGGCTCGATCGCGACCTCGATGACCGGATCGGGGAAGGTCATCGACTCGAGGATCACCGCGTGGCCGGGGTCGGTCAGCGTGTCGCCGGTATAGGTGTCCTTGAGGCCGACCGCGGCAGCGATGTCACCGGCGTAGACCTCCTCGATCTCCTCCCGATGATTCGCATGCATCTGAAGGATCCGCCCGATGCGCTCCTTCTTGCCCTTGGTCGCGTTGAGGATGTAGGAGCCGGATCTCAGCGTGCCCGAGTAGACGCGGAAGAAGGCGAGCTTGCCGACGAACGGGTCGGCCGCGATCTTGAAGGCCAGGGCGCTGAACGGCTCGCTGTCGTCGACGGTGCGGAGCAGCTCGTTGTGGCTTCGCGGATCCTCGCCGATGACGGGCGGCACATCGAGCGGCGACGGCAGGTAGTCGACGACGGCATCGAGCATCGGCTGGATGCCCTTGTTCTTCAGGGCGGATCCGCAGAGCACCGGGACGAAGCGGTACTGGAGGGTCCCCAGCCGGATGCCGTGCTTGAGCTCCTCGAGCGTGAGCTCCTCGCCCTCGAGGAACTTGTGGGTGAGGTCGTCGTCGACCTCGGCGATCGCCTCGACCATCGCCTCACGATGCTTGGCGGCCTCGGCCGCCAGCTCGGCCGGGATGTCGGTGACGTCGATCTGGGCGCCCAGGTCGTCGCGGTAGACGATCGCCTTCATCTCGACGAGATCGATCACACCCCGGAATGAATCCTCGATGCCGATCGGCAGCTGGATCGGCACGGGCCGGACGCCCAGGCGGTCTCGGATCATGTCGATGTTCCGCCAGTAGTCGGCACCCGTTCGGTCGAGCTTGTTGATGAAGCAGATGCGTGGCACCTGGTAGCGGTCGGCCTGCCGCCAGACCGTCTCGGACTGCGGCTCGACGCCGGCCACGCCGTCGAAGACGACGACCGCGCCATCGAGCACACGGAGGCTCCGCTCGACCTCGACCGTGAAGTCCACGTGCCCGGGCGTATCGATGATGTTGATGCGGTGATCGTCCCAGAAGCAGGTCGTCGCCGCGGCGGTGATCGTGATGCCGCGCTCCTGCTCCTGGGGCATCCAGTCCATGGTGGCGGCGCCCTCATGGACCTCGCCGAGCTTATAGATCTTCTTGGTGTAGAAGAGGATCCGCTCGGTGACGGTCGTCTTGCCCGCGTCGATATGGGCGATGATGCCGATGTTCCGCGTCTTGGCGAGCGGAACCGTTCGTGCCACGGTGGCTACCTACGCTCCGCTCTCTACCACTTGAAATGGCTGAAGGCCTTGTTGGCCTCCGCCATCTTGTGCGTGTCCTCGCGCCGCTTGACCGCCGCGCCGAGGCCGTTCATCGCGTCCACGAACTCGGCCGCGAGCTTCTCGCCCATGCTCTTGCCACTGCGCTTGCGAGCGGCCTGCACGAGCCAGCGGACGCCGAGCGACAACCTGCGGTCGCCGCGGATCTCGACGGGGACCTGATAGGTCGCCCCGCCGACTCGGCGGGGCTTGACCTCGATGATCGGTGTGGCGTTGCGCAGCGCCGCCTCCAGCACCTCGAGGCCCGGCCGATCGGCCTGGGCGCCGGCCCGGGCGAGTGCCTCGCGCAGGATGCGATCGGCGAGATGCTTCTTGCCATCGGTCATCAGCTTGGCCGTGATCCGCGCGGTCGTGCGGTTTGCCGGGACCGTCTCGTACTTCGTCTTGCGGGGGATGCTCTGACGGCGGGGCATGGCTACTTCATCCCCGGCTTCAGGCTGGCCTTGGCGCCGTACTTGCTGCGGCTCTGCTTGCGGTCGCGGACGCCGGCTGCGTCCAGGGTGCCACGGATGATGTGGTACTTGACCGAGGGCAGATCCTTCACGCGACCACCGCGCACGAGGACGACGGAGTGCTCCTGGAGGTTGTGGCCGATCCCCGGGATGTAGGCCGTGACCTCCATCTGGTTGGTCAGCCTCACGCGCGCGATCTTGCGCAGCGCCGAGTTCGGCTTCTTGGGGGTCATCGTGCGCACCTGCAGGCAGACGCCCCGCTTCTGCGGTGCGCCGGGGATCGGCACTTGGCGCTGCTTGAGGCTGTTCCAGTTCTTGCGCATCGCGGGGGCCTTGATCTTCGAGATCTTCGGCTTTCGCCCGTTGCGCACGAGCTGGCTGATCGTCGGCACGACGATGCGGCTCCTTTCGGTCGATCTTGGTGGTGGCGGTCCGATCGGCCCGGCTCGCGCCCGACTGGGGGACGGGCTCGGCTCGGTCGGTCCTTCGGAGGCAGCCCTCCCGCGCGCACGCAAGAGTGCGACCCCGTTCGAGGCCACGAGCGCGGAGTGTAGCAGCGGCTCCGAACGAGTGTCAAACGTCCGGACGGGGTCCCGGCGACCCTCGCTCGGGGTCACCCGAGCGGTGGGGCCACCGACGTCTCAGACCTCCCCGCCACCCTCCTCGGCGGCATCCTCAAGGAGCGGGTTGGAGCCCGGGTCGACGGCAACGACGGCCTCGGCGGTCTCCTCGAGGAAGGGGTTGAAGACGGGCTCGTCCTCGTCCGCCTCTTCGTCACCGCCCTCCTCGCCCGCGGCCGCGGCCAGCAGGGTCGCGGCAAGTCCGGCCGTCTCATCCTCTGGGTCCCGCGGGGTACCGTCCTCGAGGAACGGGTTGTACTCGGCCTCGCCGAGGCCCTCCAGCGCCTCTCCTGCAAGGGCCTCAAGGGCCAGCCGGCGCTTTCGCTCCGCTGCGGCGGCGACGTTCTGCGGCGCGCCCGTCCCGGCCGGGATGAGCTTGCCGATGATGACGTTCTCCTTCAGGCCGATCAGGTGATCCCTGGCGCCGTTGATAGCGGCCTCGGTCAACACCCGGGTCGTCTCCTGGAATGAGGCCGCGGCAAGGAAGCTGGAGGTGTTGAGCGACGCCTTGGTGACGCCGAGCAGCACCGTCTGAGCCGTGGACGGCTCGCCGCCTTCGGACAGGACCTTGTTGTTGCCTTCTTCGAAGTCGAGGCGGTCGATGAGCTCGGTCGGCAGGAGCTCGGTGTCCCCGGGCTGGTCGATGCGGACCTTGCGGAGCATCTGCCGGACGATGATCTCGATGTGCTTGTCGTTGATGGTGACGCCCTGGCTCCGGTAGACCCTCTGGACCTCCTTGACCAGGTAGCGCTGGACGGCATCCCGACCCCGGGTGTCGAGGAACTCCTGGGGGTTGATCGGGCCGTCGGTGATCGCATCGCCGGCCCGGATCTCCTGGCCGTTGTCGACCAGGAGCTTGGCGTTGTGCGGGATCGCGTACTCCCGCTCGACGACGTCCTCTGCCCTGACGAGCAGGCCGCCGTCGCCACGGGCGAGGAAGCCCTTGACCGGGGCGGCGACGTCGATCGCTGCATCGCCCTCGAGGTGGGCCAGGACCTGGCCCGCCTCGACCAGGTCACCCGGGGCCGCGAGCAGCTCAGCCCCGTCCGGCAGGCGGACGGGCGTGTCGTACTGCTCGCGGCTGGTCACCTTGACCTTGGTGCCGGTCTCGCTGCGGATGATCTCGACGTTCCCGTCGATGTGGCTGATCTCGGCCTTGCCCTTGGGGACTCGGGCCTCGAAGAGCTCCTCGACGCGCGGCAGACCGGCCGTGATGTCGAGGCCGGCGACACCGCCGGTGTGGAACGTCCGCATCGTGAGCTGGGTGCCCGGCTCACCGATCGACTGGGCGGCGATGATGCCGACCGCCTCGCCGATGCCGACGAGCTCGCCGGTCGCGAGATTCCGCCCGTAGCAGAACCGGCACACGCCGTGGCGCGCCTCGCAGGTCAGCGGTGAGCGGACGAGGACCTCGTCCACGCCGGCCGCATCGATGACCTGCGCGACGTCCTCTCCGATCTCCTGGTTGCGCTCGAGGAGGAGGGGCGGTTCCTCGCCTTTCTTGATCTTCGCCGTCGGGTCGGGCAGGGGCACCGCCGCGAGCCGACCGACGAGGCGCTTCTGGAAGGCGCCGGGTTCGTCCGCGGACTCCGCCCGGAGGATCCAGCTCCCCTCCTCCGTGCCGCAGTCGTCCTCCCGGGTGATGACGTCCTGGGCGACATCGACGAGGCGGCGCGTCAGGTAGCCCGAGTCGGCCGTGCGAAGCGCGGTGTCGGCCAGGCCCTTGCGCGCACCGTGGGTGGAGATGAAGTACTCGAGGACGGTCATGCCCTCGCGGAAGCTGCTCCGGACCGGCACGTCGATGATCCGGCCGGACGGGTCGGCCATCAGCCCGCGCATGGCGCCGAGCTGGCCGATGTTGCCTTTGTTCCCGCGGGCGCCGGATTCGGTCATCATCCGCAGCGCGTTGTCGTCCGGCAGGGTGGCCATCATCGAGTCCGAGATGTCCTTGGTGGTCCGCTGCCAGAGCTCGACGACCTGCTCGTAGCGCTCGTCCTCGGTGATCAGGCCCCGCTGGAACTGCTTGTCGATGTCGCCGATGGCATCGTCGGCATCCGACAGCCGGCGACCCTTGTCCTCGGGTACGACGATGTCCCACAGGCCGATCGTTAGCCCGCCCCGGGTGGCGTAGTCGAAGCCGATCGACTTGATGCCGTCGACGAGGTGGGCCGTATCGGCCGGACCGAGCAGCCGGTAGCACTCGTCGACGAGCCGCTTGAGCTTGCCCCGGTCCATGACGTCGTCGCTGTAGCGCAGCGGCTCGGGCAGGATCTGGTTGAAGAGCACGCGGCCGACGGTGGTCCGCCGCCGCTCGCCGACGAGCGATTCGGAAGCCGGCTCCCAGGACCGGACGACGACCTCGATCGGGTCGTGCAGCCCGATGGTGCCCAGCTGGTTGGCCAGGATGGCTTCGTCCTCGTCGACGAAGATCCGATGCCGCTTCTTTGCGGTATCACGCCCATCCATCGTGAGGTAGTAGCAGCCGAGGACCATGTCCTGGGTCGGCGCCACGACCGGCGAGCCATCGGCCGGCGACAGGAGGTTGGCGGTCGACAGCATCATCGAGCGGGCCTCCTCCTGGGCGGCCGTCGAGAGCGGCACGTGGACCGCCATCTGGTCGCCGTCGAAGTCGGCGTTGAACGCCGTGCAGACCAGCGGATGGATCTGGATCGCCGAGCCCTCGACCAGCACCGGCATGAAGGCCTGGATGCCGAGCCGGTGGAGGGTCGGTGCACGGTTCAGGAGCACCGGATGGTCCTTGATGACCTCCTCGAGCACGTCCCAGACCTCGGGTCGTACCCGCTCGACGATGCGCTTGGCGCTCTTGATGTTGTGAGCGAAGCCCTTCTCGACGAGCTGCCGCATGACGAACGGCTTGAACAGCTCAAGAGCCATCTTCTTGGGCAGGCCGCACTGGTGGAGCTTGAGCTCGGGACCGACGACGATGACCGAGCGCCCCGAGTAGTCGACCCGCTTGCCGAGCAGGTTCTGGCGGAAGCGCCCCTGCTTGCCCTTGAGCATGTCCGACAGGCTCTTGAGCCGATGGTTGCCGGTGCCGGCGATCGCCCGACCACGACGCCCATTGTCGATGAGGGCGTCACACGCCTCCTGGAGCATCCGCTTCTCGTTGCGGATGATGATCTCCGGAGCCCCCAGCTCGAGAAGCCGCTTGAGCCGGTTGTTGCGATTGATGACGCGGCGGTACAGATCGTTGAGGTCGGAGGTCGCGAAGCGCCCACCATCGAGCTGGACCATCGGCCGCAGGTCGGGCGGGATGACCGGGATCACGGAGAGGATCATCCACTCGGGCCGGGTGCCGGAGCGGCGGAAGGCCTCGATGAGACGAAGTCGCTTGATCGCCTTCTTGCGCCGCTGGCCGGAGGTCGTGCGCACTTCGATGTGGAGCTGACGGGCAAGCGCGTCCAGGTCCATCCGGCCGATGATGTCGCGCACGGCCTCGGCGCCCATGCCGGCCCAGAAGATCCGCCCGGTCCGCGCACCGGCCCCGTACTTCTCGTCGAGGATGCGGAACTCGGTCTCGCCGAGCGTCAACATCGACTTGAGGGCTTCGATCTCGTCGCGCTGCTTGCGGATGTCGTCCTTGAGCCCCTGCGCCTGTTCCTGCAGCTTCTCGCGCTCGTGCTCGAGGGTCTCGTCGATCGCAGCACGTAGCTCGCCGATCTTCTGCTCGACGACGCGTCCCTCGTCCACCTCGCGCTGCTGGAGCTCGGCATTGACGCGCTCGGTCTCGGCCGTCGCGATCTTGCGCAGGCGCGCCTGCGCTTCCTTGCCGGCCTTACCATCAGCGGCGACCACGACCTCGCCGGTCGGCTCGAAGGCGATCGTCCCCTCGGCGGCACCCTTGCCCAGGGCGGCCAGGCGCTCTTCGACCGCCTTGGCCTGCGCGACGATCTCCTCGGTCCGGGCGGCTCGCTGGGCCTCGAGATCGGCACGCGTCGCGGCCAGCACCGCGGAGAGCTCATCCTTCTTGCGATCGAAGTCGCTCCGCAGCTCGTCCTCGAGCCGGGACAGCTCCTCGCCCGCCTTGCCGCCCCGTCCGGAAGCCTCGTCCTCGAGCGCCGCCAGCGCTCGCTTCCGGGCGTCCTCGTCGACGTGGGTCACGATGTACAGGGCGAAGTAGAGGATGCGCTCGAGATTGCGTGGGCTGATGTCGAGCAGGATGCCGAGACGGCTCGGCGTCCCCTTGAAGTACCAGATGTGACTGACCGGGCTGGCCAGCTGGATGTGCCCCATCCGCTCGCGCCGGACCTTGGAGCGGGTCACCTCGACGCCGCACTTGTCGCAGATGATGCCCTTGTAGCGGATCCGCTTGTACTTCCCGCAGTAGCACTCCCAGTCCTTGGTCGGACCGAAGATGCGCTCGTCGAAGAGACCGTCCTTCTCCGGCTTGAGCGTCCGGTAGTTGATGGTCTCTGGCTTCGTGACCTCACCCTTGCTCCACTCCCGGATCTGGTCCGGGGAGGCGAGCGAGATGCGGATCGCGCTGAAGTTATTGACCTCGAGCATGACTCTCCTCCGCGCCGCCGCCTGGCTCAGCGACGCGATGCGGGTCGGGTGCGGCGGGGACCGGACCGGCCGGGATCCGGCCCCGCGGGGCGTGGTTCAGGGGTCTTGCCTCAATCCTCGAACCCGGCGAGGTTGATCCCGCCGAGGTCCGGGAGGAGGTAGCCGGAGGCATCGTCCTCGGCCAGCGGGATCTCCTCGTCATTCTGATCGAGGATCTCCGCGTTCAGCCCGAGGCTGCGCAGCTCCTTGATGAGGACCTTGAAGGATTCGGGCACGCGAGGCGGCTGGATCTCCTCGCCCTTGACGATGGCCTCGTACGTCTGGACACGGCCCAGCACGTCATCCGACTTGACCGTCAGGAGCTCCTGGAGGATGTTCGCGGCGCCGTACGCCTCGAGCGCCCAGACCTCCATCTCGCCGAAGCGCTGTCCGCCGAACTGAGCCTTGCCGCCCAGCGGCTGCTGGGTGATGAGGCTGTAGGGACCCGTCGAGCGGGCGTGGATCTTGTCCTCGACGAGGTGATGGAGCTTGAGCATGTAGATGTAGCCGACGGTGATCGGCCGGTCGAAGGCCTCGCCGGTGCGACCGTCCTTGAGCGCGATCTTGCCATCCTCCGGCAGTCCTGCCTCGATGAGCTCGCTCCGGATCTGCGCCTCGGTCGCACCGTCGAAGACGGCCGTCGCGGCCGTCTCTCCCTTGCTGTGCAGTGCCCAGCCGAGATGCGTCTCGAGGATCTGGCCGATGTTCATCCGACTCGGCACGCCGAGCGGATTGAGGATGATGTCGACGGGCGACCCGTCCGGCAGGAACGGCATGTCCTCGGCGGGCAGGATCTTGGCGATGACCCCCTTGTTGCCGTGGCGACCGGCCATCTTGTCGCCGACGGACACCTTGCGCTTCTGCGCGACAGACACCCGTACCAGTCGGTTCACGCCCGGCTGGAGGTCGTCGTTCCATTCGCGGCGGAACTCGCGGATCTCGACGACCTTGCCGCGCTCACCGTGCGGCAGGCGGAGCGAGGAGTCCTTCACCTCGCGCGCCTTCTCGCCGAAGATCGCCCGGAGGAGGCGCTCCTCGGCGGTCAGCTCTGTCTCGCCCTTCGGGGTGATCTTGCCGACGAGGATGTCGCCGGGGCGGACCTCGGCCCCGATGTAGACGATGCCCTCCTCGTCGAGATCCTTGAGCGACTCCTCGCCGACGTTCGGGATGTCGCGGGTGATCTCCTCGGGCCCGAGCTTCGTGTCGCGCGACTCGATCTCGTGCTTCTCGATGTGGATGCTCGTGAACAGGTCGTCACGGACGAGCCGATCGCTGATGACGATGGCGTCCTCGTAGTTGCCGCCCTCCCAGCTCATGAAGGCGACGAGCACGTTGCGACCGAGTGCCAGCTCGCCACGGTCGGTCGAGCTGCTGTCGGCGATCGCCTCATCGGGAGATACCCGCTGGCCGATGTCGACGATGGGGCGCTGATTGATGCAGGTGCCCTGGTTGCTGCGGACGAACTTCTGAAGGCGGTACTCGACGAGCTCGCCGCCATCCGTCTCGACCGAGATCCGGTCGGCGGTGACGCTGGTGACGACGCCGGCCTCGCGGGCGACGACGACCTGGCCGGAGTCGCGGGCGGCCCGCTCCTCCACGCCGGTGCCGACGATCGGCGCCTCGGGCTCGAGCAGGGGCACGGCCTGGCGCTGCATGTTCGAGCCCATCAGCGCCCGGTTGGCGTCGTCGTGCTCGAGGAAGGGGATCAGCGCAGTCGCCACGGAGACGACCTGCTTGGGCGACACGTCCATGTACTCGATCTGACCGGGTCGAGCCTCAGGGAACTGGTCCCGGTAGCGGGACGGCACGCGCTCGTCGAGGAAGTGGCCCTCGTCGTCGAGGCGAGCGTTGGCCTGGGCGACGACGTGCTCCTCCTCCTCGTCGGCGGCGAGATAGACGATCTCATCCGTGACGACGGGCCGGATCGGGAAGGCCTGGGCCTTCTGCTTCTTGAGCTCGGCCTGCCCGGCCGCGTTGAACGAGGCCCCGGCCTTGAGCACGACGCTGCCGCTCTTGGTGACGAGGTCGGCACCGGTCTGGTAGGTCAGGAGCTCCGGATCGTCGAACGCCACGGTCCGCTTGACCTGGCGGTACGGGGTCTCGATGAAGCCGTAGGCATTGATCCGGCCGTAGGTCGCCAGCGAGCCGATGAGGCCGATGTTCGGGCCCTCGGGCGTCTCGATCGGACAGATCCGGCCGTAGTGGCTGTGGTGGACGTCGCGAACGTCGAAGCCGGCCCGCTCGCGCGAGAGGCCGCCCGGGCCGAGCGCCGAGAGCCGGCGCTTGGACGTCAGCTCGGCCAGCGGGTTGGTCTGGTCCATGAACTGGCTGAGCTGGCTGCCGCCGAAGAACTCTTTCATCGCGGCCACGACCGGGCGGATGTTGATGAGCGCGTTGGGGGTCGCCTTGTCGATCTCCTGGATCGTCATGCGCTCGCGGACGACACGTTCCATCCGGAGGAGGCCGATCCGGAAGGCATTCTGGATGAGCTCCCCGTTGGCCCGGATCCGCCGGTTGCCGAGGTGGTCGATGTCGTCATGGGGGTGGAGGCCCCGGTCGCACTCGATGAGCTGGCCGACGATGGCCGCGATGTCCTCGCGAGTGATCGTCCGCCCCTCACGCGACAGCTCGATGCCCATCCGCTCCGCCACCGGGTCGAGCTTCTTGTTGAACTTGTAGCGCCCGACACGCCCGAGGTCGTAGCGTCGGAAGTTGAAGAACAGGCTCTCGACCAGCTGGCGAGCGTTGTCGCCGGTAGGCGGGTCGCCCGGACGCAGCTTCTTGTAGACCTCGATCAGGGCGTCCTGCGCGCTGTGGGTGACGTCCTTCTCGAGCGTGGCCGCGATGTAGGGATGCTCGGGATCGGTGTCGATCGGTGCGAAGAGTGCGCTGATCTCATCGTTCTGCTCGTAGCCCACGGCGCGCAGAAGCGTGGTCGCCGGGATCTTGCGCTTGCGATCGACCTTGACCCAGAGCTGGTCCTTGTTGTTCGTCTCGAACTCGAGCCAGGCACCACGGTTCGGGATCACCTTGGCCGAGAAGAGCATCCGGCCCGACGCCGGGTCCTCGAGGTCGCTGTAGTAGACGCCGGGCGAGCGGACGAGCTGGGATACCACGACGCGCTCGGCGCCGTTGATCACGAAGGTGCCGAGATCGGTCATCCATGGGTAGTCGCCCATGTAGACCCGCTGCCTCTGGATCTCGCCGGTCTCCTTGATCAGGAGCTCCACGTTCACGTACAGCGGCTTGCTGAACGTCAGGTCCTTGCTGCGGCACTCCTCCTCGCTGTATTTCGGCGGACCGAACTCGTAGTCGAGGAACTGGAGCTCCATCACCTTGCCGGTGAAGTCCTTGATCGGGCTGATCTCGTCGAAGAGCTCCCGCAGGCCGCGGTCCACGAACCAGCGGGATGACTCGAGCTGCAGCTCGATCAGGTTCGGGATGGGGAGGACCTCGGGGATCCTGGCGTAGCGCTTGCGCACGGGGGCGCGGGCGGCACGCAGCGACGACTCAGCAGAAGACAGCATGCACCGCTCCTTGGCGGAGGAGGAGAAGGGGGAAGGCCGCGCTCACAGAACGTACAAGGATACCGCTTGCGCGGGCCCTGTCAAACGACGCCCGGCTGACGAGCGAGTGAAGGCCTCGCGACCCGGCTCTCTCCTCGGCTACCCAGTGTCTCGCGGCACGGGCGGGCGTCTTCGCCATCCCCCGCCGACCCGATGCCGGGGGGCTCTCCTGGTCGATTAGGGCATCCGACCAGGACGTGCGACGGAACTCAAGGCCCAACTGGCGAGAGCGGGCATAGTGTTCGCTGCCACTGGTGCCTGGTCCCGATGACACGCAGTGGCGACTACAGCTGTGCGAAGTACCAACTCGCTGTCACAAGAGCCAGAAGAGGAGCCAGGCGGCAATCGACACACCGCCGACAACGTGGACCAAACGCGTGCCTCGGGCGAGTGCAACGTGGGCAGCCCGGCCCAGGATCCAACCCAGCGCGACCAGCAAGCCGGTGCTCACGACATTGGGAAGCCACTCGGCGACGGTCTCGAACTCCGCGCGAGCATTGCCCCCCACAGCAGCGTTGAGGAGGGCCGGCAGGAAGAGCGCCATCACGACTCCTGCTGCCGACGCGACTAGACCGAGTAGGCCGTAGCCAACCGCCGCAACAACGACGCCGAGGACCATGCCGGCCCCACCCATGGTGACGGTTCGCAGGGCCTCCCCTTCTGCGGAACCCGGGGCCACTACGACTGCCGCCACGAAGACGGAGAGCGAGGCCCACCCGATGAGCAGGCCTCCAACGACTTCGCGAGAACGGTCGACCGAGATGCCGCTTGCGACCGAGTCGGTCTCTCTAGAACGACCCACGAGCTGACCCTCCTCTGCCGAGCAGGATGTTCGCTTCTCGGACGCCAGGGTCGAGTGCGGTTTGGCGTGCCTCAGAGGGCCGAGGGGAACGTACCGCGGCTGCCACGGAGCGCCGAAAGGGGCGGCGGCCGAAGCCACCGCCCCTTGGGCGTCCATCGGGTGGGTGGCCGCCGGGTGTGGCAACCGATCCCCGGGGTCCGGCCAGCCGTGCCGGTGAACTGCGGGAGCCCGCTACTTGATCTCGACCTTGGCGCCCTGATCCTCGAGCGCGGCCTTGATCTTCTCGGCCTCGTCCTTGGCGACGCCTTCCTTGACGGCCTTCGGCGAAGCGTCGACGAGATCCTTGGCCTCCTTGAGACCAAGGCCGGTCAGCTCTCGGACGACCTTGATGACCGGGATCTTGTTCGGGCCGACCTCGGTCAGCACAGCCGAGAACTCGGTCTGCTCCTCGACGGCCTCGGCGACGGCAGCCGCGGGCGCGGCAGCGGCGGCGACGGCGACCGGAGCGGCCGCGGTGACGCCGAACTTGTCCTCGAATGCCTTCTTGAAGTCGGCAAGCTCAAGGACGGTCATCTTCTCGAACGCCTCGAGCAGCTGGTCGGTGGTGATGGTGGCCATGATGTCTGGATGCCTCCTGGGTCGCGCCGGCCCGCCTCGGGGCCCGGCGCCGATTGATTCGGTCGTCGTCGGACCCGCCGTCAGGCGGCCGACGCCCTCTGGTCGTGGAGTGCCTGGAACAGGCCGGCCACGTCGCGCAACGGGGCTGCGATGAGCCCGGCCGTGGTCGCCAGCGGTGCCTCGAACGCCCCGGCCAGCTCGGCCAGCAGCACATCGCGTCCCGGCAGGGCGGCCAGGCGTTGGATGCCGTTGGCGTCGATCGGCCGGTCACCGAGCACCCCGCCCATCACCTTGACGCTCCGGTACGGCTTGACCGCATCGAGAACGGCCCTGGCCGTGCCGGCCTCGTCGGTGCCGAAGGCGATCGCCGTCGGCCCGCTGAGAAGCGGCCCGAGGGCCTCCCCGACCGGACCCTCGGCGGCGATCCGCATCAGGCGGTTCTTGACGACGCGATACGAGACGTCCTGCTTGCGGAGCGCCTTCCGGATCTCTGCGATCTCCTTGACCGTCAGGCCGCGGTACTCGGAGACGATCATCGTCCGGCTGCGAGCAACCTCGTCGCGTAGCTGGGCGACCGTCTGTCGCTTGGCCTCGGTCGGCATGGGCGACCTCCTTGCTTCGGCGCGCATCCGGCGCGCGGCGGTGGGCGCGGGGTCCTTGACAGACCACGACGCCCCTGCGACGGCACCTTGCGGTTCGCAGGGGCGGCCCACCATCGGTGGTCGCTGGTCCTGCCTCGGCGTGCTCGCCGTCGTCCCCGGAGTCGGCCGATCGTTCGGCCGACGGATCCGGTCCGGTCCGGCGGATCAAGCCCCGACCGTCGGTCGTCCCGGTGTCCCGGTGCGATCGGCAGTCCGCGGGCGCAGGCTGTCTGCGGCGGTCCGTCGTATTCGATTGTCTGGCGGCGCGCCGGGGGGCCCGATAAGCCCCACGACCGCCGCCACGTATGGTGTCAGGCCGCGGCGGCGACCGCGAGCAGCGCGGGCATGTCGACCCGGATGCCGGGGCCCATCGTGCTGGCGATGGACAGGCCCCTGAGGTACTGACCCTTGGCGCCGGCGGGGCGCGCGCGGTTGACCGCATCGACCAGAGCGGCCAGGTTATCGACGAGCGCAGGGGCCTCGAAGCTCACCTTGCCGACCGGGACGTGGATGATCGCGCTCTTGTCGACCTTGAACTCGATGCGACCGCCCTTGACCTCCTTGATCACGCGCTCGAGGTCGAAGGTGATGGTCCCGGCCTTGGGGTTCGGCATCAGGCCGCGCCGCCCGAGGATCTTGCCCAGTCGGCCGACCTGGCCCATCAGGTCGGGGGTCGCGAGCGCGACATCGAACTCGAGCCAACCGGCGTCGATCTTCTTGACGAGATCCTCCGCACCGACCTCGTCGGCACCGGCTCGCAGCGCCTCCTGGGCCTTCTCGCCCTGGGCGAACACGGCGACCCGGACGATCTTGCCGGTACCGTGCGGCAGCACCACCGTGCCCCGGACCATCTGGTCGGCGTGGCGGGGATCCACGCCGAGCCGGAGGTGGGCCTCGACGCTGGCGTCGAACGAGACGGTCGAAGTCTGCTTCACCAGCTCGGCCGCCGCTGCCGGCTCGTACACCTGCATGCGATCGACCAGCTTGGCGGCTTCCTCGTACTTCTTGCCGTGATGGGCCATGGTTCGGTTCCTCCTGGCGGCCGGGGTCGCCGGCCTCCCCCTGTTCGCTCCCGTCGCAGCCGGGGTGCTGCCGCGCGAGTCTGCAACTATAGCCGGCGGTCGCGTCGATGCATGGCAGGGCGCCAACGCGCACCCGGCCAGCTCACTCGGGCGCGCGTGCGCGAGGGCGTTCCGTCGGCAACGCAGCGAGGCGCCGCGCCACCGTCGGCCTAGCCGACGACCTCGATGCCCATGCTCCGGGCGGTGCCCTCGATCTGGCGCATGGCGGCCTCGATATCGGCCGCGTTGAGGTCGGTCATCTTGATGGTGGCGATCTCGCGGACCTGCTCCCGGGAGACCTGGCCCACGATCTCCCGCTTGGCGGTTTCCGAGCCCTTCTCCACCCCGGCCGCCTTGCGCAGCAGATCTGCCGCGGGCGGCGTCTTGAGCACGAAGGTGAACGAGCGATCCTCGAAGATCGTGATCTGGGCCGGGATGATCTGACCCGCCTTGTCGGCGGTCTTCTCGTTGTAAGACTTCGTGAACTCGACGATGTTGATGCCGTGCGGACCGAGGGCCGTGCCGACGGGCGGCGCCGGGGTGGCTTTGCCAGCCGGCAGCTGGAGCGTTAGGACGATTCGGATCTTCTTGGCCACGGCAGCAGACTTCCTTTTCCCTAGAGCTTCTCGACCTGGAGGAAATCGAGCTCGACCGGTGTCTCGCGGCCGAAGATGCTGACGAGGACCTTGACCTTGTTGCGTTCGGGGTTGACCTCGTCCACCGTGCCGATGAACTCGGAGAACGGCCCGTCGGTGACCCGCACGCTCTGGCCCTTCTGGAAGGCCACCCGGTACTTCGGCGTCTCGACGCCCATGTGGCGCAGGATCTGCTTGACCTCGGTCTCGTCGAGCGGGATCGGTTCGCTTCGCATGCCGGGGATGTTGCCGCCGCCCACGAAGCTGGTGACACCGGGCGTGTTGCGCACGACGAACCATGAATCCGGATCCAGGATCATCTCGACCAGCACGTAGCCGGGGTAGACCTTCTTCTGGACGGTGTGGCGCTGGCCCTGGCGGATCTCGATCTCGTCCTCCATCGGAACGAGCACCTGGAAGATCCGATCCTCCATGCCCATCGACTCGATGCGGTGCTCAAGGTTCGCCTTGACCTTGTTCTCGTAGCCCGAGTACGTGTGGATGACGTACCAGCGCTTCTCGTGCTTCTCCTGGACGATCTCCGCGGTCACGTCAGAGGCCCTGCAGCAGCTCGATCGCCTTGGTGAAGGCGAAATCGAGGATGGTGATGTAGACGCCCATGACGAGGCTCACGACGAAGACGAGCACGGTCAGGTTGCGCACCTGATCGCGCGTCGGCCAGGAGACCTTCTTGAGCTCGGACCACGCTTCCTGGATGAAGCGTTGGATGCGGGTCACGTCGTGTGTGCTCTCGTTTCAATGAAGCGCGGGGTGGCAGGGGCGATAGGACTCGAACCTACAACCGCCGGTTTTGGAGACCGGTGCTCTGCCAATTGAGCTACACCCCTACGCCAGCCTCAGGCTACTTCGACTCCCGGTGGAGCGTGTGGCGGCGCTCCCGCGGACAGTACTTCATGAACTCGATCCGGTTGGGATCGTTCCTCTTGTTCTTCCGGGTCGTGTAGTTCCGCTGCTTGCACTCGGTGCAAGCGAGCTGGATCACCGGCCGGTTCTCGACCTTCGCCATGGCGCCCTACTCGATGATCGAGGTGATCGCGCCGGCGCCGACAGTGCGGCCGCCCTCGCGGATGGCGAAGCGCTGGCCGGTCTCGAGGGCGATCGGGGTGATCAGGTCGACGGT
>Ga0210334_10955533_pt1 | contig 17550 bp, 19 predicted proteins | sample S306metaT_FD_164440 | JGI IMG/M metagenome (GOLD analysis project Ga0210334, IMG submission 164440) | Metatranscriptome of estuarine sediment microbial communities from the Columbia River estuary, Oregon, United States - S.306 (Metagenome... | ecosystem: Environmental > Aquatic > Marine >... | reverse complement strand
GGTCTCCAGCGGCCCAAGGTCCTCGTTGAAGCTCACCAGCCCCTTGAGATAGTAGACGTAGTCCACGTTGGGATGGTTGGGGTGGAGCTTGATGAAGCGGTCCGCCGCTGCCACCGCCTGGGCCCGCTCATCGGACTTGTAGTAAGCGTAGGCGATCTCGATCTGCGCCTGCTGCGCGTAGCGACCGTAGGGATAGCGGGCCTCCAGCTGCTCGAAATACTTGATAGCCTTCTCGTAGTTCCCGTCGCTCAATTCCGACTTGGCTTCCGCGTACAGCTTGCCGGCGGACCAGTCCCGGGTCTCGTCAATTTTTTCCGGGAAAAGCCCGCACGCGGCTAACGCGAGCAGGGCCAGCACGGCTAGACTATGTCTCATGAAGGCCAACATGGAGAATGGCACGGATTATAGCGCAACGGCGGCCTCTCCCGCCGCCGTCCGGGTGACCGTTCCCGCCGACTGCGCCGGCCTGCGGCTGGACCAATGCGTCGCCCGGATCCTGCCCCAATACTCCCGCAGCCGCATCCAGTCCTGGATCCGGGACGGGCATGTGTCCCTGGACGGCGCCCCGGCAAGCCAGCGCAGCCGGGTCTGGGGCGGCGAGCATGTCGAGGTGATCCCCGTTCTCCACCCGTCGGAAATTCCCCAGCGGCCCGAGGCCATGAACCTCTCCATCATCCACGAGGACGAGAGCCTGCTGGTGATCGACAAGCCCCCGGGGCTGGTGGTGCACCCGGGAAGCGGCAATTGGCAGGGGACGCTGCTCAATGCCCTGCTGCACCATGTGCCGGCTCTGGCCCGGTTGCCGCGGGCGGGGATCGTGCACCGGCTCGACAAGGACACCAGCGGGCTGCTGGTGGTGGCCAAGACGCTGGAAGCCCATGCCAGCCTGGTGCGGCAACTCCAGGACCGAACCGTGCGCCGCGAATATCTGGCGCTGGTGCAGGGGCTGGTGCAGCGAGGGGGCCGCGTCGAAGCCCCCGTGGGCCGCCACCCGTCGAAGCGCACCCAGATGGCCGTCACGGCGTCCGGGAAGACGGCGATCACCCACTACGAAGTGGTGGAGCGCTTTGCCGCGTGCACCCTGCTGCGTTGCCGCCTGGAAACGGGCCGCACCCACCAGATCCGCGTGCATATGCAGTCCATCGGCCATCCCCTGGTTGGAGACCGGGTGTACGGCCGCGCCCCCGCGGCGGCGCCGTCTCTGCGAAAGCTCATGGCCACGTTTCCACGCCAGGCCCTGCATGCCGCCCGGCTCGAACTGCTGCACCCAGCCTCAGGCCTGCGGGCAAGCTGGGAAGCGCCGCTCCCCGCGGACATGCGGGAGCTCCTTGCGATGCTTCGGGAAATGGGGGACCGGTGAAAGCGGAATGGTTTCGACCTGTCTGGCCCGCCCCGTCCCGGGTCCATGCCCTGATCACCACGCGGCAAGGCGGCGTGAGCCGGGGGCCCTACGCCAGCCTCAATCTCGGTGATCATGTGGGCGACGATCCGGAGGCCGTTCGCGCCAACCGCGCGTTGCTGCGCGAGGACCTTCCATCCGAACCCAAGTGGCTGAAGCAGGTCCACGGTGTCCGGGTCGCCGCCGTGGACGGCGCTCTCTATCCCAAGGAGGGGGACGCGGCCGTGGCGCGCCGCCCGGGCACCGTGTGCGCGGTGCTTACGGCGGACTGCCTCCCCGTCCTGCTCTGCAACGAAGCCGCCACCGTGGTGGGAGTCGCCCACGCGGGGTGGCGGGGCCTTTCCGCGGGCATACTGGAGCACGCCGTTGTCGGGATGGGGGTGCCTCCTGCGTCCCTGATCGCCTACTTGGGCCCGGCCATCGGCCCCGCTTCCTTCGAGGTGGGAGACGAGGTGCGCGAAGTGTTCCTGCACCACGCGGCGGCGGCAGCCGCCGCCTTCCTGCCTCATGGGCCGGGCAAGTGGCTATGCGATCTCTATGAACTCGCCCGCCAGCGCCTGCGCGCATGCGGCGTTTCAGGGATCCATGGCGGAGGGATGTGTACCTATTTCGACGCCGACCGCTTTTTTTCCTACCGGCGTGACGGTGTCACGGGCCGCATGGCCGCCCTCATCTGGCTCGGCTGATCCGGTATAATTCGCTCCCTCCCGGTGCCCTGTCACCGGCAACCCCCAACCCTCCAGTCCCCGTCGAGTGTCCCCGTGACAGACCTTGCATGGATCATTGGCGCCAGCCTGGCGGGAGGCATCCTGAGCCTGGCCGGAGCGGGCGCCATAGCCTTCAGTGCCCGCGCCAGCTGGGTTCCCATGCTCATCAGCTACGCGATCGGAGCCCTGCTGGGCGCGGTGTTTCTGGAGATTCTCCCCGAGGCCATGGAGCTGGCCGGCGATCCGGCGCGCCTCACCGGCACAATTCTCTTCGGGATACTCCTTTTCTTCGTGCTGGAGAAGCTGGTGCTCTGGCGCCATTGCCACGACGAGAGTTGCGAGGCCCATGATCCGCACCAGCATCGCGGCAACGATCACGGCCGCAGCGGCCTGATGATCATGGTGGGCGACACGTTCCACAACTTCGTGGATGGCGTGATCATCGCCGCCGCGTTCATGACCAACACCCAGCTCGGGATCGTGACGGCCCTCGCCATCATCGCCCACGAGATTCCCCAGGAAGTAGGCGATTTCGTGATCCTGCTCCACTCGGGCTACAGCCGCCGCCAGGCGATTCTGTTCAACGCCCTCACCAGCGCCGCCACCCTGCTGGGGGGCGTGCTCGGCTACCTCGCGCTGCAGACCATGCAGGGCCTGGTGCCGCTGCTGCTCGGACTGGCCGCCGCGAGCATGATCTACGTGGCGGTCGCCGACCTCATTCCCGGACTGCATCGCCGTCCGGAACTGCAGGCCACAGCGCAGCAGGTGCTACTCATCGCGCTGGGAATCGGGTCCATCTGGCTGGTCGGAGAGCTGGTGCACGGGGCCTGATGCCCGTTTTTTCGGCCAGCCCACGATCCAGACCAGCACCGCCAGCGGCAGCAGGCCGTACCCGAACAGGGTCAGCAAGGCCATGGGCAGCGAGCTCTCGGCGAGCGCCATGAGCACCACCACATAGAGCCAGGCAATGATGACGATGTACATGCGCGTGACACCCTGGTCCTTTCGCGGCGCCGCTTGACAGGGCCAGGGGGCGTTGCAACAATCGCGCCCATGGTCGCCCTCGGCTCCGCGCGGCCACTTTAAATCGGACGCGACCTCCATGTCATCCGGCCCCGATCCCGGGGATAATCCCTTTCAGCAGTTCGGCCAGCTCGCCCAGCAGGTCGCGGACCAGTTGCGCAAGTCATGGCTCGACGCACCCCACCCTGAGCTCGGCGAGGTTTACGAGGCCCTGACCGCGGGCCTGCAGCATGAGGCGTCACGCTGGAGCGAAGTGCAGCAGCGCTATGTTCAGACCCAGATGCAGCTCTGGCAGAGCCTGCTGGGAGCCCAGCCCGGCCAGCCGCGGGAACCGCTCGTTGCGACTGAAAAGGGTGACCGGCGCTTTCACGGCACGGAATGGCGGGACTTGCCCTTCTTCGATTACCTGCGCCAGAACTACCTGCTTAACGCCAGGTTCATCGATGAGGCCATCCAGTCCTCGAAGCTCGAGCCCGAAACCAAGCGCAAGGCGGCGTTTTTCGCGCGCCAGTATCTGGACGCGCTGTCTCCGAGCAATTATCCGGGCACCAATCCCGAAGTGCTGAAGCTCGCCCTCGAAACCGAGGGCAGGAGCCTTGCCGACGGACTGAAAAACCTCGTGACGGACATGGAGAAAGGCTATATCTCCATGACCGACGAAACCGCGTTCGAGGTTGGGCGGAACCTCGCCCTGACGGGTGGTGTCGTGGTCTACGAAAACGAGCTCATGCAGCTCATCCGGTACCGCCCCCTCACCGCCGAGGTGCATGAGCGCCCTTACCTGCTGATCCCGCCCTTCATCAACAAGTATTACATCCTGGACCTGCAGCCGGAAAATTCCTTCGTGCGCTACCTGCTGGAGCAGGGGCAGCAGGTGTTCCTCGTCTCCTGGCGCAACATTCCGCCTGAGCTGGGTGCCAAGACCTGGGACGACTACATCGAGCAGGCGGTGTTCAGGGCCATGGAGGTGACCCTTGATCTCGCGGGCCAGCCCAAGCTCAACATGCTCGGCTTTTGCGTGGGCGGCACCCTGCTCGCGTGCGCCCTGGCGGTGCTGCGGGCTCGGGGCGACGATCGCGTGGCGAGCCTCACCCTCCTCACCACCATGCTCGAATTCAGCGACGTGGGGGAAATCAGCGTCTACGTGGACGACGCCTATGTGCAGAAGCGGGAAGCCGATTTCGCCGGTGGCGGCATCGTCCACGGGCGCGAGCTGGCCATGACCTTCGCGTCCCTCCGTGCCAATGAGCTGATCTGGTTTTTCGTGGTGAACAATTACCTCAAGGGCAGGAAGCCGGACGCCTTCGACCTGCTTTACTGGAACGGCGACAGCGCCAACCTTCCGGGCCGGCTCTATGTCTGGTACGTGCGCAACATGTATCTGGAAAACAATCTCAGGGTGCCCGGCAACGTTCAATGCTGCGGAACCCCGGTGGACCTTGGACGCCTGGACATGCCGACCTTCGTGCTCGCAGCCAGGGAAGACCATATCGTCCCCTGGAAGTCCGCGTTCCGCAGCGCCCAGTTGCTGGGGGGCGATGTCCAGTTCGTTCTGGCCGCCAGCGGACACATCGCAGGAGTGATTAACCCCGCCGCCAAGAACCGCCGCAGCCACTGGCTTGCCCCGGAAATGCCCCGGGACCCGGAAGCCTGGCTGGCGAGCGCCGCCGAGACGCCAGGCAGCTGGTGGCCCCGCCTTGCTCAGTGGCTGGCCGAGAATTCCGGCGCCCGGGTCCCCGCGCCCGAACGCCTGGGCAGCGACCAATATCCGGAAATCGAGCCCGCCCCAGGGCGCTACGTGAGAGTTCGCGATCACGAGGCGCAGCAGGGCGCGGGCTGATCAAACCCGCAGCACGCGTCAACAACCAGACTCAACAGGAGGAACCATTAGATGGCAAAGCGTCTCGCATTGGTCACGGGCGGCATGGGTGGCTTGGGTGAATCCATCTGCACCAAGCTCGCGGACGAAGGCTACAAGGTAGCAACCACGTATTCGCCGACCAACACGAAGGCCGCGGAATGGGTCGCGGAGATGAAATCCAAGGGCTACGATTTCCGCGCCTATCCCTGCGACGTGGGAGATTTCGACTCCAGCGCCGAATGCGTGAAGAAGGCCGAGTCTGAGCTGGGCCCCGTGGACATCCTCATCAACAACGCCGGGATCACCCGGGACATGACCTTCAAGAAGATGGGCAAGGCAGACTGGGACGCGGTCATCCGCACCAACCTGGACAGCGCCTTCAACATGACCAAGCAGGTCGTGGACGGCATGGTGGACCGGGGCTGGGGCCGGGTCATCAATGTCTCCTCAGTGAACGGCCAGAAGGGCGCCTTCGGCCAGACCAACTATTCCGCGGCCAAGGCCGGCATGCACGGATTCACCAAGGCGCTGGCCCTGGAGGTGGCCAGGAAGGGCGTGACCGTCAACACGATCTCGCCCGGCTACATCGGCACCAAGATGGTGATGGCCATTCCCAAGGAGATCCTGGACAGCAAGATCGTTCCCCAGATTCCCGTGGGCAGGCTGGGCAAGCCGGATGAGGTGGCGGGCCTTATCATCTATCTCTGTTCCGAGGAAGCGGCCTTCGTCACCGGCGCCAATATTTCCATCAACGGCGGCCAGCACATGTTTTGACCGAGTCGGTACGCTTCGCCGCCAGGGCGGGCGGCAGCAAAGCGGGGCACCCAAGGGTGCCCCGCTTTGCTGCAGAAAAGGTACCCCGGCGCATGGCGCCGGGGCAGAGGCTTTATATCAGGAGGAGGTTGATATAAAGGAAGGAGGAGTCGTTACTTCTTGCCCGGTTTGTCGGCACCCTTTAGGGCGCCAGTCGCTATGCCGGTGACGGCCCGCAGATTCGCTTCCGATAGTTCTGCCATCTGGCGGGCAGCCTTGGTCAGGTTTTCCATGGCGGTCGAGCCGGCGGAAAGGGACGACTTTAGCGCCGCCATCACCACATCGGCGCCGGCGGGCGCGCCCTTGGCTGCCTTGTCCACGGTGCCCGCCAGGTTTTTGTTGAACTCGGCAAACCGCTTTTCCATGAGTTGCGTAATTTCCTGCTGGGTTCTCGAGGCGACGTCATAAACGTCCCGCGAAAAGCCCATCGCCCTTTCGAGGCTCGATTCCGCAAGACTGGAGCGCAGGGTCATCAGCTTCTGCACGTCGTTAGTCTCGAGAAGCGCCTTGGCGTTCTTCGCGTTCTCTTCCAGGGCAGCCTTGGCTGCGGCAAGCTGAAGCTTGAGCAGTTGTTCCGCACTCTCCATGCAAATGCTGGCGAGTCCCATGGCGGCTTCCACGCCGCCCTCCCCCAGGCCTTCCAACTGTTTCTTGGTGGTCACGTAATGTCCTCCTCATCAAGTGGGTACCTAGTCTCCGCGAGAAATGCTGCGCTGCAACAACTCTATTCTAAAAACGCCGTCCCAGCGTGTCAATATACATGTTGCATCGCACCAAACTACAGCTTTGCGCCGCATCGCGGGAAATCTATGCGCTTCAAAGAGTTAAAGCTATAATGCAGTAATTCCAACAGAGGTATTTATTGCCATGGCACACGCACAAAGCAAAGATACAGCCCATGCTTCCGGAGAGATTCGCGTCATCAAGAAGTACCCCAACCGGCGGCTCTATGACACCGCTACCAGCAGCTACATCACCCTGGCAGACGTCAAATCCCTGGTGCTCCAGCAGGTGGATTTCAAAGTGCTGGACGCCAAGTCCAACGAGGACCTGACCCGCAGCATTCTGCTTCAGATCATTCTGGACGAGGAAAGCGGCGGCATGCCCATGTTCTCCAGCGATATGCTTTCGCAGATCATCCGCTTTTATGGCCATGCCATGCAGGGGATGATGGGCAACTACCTGGAGAAGAACATCCACACCTTCATCGATATGCAGCATCGCCTCCAGGACCAGTACCGGTCCATTTACGGGGAAACGCCCATGCTCAATTCGGACGCCTGGGGCCAGTTCCTGAAGATCCAGGGGCCCGCCATGCAGGGGTTGATGGGAAACTACCTGGACCAGAGCGCCAAGATGTTTCTTGAGATGCAACAGCAGTTGCAGAAGCAGACGCGCAACCTGTTTTCCGGATTCCCGTTCACGGGTTTCGGCCCCGAGGGCGCCGAAGGCGCCCCCCCGGGGGAGCGCAAGACCGAGGACAAGCCGGGCGACTAGGCGCCGCCCAAGCCCAGCGCCGCCAGACTGTCGAGAGATTACCGCATGGCCGGAACCGGTCGCAGGACCGCTGTCGCCAAGCTAGCGGAAACGTCCCGCCCCCGCCGGGTCGGTTTCGTTTCCCTCGGCTGCCCCAAGGCCCTCGTGGACTCGGAGCAAATCCTGACGCGGTTGCGGGCCGAGGGCTACGACGTGGTCCCCACCTACCAGGATGCGGACCTGGTGGTGGTGAACACCTGCGGCTTCATTGACAGCGCCATCGAGGAATCCTTGGGCGCCATCGGGGAAGCGCTGGAGTTCAACGGCCGGGTGATCGTCACCGGCTGCCTGGGGGCCCAGGGAGACGTGGTGAAGAAAGCCCATCCCCGCGTCCTGGCCGTCACAGGCCCTCACGCGACGGCGGAAGTCATGTCCGCGGTCCACAAGCACCTTCCCAAGCCCCACGACCCGTACACCGATCTGGTGCCCCCCCAGGGCATCAGGCTCACGCCGCGGCACTATGCCTACCTGAAGATTTCGGAAGGCTGCAACCACCGCTGCACCTTCTGCATCATTCCCCAGATGCGCGGCGACCTGGTGAGCCGCCCGGTTCACGACGTCATGCGGGAAGCCGAAAACCTGGTGAAGGCTGGCGTCAAGGAACTCCTGGTAATCTCCCAGGACACCAGTGCGTACGGCGTCGACGTCAAGTACCGGACCGGATTTTGGCGCGGACGCCCCCTGAAGAGCCGCATGACGGAACTGGCCGGGGCGCTGGGGGAACTGGGCGCCTGGGTGCGACTGCATTACGTGTATCCCTACCCCCACGTGGACGAAGTGATTCCACTCATGGCGGAAGGGCGCATCCTCCCCTACCTCGACGTGCCTTTCCAGCACGCCAGCCCGCGCATACTGCGGGCCATGAAGCGCCCTGCATCCACGGGCAATACCCTTGACCGCATCCGGCGCTGGCGCGAGATCTGCCCGGACCTGGCGATTCGCAGCACCTTCATCGTCGGCTTCCCCGGCGAGACGGAGGCCGACTTCCAGTCCCTGCTTGAATTCCTGGAAGAGGCCGAATTGGACCGGGTGGGTTGCTTCACCTATTCGCCGGTGACCGGCGCCGCAGCCAACCAACTGGCCGCCCATGTCCCCGACGCCGTCAAGGAAGAAAGGCGGGCCCGGCTCATGGAATTGCAGGCCGCCATCAGCGCCAAGCGCCTCGCGGCCAAGCGCGGCAAGACGCTGAACGTGCTGGTGGACCGGGTGGAGCCGGACGGCGCCGTGGCCCGCAGCTACGCCGACGCGCCGGAGATTGACGGCGTGGTGTACGTGGAGGCGTCGGCGGATTTGCGGGCCGGGGAGTTCGCGAAAGTCCGGATCACCGACTCGGACGAGCACGACCTCTGGGCCGCCCCCGCGAGCCGCCGCGCCAGGGCGCGCCGCAAGACCGCGGCTGCCACGGCCGGCTGACCGCCACCCCGCTTACTTGCCGGCGTTGAAGGAGCGCGCCTGGGCGGCCACCAGCTCCGCCATCTGGCGCCAGAGATCGAAGGCGTTGGGCGGCATGCCCGAGGACAGGAACGGATTGCCCGCCAGCCCCCGGGCAAACAGGTCCGCGAACTGGGCCCCTGCCTGCTGGGTCGCGAAAAGCTGGTTGAACGTCTGCATCATGTTCGCGTAATTGGTGCCCATGCGGCCCATTTCCCGCACCGCCGCCACGAACATCTCCATCTCGCCGCCCGGCAGCACCGCGTTGATCCGGTCCAGCAATTCCCGGCGCTTTTCCCAGTCATCCTTGCTGTCGGCGATGTACCGGCGCAGGTCCTTGAGCAGCGCCTCCACTTCCGGGGCCAGGGGTGCGGGGATCGGGTTCTCTTCACTCATGGCGCGCTAGCTTAGCGGCAAACGAGGGGTCGCGCCAGCGCCGCCGTCATGCCGCCGCAACCGGCTCCGCCTCCAGGAACGCCGCCACTTCCAAGGGATCGCGGGTCCGGCGCATGGGCGGCAGGCTCTGCCACACGCGCCGTCCGTAGGATTTTGATACCAGGCGGGGGTCGCAGATCATGAGCACCCCCGTGTCCCCCTCGTCCCGGATAAGACGCCCCGCCCCCTGCTTGAGGGTAATGATGGCGTGGGGCAGCTGATAATCCATGAAGGCGTTGCGGCCCTCCCGGTTCATTTTCTCGATACGCGCGGCGAGCACCGGGTCGTCGGGGGCCGCAAACGGCAGCCGGTCGATGACCACCACCGACAGCGCGGGCCCCCGCACGTCAACGCCTTCCCAGAATGTCTGGCTTCCGATCAGCACAGCGTTGCCCAAGTCCCGGAAGCGGGCCAGCAGTTCGCTGCGTGGACCCTGGCCCTGCACCAGGATCGGATGGTCCAGCCCCTGCTCCTTGAAGGCGGCTTCCAGCAGGTCATGGGCCCGGGCCATGGCGCGCAGGCTGGTGCACAGGAGAAACGCCCGTCCCCGGCTCGCCCTGAGCACCGGCAGCGCCGCTCGCACCACGGCCTCGGTGTAGCCCTCGCTGTTGGGATCGGGCATCCCCTCCGGCACGTAGAGCATGCCCTGGCGCTCGTAATCGAAAGGGCTTTCCCAGGATGCGGTCATGGCTTCCACCAGCCCCATCTCCCCGCAATAAAGTCTGAAATCGCCGCGCACCGACAAGGTTGCCGAGGTGAATATCCAGGCCCGGGAGGTGCCCTTAATCTGGCGCCCGAAGATTTCCGCCACCGAAAGCGGGGTCGCGTTGAGCACGACCGCCTGGCTGAACGCCTCCGCCCAGCGCACCCTCTCGTCGGCGCTATCGGCCATCCAGTTCGCCACCCGCTGCTCCAGGGCCGCGCCGCGCTCCCAGCAATGGTGCAGTTCCGCGGAGCGCGGCGCCTGGGTCTCCAGCGTCTCCTGAAGCGCTTCCAGCCGGCCGCGCAGTTTCTCAAGGGCCGCCGCGAAATCCGTGCTCGCCTTGCCCGCGCTCAGGGTGAAGCGCGTGCTTTCCCGGGGGACCGCAAGCCGCAGGTCCCGGGCGGCCTTCTCCATGGCGTCCGCCGCCTCCGGGAGGGGCGTGAAGTCCCGCGCCGAAACCAGTGCTTCCGTCCGGATGTCCCGCGCCAGTTCGGTGAGCTGAAACGTGGACACGGACTCGCCGAAGAAAAGGCTTGCGGTTTCCGGCAACTGGTGCGCCTCGTCGAATATCACGGTGTTGCAGGCGGGCAGCAGTTCAGCCAGCCCCTCGTCCCGCAGCACCACGTCGGCAAAGAAGAGGTGGTGATTCACGATCACCAGGTCCGACTCCAGCGCGCGCTTGCGGGCCTCCATCACGAAGCAGTCCCTGTAATAAGCGCATTCGCTTCCCAGGCAGTTTTCCCGGGTGGAGGTCACCGCCGGCCAGACCGGGGAATTCTCGGGGACATCGGTAAGGCCGCTGCGATCTCCCGAACCGCTTTCGCGGGCATAGCGTTCCACCAGGTGGAGGTGGATCACCGCGTCCCGGCTCAGGAAGCGGCCGTCCTGCAGGGCCCTCTGCAGATGGTGATGGCAGACGTAGTTGGCGCGGCCCTTGAGGAGAGCAACGCTGACGCCGGCCCCCAGGGCTTCGCGCACGGTGGGGACGTCGCGGGTGAAAAGCTGGTCCTGCAGGGTCCTGGTGCCGGTGGAGACAATCACCTTTCCGCCACTCAGCATCGCCGGCACCAGATAGGCGAAGGTCTTTCCGGTGCCGGTGCCCGCTTCCGCCACCAGGACGCCGCAGGACTCCATGGTTTCGGCGATGGCCCTTGCCATGGCCACCTGCTGATCCCGCCGGCGAAACCCGGACACCGCCCGCGCCAGGGGGCCATTCCGGGAAAAAATCTCCTCCAGGTCCCGCATCGGCGGAGTGTACGGGAATTCGCGCCAGGTGGGACACCCCGCCTCCGGCCACGCGCCAACGGTGTAACATCAGGGCCAACGGCACCATCGGCGCCGCGGGCGGCGTCCGGAAGACTGCCGCCCAAAATGCCAGAATGCGGACCGTCCACCCCGCCAGGTTTCGGGAGACTGAGGATCGGAATGGCTCGCCCGCTTTGCCCAGTCACGGTCGGCCGTTCCTGGCCGGCATGGGCCCTTCTTCTCGCCCTGCTTGGGGGCTGCTCGGGAGCGCGCCCGACCGCCCTTGGCGTGGACCAGGGCCGCCTCGCACGATGCCCGCCTTCGCCCAACTGCGTCAGCAGCGACGCGCCCGGCGAGCATGCCGTCGAGCCGTTTCGCCTGAAGGCCGATCCCGCGCAGGGATGGCGCGCTGCCCGGGATGCGGTGGCGGCGCTACCGCGCACCCGCATCGTCTCGGAGACGGCGGACTATCTCCACGCGGAATGCGAAAGCGCCCTGTTCCGGTTCGTGGACGATCTTGAGTTGCATCTCCGCCCCGGCGTCATCGCGGTGCGTTCGGCGTCCCGGGTCGGCTATTCCGACCTGGGTGTGAATCGCCGGCGCATAGAGACCCTGCGGGGGTTGCTGGAAAAGGAGGGAGTCATCCGATGACGCGCTTCATTTCCAGCGCGTCCCTGAACGCATGGCCTGCTTGGTCGTTGTCGAAAAAGATCCACCACTCCGCCGCCCCCGGCAGGCCGGAGAGTTTCGACCACCAGCGCTCGAGGTGGCGCCTCCCGTAGCGGCCGCGGTAGGCTTCCGCCGGTCCGTGCAGCCTGGCGTAAACCAGGCCGGCGGTCGCCACCAGCGGCGATGCCACGCCGCCCAGGTCGAAGACGCAGAAGGTCGCGCCATACGCGGCCAGCAGTGCGTAGACCTCGTCGCAGTGCCAGGACGGGTCGCGGAACTCGAACGCGCAGCGCCACCGGCGCGGCAGGGCCTCCAGAAATTCTTTCAGCCTCGAGGCGTTCACGCGCCACCTGGGCGGTAGCTGGAACAGGATGGGACCCAACTGCTCTCCGAACCCGCGGGCAGATTCGGCGAAGGCGCGCAGTCCCGGCTCGGGCTCGCGAAGCTTCTTCATGTGCGTGATGTAGCGGCTGCCCTTGAGGGAGAACCGGAAGGTCCGGGGCACGGCACCCCGCCATTCCTGAACAGCCCGGGCCGTGGGCAGACGGTAAAAGCTGCGATTCACCTCCACCGCATCGAAGTGCCGGGCGTAGAGGTGAAGCCATTGGGCCGGATCGGATCCCTCGGGGTAGGCCACGCCTTCCCAATGCGGGTAATGCCATCCCGACGTGCCGATCCGGACCCGCGGCGCCATGCTTTCCCTTGACCAACCATGCCTGGACACTACATTAGAAGCATAGACCGGGTTAGCGGGGAAAACCGCCCCGCAACGGCATCGCAGCGAGGAATCCCATGAGCACTCCGGCGGTTTTTCTTGCCTACGCCCCGCGCGGCGCGGGGCTGCTCTGCGCGGTGGTCTATCATGTCATCGGTAACCATGTGGCCGGCTGGTGGACCGGTTCCGCCCAGGGCGAGATCCGGTCGGCCTATTTTCTGGCCGAAGATTTTTTCGGTTCCGGAAACCGCACCCTCCTGGCCAGCCGGGGCAACGACCTCTACGGGGGATGGCACTTTGATTTCAGTCGGAGCGAGCCCGCGTTGGCGGATCCCATCCCCTGCGAAGACGGGATCTGCCACGAGCTGGAACGTCTGCAGTTCCAGTTCGCCCGCGAATGGCTGGTGTTTTCCGAGGAGCCGGAGGCGGCGGCCGAGGAAGCGAGCTACGCCAACGCCGAACTGGCCACGGGGACGGTGCTGATCCGCCATCGCCTACTCAACAAGCTGGCGAAGGATGGCGCCGTGTGGATCTACGGGTCTCCCACCCTCGATCTCAACGTGATTCACTTTCTGGCGGGACGCTGGCCTTTGGATTACCGGTCCGATTGACGACGCCGGCTCGGGCGCGGCAACATCCGCCCTCGGCACACACCCGCGAAGGAGGCATCATGTACAAGCGTATCCTGATTCCGGTCGACGGCAGCCCCACAGGACAGAAGGCGCTGCAGCATGGCCTGGCCCTGGCCAAGGAGCAGTCCGCGACGGTGGTCCTGGCCTATGTGGTGGAGCAGCTCCAGGTGTGGGCCACGGAGGGGCAGATCGACTTGGGTGAGGTCATGCGCGAAGGGGGTAAGACCATTCTCGCCGAAGCCCTGGACGCGGCGCGCAAGGCCGGGGTGGACGCGCAGACAGTGCTGGTGGAAGCGGGCGTTCAGCGCACAGCCCGCAGCCTGGTGGAGCAGGCGGGAAAGTCCAAGGCCGACCTTATCGTCATGGGCACCCACGGGCGGCGCGGCATTGATCATCTGATCATGGGCAGCGTGGCGGAGGGCGTTGTGCGCACCACGCCGGTGCCGGTCCTCCTGGTCCGGGGCGAGTGACGGAAAAAACCCGGGCCCACGGCCCGCGGAGCGGGAGTCCCCGTTGGATGCCCTGATCGACGGGCTCTGCCATGACCGGGCCTACTCCCACCCGGTTCAGGGCATCCGCCTGGTGCAGACCCACATCTCCTGGGTCCTGCTCACCGGCGACTACGCTTACAAGATCAAGAAGCCCCTGAACCTGGGATTTCTGGATTTCAGCACCCTCGACAAGCGGCGGTTCTTCTGCGAAGAGGAGGTTCGCCTGAACCGGCGGCTGGCACCCGGTCTGTATCTGGACGTGGTGCCCATAACGGTCAGCAACGGTGAGCCCCGCATGGGCGGTTCCGGGCCGCCCGTGGAATACGCGGTACGCATGCGCCAATTTCCCGACGATGCGCGGCTGGATCATGTACTCGCCCGCAGCGGCCTCCGTCCCGAGCACATGGACGCGCTGGCGCGGCAGGTTGCGGATTTCCATGCAAGCCTGCCTCCCCCTGCTCCGAAAACCCGGTTCGGCACGCCTCCGAACGTCGCCCTTTACGCGCGCCAGAATTTCGAGCAGATCCGCTCGCGCCTGGGGGACGCGGGGGATCTGGCGCGGCTGGCGGAGCTGGAAGGGTGGACGGAGCGCGAACTGGAGGAAAGGGCCGATCAGATCTCGGCCCGTCGCGAGCAGGGTTTTGTGCGGGAGTGCCACGGTGACCTGCACCTGGCGAACATGGCGCTCCTGGGCGAGCGCGTCGAAGTGTTCGATTGCATCGAGTTCAATCCCGAACTGCGCTGGATCGACGTCATGAGCGAGGTGGCATTCACGGTGATGGATCTCCATGACCGGGGACGCCGCGACCTGGCCAACCGTTTCCTGAACGCCTACCTCGAGGCCGGTGGCGACTACGGCGGACTCCCCCTGATCCCTTTTTATCTTGTCTATCGGGCGCTGGTGAGGGCCAAGGTTGCCGCCATCCGTTTTGCCGGGACGGAGCTCCAGGATGGGGAGCGCGCGGCTGCCCTGTCCCAGTGCCGGGACTACCTCGACTTGGCCAGCGGGTTCACCCGCCCGCGGCGCCCTGCCCTGCTCATCACCCACGGTCCCTCCGGAGCCGGGAAGACGACCCTCACCACGCCCCTGGTGCAGGCCCTTGGCGCCATACGCTTGCGCTCGGACGTGGAGCGCAAGCGCCTGTTCGGGCTTTCTCCGGGCGCACGCTCCGGCTCCGGGATCGGCAACGGAATCTACGGGCCGAAGGCGGATGCCCGAACCTACGGGCGGCTGGCGGAGCTCGCGCAATGCGCGGTCGGGGCCGGGTATCCGGTCATCGTGGACGCCACCTTCCTCAAGCGGGAGCAGCGGGCAGCTTTCCGCCAGCTGGCGTGGCGCTGCCGGGTGCCCTTTGCCATACTCGATTTTCATGCTCCCCAGGCGGCGCTCCGTAAACGAATCAAGGAGCGGGGAGCGGCGGCGCAAGACGCTTCCGAGGCCGGGATTGAGGTGCTCGAGCGGCAACAGGCGATGGAGGAGCCCCTGGCGGCTGAAGAGATTACCAAGGCCATCGTCATCGAGTCCACGCGCCCGGAGTCCGTGGAAGCTTGCCGGGAGCGAGTGCAACTCCTGATGGACCGCCAGGCCGGCTGAAGTCCGGGCGCCGGTCAGGCCGGCGCCGCCCTGGCCTGCATCCAGGCGATGAGCTGTTTCCAGACAGTCCCCAGCCCCTGACGGCCCACCAGCACCCCCACGTGCTGAATCGCCACCCCGGTGTCCCCGGGATACCAGAGCAGCGTCCTCTCGGTGCTGGAAACAGCCTCCAGAAGCGGCAATGTCGAGGCCGGCGGAACGATGGTGCACCGGCGATCCGCCACAACCGCAACGGGCGCCACGATCTGGCGCGCCGCGGCCGGGATGCCTCCCAGCTTCAGGGTCCCGCGGATGAATCCGTCCTCCCGATAGAACGCCTGGATGAGATCCTCGATGAACCGCCGGGCCAGGGGTATTTCGTCCAGGCTCCACCGTTCGACCCGGAGGTGGGTCGCCGCCGATTCCGCGTCCGCCAGGCTGGCAAACCAGTCCATGATCCGCTCGCGCCCGAACACCGACGGCGCCGCCATGAAGCTGATGGCGCTTACGAAGGAGCCCGGGACATGTACCGGCGAATTTTGCAGGAGGGCGCCTTCGACCAGTTCGCCGATTACCGGCCCGAGGGCCCCGGTCTCGCTCCGGAAATCCAGATGCATGGGCGACGCCAGCGCGATCAGTCCCAGGACCCGCTCCGGGTGCAGCGCGGAGAATATCGCGCAGAGGGTTCCGCCCAGCGAATGCCCCGCCAGGAAAACCTGGCCTTCGCCGCTGTCCTGCTGCACGGCGTTCACGCATTCCAGCAGCAGCCGATCTCCATATTCGGAAAGCCCGGGCCCCGGCGCGCCGGGCGAGGGTTCCTCCCATTGCACCAGATACACGCCCAGACCCGCGGCAATGCACCGCTGGGCGACGCTGGCGCCCGGCGCCAGATCCCAGATGTAGGCACGCTTGATCGGCGCCGGCACCAGGAGCACGCAAGGGCGGGTCGCCTCGCCCAGTCGCTTGAGCGTGACGCCGGCCCGGCTGAGTATCGTGCGGGAAGGGGTCGGAGCGACGCCATAGCCCATGGCTTCCAGCATCTGACCCTGCAGCCGGCGCGACGCATCCAGCTGCTCGTAAAGGCTCCAGCCGGCGCGCTCAAGACCGGGAAACCGAAACCCCCTCAGGGAATCGCGCATGGTGCGGGAGATATCCATCGCTTTCTGGCCATTCCACGCTCCGACTATAGCAAACGGTTTCGCCAGGCCTCTCAATGCTCCCGATGCCAGATCAGTTCATCGTCCTTCCAGACTTCCTTGATCCGATGCAGGGGTACCGCGTGCGCGACGCCCCCGGCGTCCACGAACTCGAATCCCTCGTGGGCCGGCAGCACCCGGACTTCGCTCAGGCGGACACGATGGATCCGGTGGTCCACCCGGTCCAGAAAACCCAGCACGAATTTCCCGCGCCCGAAGTCGGGATCCCAGCGGATGCGCGCCAGCAGCTCGTGGATCGGAGTCATGGAAGCTCTGGAATCGCCCCCTGAGCGGGCCCCGTCACCCCGGGAAAAAAGTCGCTAAAATCCAAGGTAAGCGCAACCTTGAGGAGCCATAGCCATCGTCGCCAACGCCATCACCGTCCTGAGGATGGCCCTCGTGCCTCTGGTCGTCTATCTGCTGGCGCGCGGCGACCGGGAGGCGGCCCTGTGGCTTTTCGCCATCGCCGGACTCAGCGACGCCGTGGACGGCTTCGTGGCGCGGCAGTTCAACCAGCAGACCCGCGTCGGGGCGATTCTCGATCCTCTGGCCGACAAGCTCCTCATCGTCGCCACCGCCTTGGCCCTCGCGTGGCTGGGCCTGCTTCCCTCTTGGCTGGCGGCGATCATGGTGGGGCGGGATCTGATCATCCTCGCGGGAGCCCTCACCTATCATTTCCTGATCGGCCCCTATGACATGGCTCCATCGCTCCCGGGAAAGGTATGCACCTTTTCCCAGGTGGTGCTGGTGGTGGGAGTCCTGCTCCACGTCGCCGGCTACATCGATATCGCGGACATCCTGCCGCCGGTCTACATCCTGGTCGCCGTCATTTCGGTGAGCTCCGGCGCCCATTATGTCTGGGTCTGGAGCCGCAAGGCGGCCAAGGCCCTCACCTGACGTCCGGTCACGGCCGGCGCCGCAGCACCGTGGAAAGCTCGTGAATGCCAGCCGGATGGGGCACCTCGCAGAATGGCGGTCCCGACCAATCCCATTGGGCGTCGGGAAAAAGGGCCCGCATGGATTCAATGTCGCAGTGGTAGGGCGGACCGCCCTCCTTTCCCGTCTGCATGAACAGCGCGAACAGCAAACCGCCGGGCTTGAGCCAGCGTCCGAGTTGCATG
>Ga0210334_10377565_pt1 | contig 17569 bp, 15 predicted proteins | sample S306metaT_FD_164440 | JGI IMG/M metagenome (GOLD analysis project Ga0210334, IMG submission 164440) | Metatranscriptome of estuarine sediment microbial communities from the Columbia River estuary, Oregon, United States - S.306 (Metagenome... | ecosystem: Environmental > Aquatic > Marine >... | reverse complement strand
GGGCGCCCTGGTGGACGACGCCATCATCGTGGTGGAGAACATCGTGCGCCGGTTGCGGGAACACGGCACCACCGGAACCGGAGAGCGGCTGCATCCCATGCGGGTGGTGTTCGACGCCACCCGGGAGATCCAGGGTTCCATCGTGTTCGCCACCCTCATCATCATGCTGGTGTTCCTGCCGCTGTTTTTTCTCTCCGGCGTGGAGGGCCGCCTGATGGTGCCGCTCGGCTTCGCCTACGTGGTGGCCCTGGCCGCGTCCCTCCTGGTGGCGATCACCGTGACGCCGGTCCTGTCGTCACTGCTGCTGCCCCGGTCGAAAACCGTCCTCGCGGGCCACGAGCCGGCCTGGGTGGAGCATCTGAAAACTTCCTACGACCGGCTGCTGGATGCGACCGTCCTTCGCTGGCGGACCATCGGCGGGTTGGCGTTGGCGCTGCTGGCCGGGGCCCTGGCCGCTTCCCTGTTTGCGGGCCGGGCGTTCCTTCCCGACTTCAACGAGGGCGCTCTGACTGTCAGCGCGTCGACGCTTCCGGGCACCTCCCTGGAAGAGTCGAATCGCCTCGGCAGCATGGTGGAGGCGGTCCTGCTCTCCCACCCGGAAGTGACCGCGACCGCGCGCCGCACCGGCCGCTCGCCCCTGGATCCCCACGCGCTTAACATCCAGGACTCGGAAATCGAAGTGGGCCTTAAGCTGAGGGACCGCACCAAGGAGGAGTTCCTGGGCGCGTTGCGCCGGGACCTGGCCAAAATTCCCGGAATGAGCATCGTGGTGGGGCAACCGATTTCCCACCGCATCGACCATATGCTGTCGGGAAGCCGCGCCAACATCGCCGTGAAGCTGTTCGGACCGGACCTCCACGAGCTGAAGCGGCTGGCGGATCGGGCAAAGGCGGTGATGGAGGGCGTCCCGGGCGCGGTGGATGTCGCGGTGGAGCAGCAGACGGATATCCCGTTGCTGACGGTGCGCTTCGACCGGACCGCCCTGGCCCGCCAGGGCCTCACCGTGGCCGAGGTGTCGGAAGCCATCGAGGCGGCCTTTGCCGGGGTCGCCGTGTCCAAGGTGCTGGAGGGCCAGAACTCGTTCGACCTGGTGGTCCGCTACGATCACGCGGTGCGGGAGAGCCTGGACGCGATCCGCTCGACACTGATCACCACCACTTCCGGCGCGCGCCTGCCCCTCTCGGCCCTGGCGGAGGTGCGGCGGGACCTGGGGCCGAACCAGATCGGCCGCGAGAACGTCCAGCGCAGGATCGTGGTGACCGCCAACGTGGCGGGACGGGACCTGGCGGGCGTGGTGGACGACATCCGCGCCCGCATGGCCCGCGGCGTCAGGCTGCCTCCCGGCTACCACGTGGAGTACGGTGGTCAGTTCGAGAGCGCTCAGGAGGCCGCGCGCACCCTCTTGCTGCTGGGTCTGGTGGTGACCGCCGGCATGTTCCTGCTGCTCTACGTGGCGTTCCGTTCGGTGCGCGACGCGATTCTGGTCATGCTCAACCTGCCGCTGGCCTTGATTGGCGGAATCGCCGGGGTGTTCGTCGCCGGCGGCGTCATTTCGGTGGCTTCCATCATCGGCCTCATTACCCTGTTCGGCATCGCCACCCGCAACGGGGTGATGATGGTGGCCCATTTCCACCACCTGGTGGAGCACGAGGGCGTGACCAACGTCATCGAGGCGGTGAAGCGGGGCGCCCGGGAGCGGCTGGTGCCGATCCTGATGACGGCCCTCGCGGCGGGACTCGCCTTGGTGCCCCTGGCCATGGCGGCAGGAGAACCTGGCAGCGAAATCCAGGCGCCCATGGCCATCGTGATTCTTTTCGGCCTGCTCTCATCCACCGCGCTCAACATGGTGGTGCTGCCGGCCCTGTACCTGCGCTTCGGGGTGTTGCGACGGGACATCCGCTTTCACCACACGCGGCGCCGGCGCGAGACGGACTACGTCGGATAGTTGGGCGGTGGAGCGCGGGGCAGCCGCAGCGGCGCCAAAAATGAAAAACCCCCGGGGATCGCCCGGGGGTTTTTTCTTGAAGCCGGACTCAGGGTGCCTTAGGCAGCCTTCGCCTTCTTCTGGGCCTGCACCGCCTTGGTGGTGATGGCGGTGACGTTGGCCTCGGTCAGGTCCGCGTACTGCTTCGCGGCCTTGGTCATGGTGTCATAGGCGGAGGAAGCGGCGGCCATCGCCGACTTCATCGCCGCGACCGCGGCATCAGCGCCCACGCCCGTGGGGGCGGTCTTGGCGAACTGTTCGAAGCCGCCGACCAGGGTCTTGTTCAGCTCGGCAACGCGCTCTTCCGCGACCTGGGTCAGTTCGGCCTGGGTCTGGGCGGCGATCTCGTACACGGCGCGGCTGTAAGCCACGGCCTTGTCCAGGCTGGGGGTAACCAGCTCGGACTGCAGGCCGAGCCAGCCCTGCGCGTCTTTCACGTTCGCCAGGATCTTGGCGTTCTTGGCGGAGTCCGCCACGGCGGCCTTGGCGGCGGTCAGTTGGACATCGGCCAGGCGCTCGGCGCCATCCAGAAGGATGTTGGCGACGCTCACGGCGGCCTCGACGTTGGACTTGTTCAGGGCAACCAGTTTCTCGGGTGCGGTAACCATATCTAATCTCCTATCGGTCAAAGTGGAACGTTCAAAAAGCTTTCGGGCAGCCCCTTGCGGGTCTTTTGCTGCGCTGCACAACTCGTATTTTAGGGCCGATCAAGAGAATGTCAAGAATTTTTTTGCACTGCACCAAATAGAGGTTGAGGCAACTCCTTAAATAGTATAAATATCAATGAAATATAAGACTAAAGCGTCAATACTGCAGCGCCAGTAATCCGGCCCGAGCGGAGGCGGTCCATGGCGTCGTTGGCCTGTTCCAGCGGGAAAGTCTGGATCTTGGTCCGTACCGGGATTTTGGGGGCGAGCGCCAGAAAAGCCTCACCGTCGGCACGGGTAAGGTTGGCCACAGAGCGCACGCTGCGCTCCCCCCACAGGATTTCATACGGGAACGACGGAATGTCGCTCATGTGGATGCCGGCGCAGACCACGGTGCCCCCTTTGCGCAGGGCGCGCAGGGCCGCCGGCACCAGGCTTCCCACTGGCGCGTAGATGATGGCGGCGTCGAGAGGTTCCGGCGGCAGGGCGGTGGAGTCGCCGGCCCAGGTTGCCCCCACTTCCTTGGCGAAGCGCCCGGCCTCCTTGTCTCCCGGCCGGGTGAAGCAATAGAGTTCCCGGCCCTCGTGGCGCGCCACCTGGGCGACGATGTGGGCCGCGGCCCCGAATCCGTAAATGCCCAGGCGCCGGGCGTCTCCCGCCATGCGCAGGGAGCGGTAGCCGATGAGCCCGGCGCAGAGCAGGGGTGCCGCCTCCGCGTCCGAATAGGCGTCCGGGATCGGGAAGCAGAAGCGCTGGTCCGCCACCGCGTACTCGGCGTAGCCGCCGTCGATCTGGTAGCCGGTGAAGCGCGCCCCGTCGCACAGGTTCTCGCGGCCGCTGCGGCAGAATTCGCAGGCGCCGCAGGTGGCTCCCAGCCAGGGCACTCCGACCCGCTGCCCGTCGTGAAACCGCTCCACGCCCGGCCCTTTTGCTGCCACGGTACCGACGATCTCGTGGCCCAAGATCAGGGGCAGCTTGGGGTCGGCGAGCTCGCCGTCAGCCACGTGGAGATCGGTGCGGCAGACGCCGCAGGCCCTGACCTGGAGCAGGATCTGGCCGGGGCCGGGCTCCGGCCGGGGAAGCTCCACCAGGGCGAGGGGCCGCCGGGCTGCTTCCAGCCGCATGGCGCGCATGGCGAGGACTCCCGCTATTCGACGCGGGCGTTGCGCTGCAGGAAGGCAACGATCCGCTCTTCCTGAAGCTCGCCCTCGGGATTGGGCGCCCGGCCGTGGACCGTGCCGATCCACTCCAGGTGCCGTTTCATCCGGTCCACCACCTTGGGCCACTCGCTGGCTGTGTGGCGCTTGGGGTCAGGGAGGTTATGGCACTGGGAGCAGGCCAGGTCGAAGGCGCGGCCGTCCCCGGTTTCCAGGTCGTAGCGTTTGCGGTCGATGGGCTTCTGCGCATATTTGGCCAGATAGGCGTCCAGGGCTTCGAGTTCGGCGTCGCTCGGGGCCTCAACCCCCTCCATCATGTCCTTCATCACCGTTCCCAAGTTGCCCTTGCCCTGCATGCGCCAGTTCATGCGCTTCACGATGCGGGGCCAGTTCTGGGCGGTGTGCATGGCCGGGCTGGGGAGGAAGTGGCATTGAACGCAGTAGCGGGACAGGGCCCGGGCTCCGGGAGAATCCGGCTCCGGAAGATCGCCGGCCTTGGGGCCGGGCGGGAGGATCCGCCGCAGCATGCGCCCATGGGGACTTTCCTGCCAGCGCCGGTAGGCTTCCTTCTCAAGCGCTGTCCCTTCCACGGCCGCGGATTGCGCGGGCGCGCCCGCGGTGACGGTGATGGAGGTCCACGACGTCGCAACGGCGGCGACCAGCAGGAAGGAGACGAGCGGCAGGCGGAAATTCATGGGCGCAATCGGGGGTGGCTTACATTTTAGGGGAAACTCACTCCTAGGAAACCTCCCTGTCCAGGCAGGCATTCACCGGCGCCGGGTATAGTGGGGCGCATGGATCAACCGCCCAACAGGCGCTGCCCCTCCTGCGGGGCCGAATTCACCTGCGACTTCGAGGCCGGACGGGATCCATGCTGGTGCAGCCGCGAGTTCCCGCCCGCTCTTGGCCTGGGACGTACAGGCGCAAGCTGCCTCTGCCGCCGCTGTCTGGAAAGGGAAATCGGGCGGGCATTGCGCCGGGCGCCTCCCGGCGAGTGACGAGCCCCCAACGCCGGCCGGGTTTCCGATAGAATCCGCCCCTTTCCTCCGGCCACCCTATGGAAGCCCTGCTCGTCTCCACTTCTATCGTTGCCCTCGCGGAAATGGGCGACAAGACGCAGCTGCTGTCCTTCGTCCTGGCGGCGAAGCTCAAGCGCAAGGTTCCCATACTGCTGGGCATCACGGTGGCGACCCTGGCCAACCATTTCCTGGCCGGATACGTGGGAGCATGGCTGGCGAGCCTGGTCTCTCCGCGGATCCTGACCTGGGTCATCGCCATCTCGTTTTTTGCCTTTGGGGCATGGGCCCTGAAACCCGACACCCTGGAGGAAGACCAGGAACTGCGCGGGGCCGGCGTGTTCATGACCACCCTGATTGCGTTCTTTCTGGTGGAGATGGGCGACAAGACCCAGCTTGCCACCGTGGCGCTGGCCGCCCGTTACGAGTCCCTGGTTGCGGTGGTGGCCGGCACCACCCTCGGCATGGTGATCGCCAATGCCCCTGCGGTCTGGATGGGCGAGGCGCTGGCCCACCGGGTGAACATGAAATGGATGCGCTGGGTCGCCGCCGCCCTGTTCGTGGTGCTGGGAGTCCTCACCCTGGTGAGCGGCGTGGAGGCGCCGACCCTCAGGCCTTGAAGCCGATCCCGTTGTGGCTGCCGTCGCAGAACGGCTTGTTATTCGACGCGCCGCAGCGGCACAGCCAGCACTGCCGCCCGCGGTAACCCGGCGTGCCCTCACTGCCGGCGATCTCCAGGACTCCGTCCGCCTGGACCGGGCCGTTGGGGATCAGGGTCAGCTTGAGGGCGCCGCCGGGCGCCATCGCCTCCAGCCTTCCGGAGACCTTGCCCGGGTCCTTGAATCCCGCCTGCTCATGGCTGCCGTCGCAGAACGGCTTGTTCCTGGACGCGCCGCAGCGGCAGAGGGCCACCCGGCTATCCTCCAACAAGATTTTTCCCTCGGCGTCCACCACGGTGATCCGGCCGCGAAGGTAAACCGGGCCGTCCGCGCAAACCGACGCCGTGTTGGCGGCGGGCGGGCTCTCGGCAGCGCGCCCGTCCCGGAATGTCAGTTGCAGGGCTCCCGTGGGGCATCGGGCGACCACTTGCGCCAGTTCTTCCGCGGGGGCGCCGTCCGGATTGATCCAGGGTCGTGCGTCGGGATTGAAAACCCCGGGCAGGCCATGGACGCACTCCGCCGCGTGGATGCAGCGTTTCGCGTCATAGGAGACGACGGCTTCGCGGCCTGCATATTCCTTCGTCGAGCCCGCCATGGCTTTCTCCTCGGTATGAAATAGGGCCGTCCGATTCTACCCGCCTGGAATGCCGGAAAAAAGAAAGCCCCGCTCGCAGCGGGGCTTTTCGGAGCAAGGCGCTCCTTCTCAACTGTGGATGTATTGCTCCAACTGCTCGATGATGAAACGCTGCTCGGAGATGGTGTCTTTCACCAGGTCCCCGATGGAAAGGACGCCCATGACCTTGTCGCCGTCCAGCACGGGGAGGTGGCGCACCCGCTTGTCGGTCATCAGGGCCATGCACTGGTCCGCGGTCATCTCCGGGCGGACATACACCACTTCCTTGGTCATCAACTCCGCCACCTTGATCTCCTTGGGGGTCTTGTTCTGGGTGAACAGGCGGCGGGCGAAATCCCGTTCCGAGATGACGCCGCAGAGCTTGCCCTTGTCGAGCACCAGGAGGGCGCCCACGTTGCGATCGGCCATGGTTTTCATGGCGTCATAGACCGTGGCCTCGGGCGCGATGGACAGGACGTCCTGACCCTTGCCTTGAAGAAGCTGGCGTGCAGTCTTCATCTCCTCCTCCGCTGAGTTATTGAGGGCGATGCCGGGAAACGGAGCGGGGGCGCGTCGGGCGCACCCCAGTCTCCGGGGCTAAGTCTAGCAAAAAAGGGCTGGAGCCGGGGCGGGGTTCCGCCCCGGGTCGGACGTCAGTCCAGCTTCTCGTAGAGGGGGAGGGTGAGGAATTCCGGGAAGCTCTCCGAGGTGGACATCTCCTCGAAAATCCTGGCGGCGGTCAGGTAGGTGGCGCTGAAAGCCGGCTCGCCCACCAGGCCCTTGATCTTTTCGACTTCCTGCGGGATCAGGTCGCGCACCATGTCCTTGGTGACCTTGCGCCCGTCCTCCAGTTTGCCCTTGGAGGACCGGATCCACTGCCAAACCTGGGAGCGGGAAATCTCCGCGGTGGCGGCATCCTCCATCAGGTTGAAGATGGGAACGCAGCCGTTACCGCCAAGCCAGGAACCCAGGTACTGGATCCCCACCGAGATGTTGTTGCGCAGCCCGGTCTCGGTGATGGGCTGCTCGGGCTGGAAGTCCAGCAGGTTGGCGGCGGTAACGGTGACGTCATCCCGCTGCTTGTCGATCTGGTTGGGACGGTCGCCGAGCACCGCCACGAACTCGCCCATGGCCAGGTCCACCAGCCCCGGATGTGCCACCCAGCCGCCGTCGTAGCCGTCGGTGGCGTCGCGCTTCTTGTCTGCGCGCACGCCGGCCATGGCCTTTTCGTTGGCCTCCGGGTCGTTCTTGATGGGGATCAGCGCCGACATGCCGCCGATGGCGGGCGCCTTGCGCTTGTGGCAGGTCTTGAGCAGGAGCAGGGCGTAGGCGCGCATGAAGGGCACGGTCATGTTGATCTTGCCCCGGTCCGCCAGGCAGAACTCCCGGTTGGTGCGGAACTTCTTGATGCAGGAAAAGATGTAGTCCCAGCGCCCGGCGTTGAGTCCCGCGGAGTGCTCCCGCAGCTCGTACAGGATCTCGTCCATCTCGAAGGCGGCGAGGATGGTTTCCACCAGCACCGTGGCCTTGATGGTGCCCTGGGGGATGCCGAGTTCCTTCTGGGTGGCGATGAAGATGTCGTTCCACAGCCGCGCCTCCAGGTGCGACTCCAGCTTGGGCAGGTAGTAGTAGGGCCCCGAGCCGCGGGCCATCAGCTCCTTGGCGTTGTGGAACATGCAAAGCGCGAAATCGAAGATCCCGCCGGACACGCGCTGGCCATCCACGGTCACGTGCTTCTCGTCCAGGTGCCAGCCCCGGGGGCGCACCAGCAGGGTCGCGACCTTGTCGTTGAGGCGGTACTGCTTCCCGCCCTGCTCCAGGCTGATGACGCGGCGGATGGCGTCGCGGACATTGATCTGGCCCTGGATCTGATTGAACCAGTTGGGCGCGTTGGAGTCCTCGAAGTCCGTCATGTAGGCGTCCGCCCCGGAGTTGAGGGCGTTGATGATCATCTTGCGCTCCACCGGCCCCGTGATCTCCACCCGGCGGCATTCCAGGTCCTTGGGCAGCGGCGCGATGGTCCAGCTTCCCTCCCGGATATTGCGGGTTTCCGGGAGGAAATCGGGCAGCTTGCCGGCATCGATCTGCTTCTGGCGCTCGACGCGCTTGGCCAGGAGTTCCTGGCGCCGCGACTCGAACTGGCGGTGCAGCTTCACCACCAGAGCCAGGGCATCCGGCGTGAGGATCTCCGCGAATTCGCTGGAAACGGGGGCACCGATTTGCACGCCTGCGGGATAGTGGCTGACGGTATTCATTGCGGGTTCTCCGTGGAAAGCCGGGAAATCCTCAAATTCTACCGCATTGCACCAGATCCGGTCACCCCCAAATTACCTGATGATTTTGAACGGGTAATTCTCTGTCTTTGGGGATCCGGTTGGTGCAGAACGGCAAGCTTTGGTGCACCTGGCCCCCAAGGGAACTCGGTGCGGCCCGCTTGCGCTGGCTCCGGCGATGGCGATCCCGACGCCGTTGAAACGCGGAAGCCAGTGATCATGCCAGGGGCATGGATTTCCCCGTGAACAGGGAACGGCAGCGGTCGCCCCGGGAAAATCCGACGAGCGGCGCTTCGACACCCTTGCCCAGGGCGATGACCTTGAACAGCTCCCCCATTTCCGAGGGGCTCAGCAGCTTCTGGGCCTGGGTGGCAAGGGGCAGATAGCGGCCGGCATCCTCGGGAGACGCTCCTGCCAGCAGATCCGTTATCCCGCAGTTCACCAGAAAATGGGCCTGGGTGGTGTAGCCGAGTAGCTGTGCGCCCTGGCTCAGCCCACCCTCGGTGATGGCCGTGAAATCCACGTGGGCCGTGATGTCGCTGAGTCCCGGCCAGGCGAAGGGATCGTCATGGGCACGGTGGCGGCAATGGCACATGAGGGTCCCGGCGGCGCGCTGGGGATGGTAGTACTCGGCGCGCCCGAAGCCATAGTCCATGAACAGCAGGACGCCCTGCTCCAGGTTCCGGGCCAAGCCCGCCACCAGGGCCCGCGCCGCGAGGCAGATCTCGCTCACGAAGTCCTGGCCTGGAGCGAGGCGCGAGGCCGCGTTCATCAGCGCGCCCGGTGGCATTGCCCGTTCATCCCAGGCGAACCCTTCCCCGGCCGCGGCGACCCCGCGTTCGAAAATGCCCGAGTCGCGCCATGCCACAACGTTCACCGGCAGCGCGTCGAGCACTTCGTTGCCCATGACCAGCCCGGTGAGCTTGGCCGGCAGCCGGTCCAGCCAGCGCACGCGATCCAGAAGGTGAGGCGCGGTGGCGCCCAGCAGGGAAGCCTGCCGCTCCCGCAGGTCCGCGCTGACTTCCAGGATGTCGTAGTGCGCCGGCAGCGCATCCAGCCGCTCCAGTTCCACCAGCACATGGCTTGCCAGCGCGCCGGAGCCGGCTCCCAGTTCGAGCACGCCGCCGCCGGTCTTCGCCAGCACCTGGGCTGCCTGGCGCGCGACGCAGCGTGCGAACAGGGGGGACATCTCCGGTGCGGTAACGAAGTCGCCGGCAGCGCCGAATTTGCGCGCCCCGGCGCTGTAGTAGCCAAGCCTGGGCGCGTAGAGAGCCAGCTCCATGTAGCGGGAAAATGGAATCCAGCCGCCCGCGGCGCGGATTTCCTCCCGTATGAGATCCGCGAGGCGTTCGCTATGGGCGCGAGCCGCCGGGTCTGGTTCGGGCAGGGAGGACATGAGGGGTATAATGCTTTTGATTCGAAATCAATTGATTGCAGGGAGTGTATTGGATTGGACGCGGGACTCCAAGGCAGCGTGGCGCTGGTGACCGGGGGCGCCCGCCGCGTCGGCGCCGCCATTGCCCGGCGCCTTCACGGCCGGGGCGCGAGCGTCCTGATCCATTACCGGGGATCGGATGCGGCGGCGCGGGGGCTGGCGGAGGAACTCAACGGGCAGCGTCGCAATTCCGCCGCCATCGCGGCCTGCGATCTGCTGGAAACCCGGGCGCTGCCGGGTCTGGTGCAGGCGGCGGTGCGGGAATTCGGGCGCCTTGACGTGCTGGTCAACAACGCCTCCAGTTTTTTCCCGACCCGGGTGGGAGAGATCACCGAGGAGGCCTGGGCGGACCTGATGGGAACCAACCTCAAGGCGCCGGTGTTCCTGTCCCAGGCCGCCGCCCATGAACTCAGGGCGCGCGAGGGCTGCATCGTCAACATCGTGGACATCCACGCCGTGTACCCAATGAAGGACCACCTCGTGTATTCCGCCGCCAAGGCGGGCCTGGTGGCGGCGACCCGGGCCCTGGCCCGGGAACTGGCGCCCCAAGTGCGCGCCAACGCCGTGGCGCCCGGTCCCATCCTGTGGCCCGAGGACCCGGCCTGGTCCGACCAGAATCGGCGGGAGCACATCATCCAGCGCACCTTGCTCAAGCGGGTGGGCGATCCCGACGACATCGCCAAGGCCGTCGCTTTCCTGGCGGCCGATGCGCCCTACATCACGGGCCAGGTGATCAACGTGGACGGCGGCCGCACCGTCGCATTGTGAGGCGGGTAATCCAGATTCCCGGAAAGAATGTCCAATGCGCCGAAGACGCAAGGGACGCGTCCGTCTTCGCCCGCGAAACCGCAGCCGCCTGCTGATCCATGAACCAGCCCCTCGAGATTCCCGACCCCGGGGCCCGTTACGAGGCCAACAAGCTGGCCAAACGCCTGCGCCGCCTGGCGGGAGAGGCCATCGCCGACTTCAACATGATCGGCGACGGCGACCGGGTCATGGTGTGCATGTCGGGCGGCAAGGACAGCCACGCACTCCTGGACCTGCTGCTTGCCTTGAAGGAAAAGGCGCCGGTGTCCTTCAGCATCGTGGCCGTGAACCTGGACCAGAAGCAGCCGGACTTTCCCGCGGATGTGCTGCCCGGCTACCTGGCGTCCCGGGGCGTCGAATATCGGATCGAGGAGCAGGACACCTACTCCATCGTGCAGCGGGTGATCCCCCAGGGCAAGACCATGTGTTCCCTCTGCTCCCGGCTGCGCCGGGGCGTGCTCTACCGGGTGGCGTCGGAGGTGGGCGCCACCCGTATCGCCCTCGGCCATCACCGGGACGACATCCTGGAGACGTTTTTCCTGAACCTTTTCTTCGGCGGCAAGCTCAAGGCCATGCCGCCCAAGCTGGTGTCCGACGACGGCCGCCACATCGTGATCCGCCCCCTGGCCTATTGCCGGGAGAGGGACCTGGCCGAGTACGCGGAGATGAGGGCCTTTCCCATCATTCCCTGCAACCTGTGCGGCTCCCAGGAGAACCTGAAGCGCAAGGAGATCAAGGAAATGCTGCGCCAGTGGGAGAAGCGGCATCCGGCCCGCATCGAGACTCTGTTCAACGCGCTGGGCAACGTCGCGCCGTCCCACCTGCTGGACCCGCGGCTTTACGATTTCTCCGGGCTTCAGGCGCGGGGTGAGCCGGTCCCTTATGGGGACATCGCGTTCGATGAGGAAGACCTCCCGCCTTCCGCCGCGCGGGACAACCCCGGCGACGACTGAGAGGCGTCGCCGCGCCGCCTGCTAGAATGCGGCCCAAAGCAATAAATCCAATCCAAGGCCAAGGACCATGAAGTTTCAACCCAACACCAAGATCAGCACCTTTTACCCGCCCCAGCGCACCCTGATGGGTCCGGGGCCGTCCGACATGCATCCGCGGGTGCTTTCGGCCCTGTCGCGCCCCACCATCGGTTACCTGGACCCGGTATTCGTGGGCATGATGGATGAGCTGAAATCCTTGCTGCGCTATGTGTTCCAGACGGAAAACTCGGTCACTTTCCCGGTCTCCGGCCCCGGCTCGGTGGGAATGGAGATGTGCTTCGTCAACATGGTGACGCCGGGGGACAAGGTGATCGTGTGCCGCAACGGCGTGTTTGGCGGGCGCATGATCGAGAACGTTGAGCGCTGCGGCGGGATTCCGGTGGTGGTAGACGACAAGTGGGGCGAGCCGGTGGACCCCCAGAAGGTCGAGGACGCCCTGAAGCGGAACCCCGACGCGAAAATCCTGGCCTTCGTCCACGCCGAGACGTCCACCGGGGTGATGTCGGACGCCAGGACTCTCGCGTCCCTGGCCCGCAAGCATGGATGCCTGACCATCGTGGATGCGGTGACCTCGCTGGGAGGCGCGCCCGTCCTGGTGGACGACTGGGGCATTGACGCCTGCTACTCCGCGAGCCAGAAGTGCCTGTCCTGCACCCCGGGGCTTTCGCCCATCACCTTTTCCGATCGCGTGATCGAGGGCGTGAAGGCGCGCAAGGAGAAGGTCCACAGCTGGTTCATGGACCTGGGCCTGCTGCTGGGCTACTGGGGTTCCAGCACCCGGACCTACCACCACACGGCGCCCACCAACAGCCTGTACGCGCTGCACGAGTCGCTGCTGATGATCCATGAAGAAGGCCTTGAAAACTCCTGGGCCCGGCACCAGCGCAACTACCGGGCCCTCAAGGCCGGCCTCGAAACCTTCGGCTTCAGGTTCCTGGTGAAGGAGGAGCACCGGCTGCCCCAGATGAGCGCCGTGCTGGTGCCGCCGGGCATCGACGAAAAGGAAGCGCGCCGCAGGCTGCTGGCGGATTACAGCCTGGAGATCGGCGCCGGGCTGGGCGAACTCGCCGGGAAGGTCTGGCGCTTCGGCATCATGGGTCACTCCAGCAAGATGGAGAATGTGATGCTGTGCCTTTGCGCCCTGGAGACGGTCCTTTCGGACATGGGGGTAAAGGTGGAGTTCGGCACTGCCGAATCGGCGGCCTATCATGCCTACGCGGCGAATCCCCGGCCCGCGCGCCCCGGCGGCCGCGCCGCCGCGTGAGCGCCGCCTACCAGTCGTAGGGCGTTGACAGGGCCATCGCGTACCCCGCCTCGCGCCAGGCCTCCACGCCTCCCCGGTACCACATCACGTTGCGGAACCCGAAGGCGACGGCCCGCAGGGCCGCGTTGTAGGAAAGCCAGCACTCGGAACTGAGGCAGAAGAACACCAGGGGGCGGTGGCGGTCGCCCCCGGTCAGTTTTTTCAGCGTTGTTTCCAGCCTGGCCAGTTCGTCCCCCGGGAACTCCGCCAGACCGGCGTGGCGCAGCCAGTAGGATCCCGGGAGCGTGGGATGGGGCGGGTCGCCCAGGACATCCACCAGCACCACCTCCGGTTCGCGGTCCAGCAGGGACTTGAGCTCTGTGGTGAAGATCACCCTGGCGCCGGGAATTTCCCGCGGCGTCGGCGCGTGATAGTCCGCGCGGCGCAGCGTGGGCGCCGGGGCGACGCCCCAGTCCTGGTCCTCGCCGGCGAAGCGCGGCCCGGCCGAGGCGGCGCAGGCGGCCAGCAGGTGCAGCCCGACCACAACGCCGGCGACCATGCGGGCTTTCCGGCAGAGGCGGGCGCGGGTCATGGCCTTGCCGCCTTTACAGTCCCAGCCGCTGCCAGATGGTGGAAACCAGCCCCGCCTGGTTCAGGGTGTAGAAATGGAGTCCCGGCGCGCCGGCCTTGAGCAGGCGGTCGCAAAGCTCGGTGACCACGTCCAGGCCGAAGGCGCGGATGGAGGCCGCATCGTCCCCGTAGCCTTCCAGCTTCTTGCGGATCCAGCGCGGGATCTCGGCGCCGCAATTGTCGGAGAATCGCGCCAGCTGGGAGAAGCGGGCAATGGGCATGATGCCGGGAACGATGGGAATGTCCACCCCCATGCCTTCGCAGGCGTCGACGAAATGGAAGTAGGCGTCCGCGTTGTAGAAATACTGGGTAATGGCGGCGTCCGCGCCCGACTCCACCTTGCGCCGGAAGTTGCGCAGGTCTTCCTCGGCGGAACGCGCCTGGGGATGGTACTCCGGGTAGCACGCCACCTCGATATGGAACGCGGGGCCGAACTCCTGGCGGATGAAGGACACCAGCTCATTGGCGTATCGGAACTCCCCCGGTGCCGCCATGCCCGAGGGCAGGTCGCCGCGCAGGGCCACCAGGTGCCGGATGCCGTGGTCCAGGTAGGTCTGCAGCAGGCCGCGGACGCTGTCCCGGGTGGAGCTGATGCAGGAAATGTGGGGGGCGACCGCATGGCCTTCGTCCCGGATTTCCAGCACGGTGGCGAGGGTGCGGTCCCGGGTCGATCCCCCCGCCCCGAAGGTCACGGAGAAGAACTTGGGATTCAACTGGGCGAGCTGGCGGCGGGTGGCGCGCAGCTTTTCCACGCCCTCGGGCGTCTGGGGCGGGAAGAACTCGCAGCTGAAGGTACGGGGAAATTTGCTCTGGCTTCGCATGGCGTGTCATCGCGGCGCAGCTTGGGCCGCGCCGCGATCGCGTTCCCCTTCGATCAGTAGCGGTACCAGTCGGGCTTGAAAGGCCCGTTCTTCGGCACCCCGATGTAGGCCGCCTGCTCGTCGGTCAGCTCCGAGAGCCGGGCGTTGAGCACCTTGAGCTGCAACCGGGCCACCTTCTCGTCCAGCTGCTTCGGCAGCATGTACACGCCCACCGGGTATTTCGCGGTGTTGGTGAAGAGCTCGATCTGGGCCATCACCTGGTTGGCGAACGACGAGGACATGACATAAGAGGGATGCCCGGTGGCGCAGCCCAGGTTCACCAGCCGCCCCTCGGCGAGGAGGATGATGCGCTTGCCGTCGGGGAAGATGATGTGGTCCACCTGGGGCTTGATGTTCTCCCACTGGTACTGCTTCAGGCTGGCCACGTCGATTTCATTGTCGAAGTGCCCGATGTTGCACACGATGGCGTTGTGCTTCATGCGCTTCATGTGCTCGTGGGTGATCACGTTCAAGTTGCCGGTGGCGGTGACGAAGATGTCCGCCCTGTCGGCGGCGTACTCCATGGCCACCACCCGGTAGCCCTCCATGGCCGCCTGCAGCGCGCAGATGGGGTCGATTTCCGTCACCCACACCTGGGCCTGCAGCCCGCGCAGGGCCTGGGCGCTACCCTTGCCCACCTCGCCGTAGCCGGCGATCAGGGCCACCTTGCCGGCGATCATGACGTCCGTGGCGCGCTTGATACCGTCCACCAGGGATTCCCGGCAGCCATAGATGTTGTCGAACTTGCTCTTGGTGACCGAGTCGTTGACGTTGATGGCCGGGAACATGAGCCGCCCTTCCTTGTGCATCTGGTAGAGGCGGTGCACCCCGGTGGTGGTTTCCTCGGTCACGCCGCGGATGTTCTTCGCGACGCTGGAATACCAGCCGGGCTTGGCGGCGAGGCGCTTCTTGATGGCGGCGAACAGAACCCGCTCCTCCTCGCTGCCCGGGTTGTTGAGCACGGAGGCGTCCTTCTCCGCCCGGCTTCCCAGGTGGACCAGCAGGGTGGCATCCCCGCCGTCATCCAGGATCATGTTTGGGGTCGAGCCGTCGGGGAACTCGAAGATGCGGTGGGTATAGTCCCAGTATTCCTCCAGGCTTTCCCCCTTGTAGGCGAACACGGGGGTTCCCCCGGCGGCGATGGCGGCGGCCGCGTGGTCCTGGGTGGAGAAGATGTTGCAGGAGGCCCAGCGCACGTCCGCGCCCAGGGACCTGAGGGTCTCGATGAGGACCGCGGTCTGGATGGTCATGTGCAGGGACCCCGCGATGCGCGCGCCCTTCAGGGGCTGCCTGGCGGCGTACTCCTCGCGGATCGCCATCAGGCCCGGCATCTCGGTTTCGGCGATGCCGATTTCCTTGCGGCCCCAGGCTGCGAGGCCGATGTCGGCGACGCGGTAGTCGCCGGCTTGCTTGGTATTGAGAACAGCGCTCATGGTTCACTCCTATGCATCAAGAGTGGGCGCCGTTACAGCAGGTGTCCGGGCCCGGCGAGCCTGGCGGGCGGTGAGTATCCGCTCGTCGCAGCGCCCCTCGCCAGGGAACAACAGTTTCAGTTCAATGGGGTAGCTTGTCCTTCCCCCGCGCGCCCCTCAGGCGGCGCTTCTTTTCAGACCGGCGTCGGAGCGCAGCAGTTCCGCCTTGTCCAGGGCTTCCCACGTGAACTCCGGCTCGTCCCGGCCAAAATGGCCATAGGCGGCAGTCTTTGCATAGATCGGCCGCAACAGGTCCAGCGACCGGATGATGCCCCGGGGTCGCAGGTCGAAGTGCGCCCGGATCAGCTCCACAATCCGCTCGTCGCTGACGGTACCGGTGCCGAAGGTGTTCACCATCAGCGACACCGGCTTGGCGACGCCGATGGCGTAAGCCACCTGGACTTCGCATTTGTCGGCGAGCCCCGCTTCCACCACGTTCTTGGCCACGTGACGGGCCGCGTACGCGGCCGAGCGGTCCACCTTGGACGGGTCCTTGCCGGAGAACGCCCCGCCGCCATGGTGGGCTGCCCCGCCATAGGTATCCACGATGATCTTTCGCCCCGTCAGGCCGCAGTCGCCGTGGGGTCCCCCCACCACGAAACGCCCGGTCGGGTTGATCAGGTAGCGGACGTTTCCGTTCATCAGTTCCGGGGGGAGCACCGGCTTGATGATCTCCTCGATGACCGCCTCGGAGAGCTGGGCGTGGGTGACCTCGGGGTTGTGCTGGGTGGAGACCACCACGGTGTCGATGGCCACCGGCCTGCCGCCGGAATACTTCACCGTGAGCTGGCTCTTGGCGTCCGGACGCAGCCAGGGGAGCCGCCCGTCCTTGCGCACCTGGGCCTGGCGCTCCATGATCCGGTGGGCGTAGTAGATGGGCAGCGGCATGAGCTGGGGAGTCTCGTTGCAGGCGTAGCCGAACATCAGGCCCTGGTCGCCGGCGCCCTGGTTGAGGGGGTCGTCCTGGGCCTTGTCCACGCCCTGTTTGATGTCGGGCGACTGGCGGTTAATGGCGGTCAGCACTGCGCAGCTCTTGTAGTCGAACCCGATGTCCGAGGCGTCGTAGCCGATGCGCTTGACGGTGTCCCGGGCGATTTCCATGTAATTGATGTGTGCCGTGGTCGTGATCTCGCCGGAGATGACCACCAGCCCCGTGGACACCAGGGTCTCGCACGCTACCCGTCCCGTGGGGTCCTGGGCTAGAATGGCGTCCAGTACCGAATCGGAAATCTGGTCCGCGACCTTGTCCGGGTGGCCTTCCGAAACGGACTCGGACGTAAAAAGAAACTCGTTCATCTTCAGACAGTTCCGTAATTGGGTGAGCCGCGTAGTGTACCAGATCGAGGCAGGCTCAACCAAGCCAGAGCTTGCCCCACGGATTTTTGGCCGATGCCCATGCTTCCCAATTCAGGCGAAGTTGCGCGGGACACTCCCGGCTGCCGATTCTTCGCCTTGTGGAGGCGTTCCAGGTAATGAGTTCATGAAAGTCGCGGTGAACAGTTACCAGACCGCCATAGCAGGCATCAGGAATTCGGCATTCCTCGCTTTCGACGTTACCCGGCGCCGCAGATTCGTCGTCGCCGAAACGCCCGTTGGCCTTGACCTCAGGGGACACCAGGGATGAGCAATCTTCGCGCAGCGGTGGTTGTTGTGGGCTACCTTGGATGTTTTGGCTCCGACCTAACCTGGCTTTGCAGGTTAGTCTTAGCCGAAACGGTGGGCGCTAACCCCAACCGGGAACTCGCGCCATGAGCAATCTTCGCGCAGCGGTGGTTGTTGTG
>Ga0210334_10467553_pt1 | contig 17720 bp, 17 predicted proteins | sample S306metaT_FD_164440 | JGI IMG/M metagenome (GOLD analysis project Ga0210334, IMG submission 164440) | Metatranscriptome of estuarine sediment microbial communities from the Columbia River estuary, Oregon, United States - S.306 (Metagenome... | ecosystem: Environmental > Aquatic > Marine >... | reverse complement strand
TCTGCTGGCGCTGGAAGTTGGCCCTGGAAAATTCCAGGGCGGCCTGGGCTTCCCGGTGCTGGGCATCGATGGCCGCCAGCTCCTCGGGCCGCTTGCCCTTCTCGAGGTTTTCCAGGCGGGCCCGGGCCGCCCGCACCCGCTGCTCCGCCTCCCGCCGCGCCGCCGCCTCGCTTTCCTGCTCCAGGGTGAACAGGGGATCGCCGGCCCTGACCACGCTGCCGCGCTCCACGGAAAGGCTGACCAGGGTCCCGGCGATGGGGGACGCCACCCGCACGAACTCGCCCTCCACGTAGCCCTGGTAGGCGGGGTCGGGCGGATCATCGCAGCCGGAAAGCACGGCAGCCAGGAAGGCGAAGATGGCGAATGCGGGTCGGCGGGACATCACCGTCTCACCTTGTCGCTGTGTTGGGATGGCGCCCCGGGCGCCGCCAGGCCCCGCAGCACCAGCTCGATGGCCTCGGCCACATAGGTCTCCGGGTCCAGGTGTTTCTGCTCGCAGCAGGCCAGGGAGTGCTGCCAGACCAGGAACATGATGAACGGCGAGAACACCAGGAACTGGGCCGTGTCCAGGTCCATCTTCCTGAACTCGCCGGACCGGATGCCCCGCTGCAGGGCGTCGCGCAGGAGGCGGTGGGCACGGGTGATGACCTCCTCGTAGTAGAAGCGCGCGATCTCCGGGAAATTGCGGGATTCCGAGACCATCAGCTTGGGGAGGCCGCCGTAGGGGGTGCTGCCGATCAGCTGCCACCACCCCTGCACCAGGTTGCGGATGAGGTCCGCCGCGCTTCCCCGGTGGGTGGCGACCCGCTTTTCCCCCTCCGCAATGGCGGGAATCAGCCCTTCCCGCACCACCGCCTTGAACAGCTCCTCCTTGCTCTCGAAGTAGAGGTACACGGTTCCCTTGGACACGTTGGCGCGGGCCGCCACGTCGTCCAGGCGGGTGGCGGCGAAGCCCTTTTCCACGAACACCTCGAGGGCCGCGGCCGTGATTTCGGAGGGCCGGACGTCCTTGCGGCGGGTCCAGCGGGGTTGGCGGGCGGGGGAAGAAACCATGCGGGGAGTGGTGATAACTAACTGACCGGTCAGTAATCTAAACCAGTGAGTCAGATTGGTCAAACCCGGGTGGCGGGGCTCAGGCCCGGGCAATCAGGATATGTCCCCAGGGCTGCATGAGGACGAATGGAAAGACGGCAGCCGGACCATGACGGCCCTTTTCCCGAAACAGGCTTCGGGTTTTGATTGCGCTGACCGGGACCGCGCTCCGCGCTTGCCCCGCGGTTCGCTTTGAATTAACGTGACAGGGTCTTCGCGGGGGTCCTGCTGCGGATGGGCCGCGGTGGGTGAGAAAAACCCTTATGACCTGATCCGGATAATGCCGGCGTAGGGAAGCGAATCATGCAGACTTCAATCCCTCTTTCGATTTTGCGGCCTTGGCAGTGACCGCGCCGCGTCCTCCCAATGCCCTCACCATCGCCGGGGTGGATCCCAGCGGCGGCGCCGGCGTGCTCGCCGACGTAAAGGCATTCTCCGCGCTGGGCGCCTATGCCTGCGCCGTGATCGCGGCCCTCACTGCCCAGAACACCCGGGAGGTGACGGGCATCCACGCGGTGCCCGCCGGCTTCGTCGCCCGGCAGATGGATACCCTGTTCGCCGACGTGCGGGTGGACAGCGTGAAGATCGGCATGCTGGGCACCGCCGCCATCACCCGCGCCGTGGCCGACGGCCTAGCGCGCTGGAAACCCTCCCCGGTGGTGCTGGACCCGGTGATGGTGGCGAAAAGCGGGGACGCGCTGTTGGCCAAGGAAGCGGTGGCCATGCTCAGGGACGCCCTGCTCCCTTTTGCCACGGTGATCACGCCCAATCTTCCCGAGGCCGGGGTGCTCCTGGGCGAGCGGGCGCCGGAGTCGGTGAAGGAGATGTACAGCGCCTGCGAGCGGCTGCGCCGCCTGCTGCCCGACGATGGCGGACGCTGGGTGCTGCTGAAGGGCGGCCATCTCTCCGGACCCGATGCGCTCGACCTGCTCCACGACGGGGACCGCATGATCGAGCTGCCGGCGAAGCGCATCGAAACCGGCAACACCCACGGCACCGGTTGCACGCTGTCCTCGGCCATTGCCGCGCTGCTGCCCCAGCGCGCCACGGTGCCGGACGCCGTGCGGGAGGCCAAGGACTACCTCACCCGGGCCATCGCCGCTTCCTCCCGGCTCCAGGTGGGGAGCGGCCATGGCCCGGTCCATCATTTTCACGCGCTCTGGGGAGCAGGCTCCCCGGGCGCTTTCACATCTTCGTCCGCCGGCGGACGAGGATAGCCGCAAGGAGAGCACCATGAATGCCAGCGAGAAGTTCATTGCCGCCGATGCCCACGTGGACGAGGCCGCGATCCAGCCCCTGCCCAATTCGCGGAAGGTCTATGTTCCGGGTGCGCGCCCCGACCTGCGGGTGCCCATGCGCGAGATCACCCAATCCGATACGCCGGCCTCTTTCGGCGCCGAGAAGAATCCGGCGCTGTATGTGTACGACACCTCCGGCCCCTACACCGACCCCGGGGCGCGCATCGACATCCGGGAAGGCCTGCCGGGCCTGCGGGCGCGGTGGATCGAGGAGCGGGGCGACAGCGACGTGCTGGCGGGGCCGACGTCGGCTTTCGGGCGGGAGCGGCTCGGGGACCCGAAGCTCGCGGAAATGCGCTTCAATTTGAAGCGCGCCCCGCGCCGCGCGCGGTCGGGCATGAACGTGACCCAGATGCACTATGCCCGGCGCGGCGTCATAACCCCGGAGATGGAGTACATCGCCATCCGCGAGAGCCAGCGCCTGGAGCAGTACTCCGGGATGCTGCGCCGCCAGCATGCCGGGGAGTCCTTCGGCGCCAGCCTGCCCCGGGAAATCACGGCGGAGTTCGTGCGCGACGAGGTGGCCCGGGGGCGCGCCATCATTCCCGCCAACATCAACCACCCGGAAACCGAGCCCATGATCATCGGCCGCAACTTCCTGGTGAAGATCAACTGCAACATCGGCAACTCCGCGGTGACCTCCTCCATCGGCGAGGAGGTGGACAAGATGACCTGGTCCATCCGCTGGGGCGCCGACACGGTGATGGACCTCTCCACCGGCCGCCACATCCACGAGACCCGGGAATGGATCATCCGCAACTCGCCGGTGCCCATCGGCACCGTGCCCATCTACCAGGCCCTGGAGAAGGTGGACGGGCGCGCCGAGGAGCTGACCTGGGAGATCTTCCGGGACACCCTCATCGAGCAGGCGGAGCAGGGGGTGGACTACTTCACCATCCACGCCGGGGTGCGGCTGCCCTTCATCCCCCTGACGGCGAAGCGCATGACCGGCATCGTTTCCCGGGGCGGCTCCATCATGGCCAAGTGGTGCCTGGCCCACCACCGGGAGAGCTTCCTCTATACGCGCTTCGAGGAGATCTGCGAGATCATGAAGGCCTACGACGTGGCCTTCTCCCTGGGTGACGGCCTGCGGCCAGGCTCCATCTACGACGCCAACGACGAGGCCCAGATCGCGGAGCTCAGAACCCTCGGGGAACTGACCGACATCGCCTGGAAGCATGACGTGCAGGTGATGATCGAGGGGCCGGGCCACGTGCCCATGCACCTCATCAAGGAGAACATGGACCTCCAGCTCAAGTACTGCAAGGAGGCCCCCTTCTACACCCTGGGGCCCCTCACCACCGACATCGCGCCCGGGTACGACCACATCACCAGCGCCATCGGCGCCGCCATGATCGGCTGGTACGGCACCGCCATGCTCTGCTACGTGACGCCCAAGGAGCACCTGGGACTGCCCAACAAGAAGGACGTCAAGGACGGCATCATGGCCTACAAGGTCGCGGCCCATGCCGCGGACCTGGCCAAGGGCCACCCCGGCGCGCAACTGCGGGACAACGCGCTGTCCAAGGCGCGCTTCGAGTTCCGCTGGGAGGACCAGTTCAACCTCGGGCTCGACCCGGACACGGCCAAGGACTTCCACGACGAGACCCTGCCCCAGCACGGAGCGAAGCTGGCCCATTTCTGCTCCATGTGCGGGCCCCACTTCTGCTCCATGAAGATCACCCAGGACGTGCGCGAGTACGCCAGCGCCCATGGCTTCTCGGATCAGGAGGCCCTGGAAAAGGGCATGGAGGAAAAGGCGAAGGAGTTCGTGGAGGCGGGCGCGGACATCTATCGCCGGGCGTGACGGGCACTCCGGCGGCGCCCGCGGAGCCGCCGGGGCCGGCGGGTATAATTCCGGCTTCCCATGGACGCCGTGCTTCTGCTCAAGGCCCTGATACTCGGCATCGTCGAGGGCCTCACCGAGTTTCTCCCCATCTCTTCCACCGGGCACCTGATCCTGGTGGGAGACCTGCTGGGCTTCAACGACGGCAAGGGAAAGGTCTTCGAGATCGTGATCCAGACCGGCGCCATGTTCGCCGTGATCTGGGAATACCGGGCCAAATTCGCGTCGGTCCTGCTCGGCCTCGGCAGCGACCCGGCGGCACGGCGCTTCGTGGTCAACGTGGTGATCGCGTTCCTGCCCGCCGCGATTCTGGGCCTGCTGTTCGCGGGCCACATCAAGGCGCTGCTGTTCAAGCCGGTGCCGGTGGCCACCGCTTTCATCGTGGGCGCCCTGGTGATCCTGTGGGCGGAGCGGCGCGAGCACCGCGTCTCCGTGGAATCGGTGGACGACATGACCTGGCGCGACGCCCTCAAGATCGGCTGCGCCCAGGCCTTCGCCCTCATCCCCGGCACCTCGCGCTCCGGCGCCACCATCATCGGCGGCCTGCTGTTCGGGCTATCCCGGCGGGCCGCCACCGAGTTTTCCTTCTTCCTCGCCGTTCCCACCCTGATCGGCGCCGGCGTCCACGACCTGTACAAGCACCGCGACCTGCTGGAGGCCGGCGACTTCGGCATGCTGGCGGTGGGCATGGTGGCGTCGTTCGTGTCGGCGTTCCTGTGCGTGCGCTGGCTGCTGCGCTACATCAGTCACCACGATTTCTCCATCTTCGCCTGGTACCGCATCGTCTTCGGCGTCTTGGTGCTGTTCACGGCTTACACTGGACTGGTGGAGTGGACTGTTGACTGATGAAGGCCCCCGCCACCGGGCGGGGGCTCCTCGGGGCCGCGAAAACCGGTGATCCGGCTCGAGCCTTACACCCGGCTTCTGCAGGCGCAGGGGCTGGGCCGCTTGATCCTGTCCTCGGTCATCGGGCGCATACCCATGGGCGCCTCGACCCTGGCCCTGGTGCTGTTCCTTCAGGCGCGGACCGGATCCTTCGCGGACGCAGGGCTGGTGGCGGGCCTCTATGTCCTGGGCCTCGGCGCAACGGCGCCCTTGGTGGGCCGCCTGCTGGACGGCTGGGGCCCCCGGCCGGTGCTGGGCGCAACCGCCCTGGCCTATCCGGTGGCGCTGGGAGCGGTGGCGGCGCTGGTGCTGGCCGGGGCGGCGACGGCATGGGTTTGCGCCAGCGCGTTCGTGGCGGGGGCCGCCCTGCCGCCGGTCACCATCTGCATGCGGGCTCTGTATCCCCGGGTTCTTTCCGATCCCCGGTCCATCCGCAGCGCCTATTCCCTGGACTCGGCGGTGGTGGAAACGGTGTTCGTCCTGGGGCCCGCGCTGGTGGCGTTGCTGGCGGGGATGGGCGCGCCCATCTGGGCGCTGGCAGTGGCCGCCCTGGCGGGCACTTCGGGTGCTCTGATGCTGCGCAGGGCGCCCGCGGTTCTGGGGTGGGGGCCGCGTGAAGGCGGGATGCGCCGGGAATGGCTGGGGCCGCTGCGCAGCCGGCGGCTGCGGCGGCTCATGGTGGCCTGCGTGTTTTACGCCGCCGCCTTCGGGCTGTTCGAGATGGGCGTGACCGGCTTTGCCGCCGCCCGCGGCGCACCGGCGCTGGCCGGGGTTTTTCTTGCCCTGGCCGGCGTGGGCAGCGTCGCCGGCGCCCTGGTTTTCGGCAGCCACGAGTGGACGGCTCCGCCGCCGCGCCAGTTCCTGGCGGCCCTGAGCCTGATGGCGCTCGGCATCCTATTGCTTGCCCCCATAGGGGGCCTCTATTCGTTTGGCCTGGTGGTTCCCCTGGCGGCCGCGCCGATCGGGGCGGTGATCGCGTCCCAGTCGGTATTGGTGTCGGAGTCGGCGCCCAGGGGCATGCTGGCGGAAAGCTTCACCTGGAGCACCACCGGCGTGCTGGTGGGGGTGAGCAGCGGCATCGCGGGGGGAGGCGCGCTGCTGGAGGCGGCCAGTCCGGCGGTGGTGCTTATGTGCGCCGCGGCGAGCACCCTGCTGGCGCTGGCCTGGGGCCGTCTGGCCCTGGCCGGGCCCGAGGACTAAGCCTGAATCCAGGGCAGGCCCGCGTGGCGCCAGCCGCCGCGGGTGCCGCGGTGGCCATGGGGGTCCTTGTCGCCCTCGAAGCCCTCCAGCACGTTGTAGCAGTCGCGCCAGCCGTGCTGGGTCGCGAGAGTTGCCGCGAAATGGGAGCGCCCGCCGCTGCGGCAGATGAACATCACCAGGGATTCGGAATCCACCTGGGCGGCGAGATGGTTCAGGAAATGGGGATTGCGCTGCATGCCGGGGTAATTCTGCCACTCGATCTCCACCGCGCCGGGAATGCACCCGACCCAGTCCCACTCGGCCCGGGTGCGGACGTCCACCAGCCGCGCGCCGGGAGCATGCTGCATCAGGTAGTGGGCTTCGGTCGGCAGCAGGGCGCGCTCGAGAATTTCCCTGATCATGGCGGCTTCGCCGGCGTCCCGGAAGGAAAGGGCGCAATGTTATCCTACCGGCCGTGAGCGAGCCAAACCTGGGAGGGCTTTCGCCCCTGGCGGGGTCTGACGCGGAACGGTACGCGGCGTCCCGCCGGTCCATCTTCGCCAGCATGGCGGTCAACTCCGCCCTGAGCGTGCTGCAGATCCTGGTGGGATATTTCGGCCGCTCCCAGGCCCTGCTTGCCGACGGCATCCATACCTTTTCGGACCTACTGTCGGATTTCCTGGTGCTGTTCGCTAGCCGCCAGAGCGCGGCCGCGGCAGACGACCAGCATCCCTACGGACACCGGCGCATCGAAACCGCCGCGACCCTGATCCTGGGCGCGGGGCTGACGGTGGTGGGCATCGGGATCCTGTGGCGGGCCGGAGTCCGGCTCACCACCGGCTCCTTCGTCACGGTCCATCCGGCGACCCTGTGGATCGCCCTGGCCACCCTGGCCTCCAAGGAAGCGCTTTTCCATTACCTGATGAAGGTGGCCCGGGCCCAGCGCTCCCAGATGCTGGCCGCCAACGCCTGGCACACCCGGGCTGACGCCGCCACCTCCCTTATCGGGGCTGTCGGCATTTCCGGCAACCTGCTGGGCTACACCTTTCTCGATTCCCTGGCCGCCGCGCTGGTGGCGTTCTTCATCGCGCGCATGGGGCTCAAGCTCGCCTACCAGGCCCTGTCCGAACTGGTGGACACCGGGGTCGAGCGGGAGGAACTGGCCCGCATCCAACAGACCCTGCTGGACACCCCGGGGGTCCGCGGACTCCATGAACTGCGCACCCGGCGCATGGCCGGACAGGCCCTGGTGGATGCCCATGTGCTGGTGGATCCCCGCATCAGCGTATCCGAAGGCCACTACATAGCTGAGACGGCGCGTAAGCGGGTGCTCACTGCGCACGATGTCCTGGAGGTCATGGTGCACATCGACCCGGAGGATGACCTGATGGCGCGGCCCAGTGTCCATCTGCCCGGGCGGGCGGAGCTCCTGGGGCACCTCCGGGATGTGCTCAAGGACGAGCTGCCGGCCGTGGAGCGGACGGTGCTCCATTACCTGGACGGCAAGGTCGAGGCCGAAATCTTTGTGAAGGAGGAACCTCCGCCGCCAGAGGTTCTGGAAGATCTTCAGCGGCGGATACAGAACCGCCTTCGGGACGACGACTTTTTCCGCAGCGTGCGGCTTCACCACTCGGCGCACACGGATGGTGCGCGCTGAGAATCATGCGCACCATAACGGTGCGCAGTCGTTTCGTCGCTATTGGAAATCCCCTTGTGGCACAATGTCCCCCCCGCGCCAACGCGTGGCATGGAACCTGCTATCCGGTCTCTGTCCCTCGGCTTCGGGTAACCGCGGTACCGCCCCCGCCGGGATTCGTTTTTTGTCCAAACTTGGAAATCTAGGAGAAAGCGCATGGCTTCACCGGCCGACGTGATGAAGATGATCAAGGATAACGAGGTCAAGTTCGTTGACTTTCGTTTCACCGACACCCGCGGCAAGGAGCAGCACGTGTCCGTGCCGGTCAAGGCTTTTACCGGAGAGCAGTTCGAGCACGGGCACGCGTTCGACGGCTCCTCCATCGCCGGCTGGAAAGGCATCCAGGCCTCCGACATGCTGCTCATGCCGGACGCCGACACCGCGCGCATGGATCCCTTCCTGGACGAGCCGACCCTGATCATCACCTGCGACGTGGTGGAGCCCGCCGACGGCAAGGGCTACGACCGGGATCCCCGCTCCATCGCCAAGCGCGCCGAGGCCTACCTCAAGTCCACGGGCATCGGCGACGTGGCCTATTTCGGCCCGGAGCCCGAGTTCTTCGTATTTGATTCCGTGACCTGGCATGTGGACATGTCCGGCAGCTCGGTGAAGATCGTGTCCGAGGAGGCTCCCTGGTCCTCCAGGGAGGACTCGGAGGCCGGCAACATCGGCCACCGCCCCCCCGTCAAGGGCGGCTACTTTCCGGTGCCCCCAGTGGACTCCCTGCAGGACTTGCGCTCGGCCATGTGCCTGGCCCTGGAAGAGCAGGGCGTGGAGGTGGAGGTCCATCACCATGAGGTGGCGGCTCCCGGCCAGTGCGAGATCGGCACCAAGTTCAACTCCCTGGTGAAGCGCGCCGACTGGCTGCAGATCCTCAAGTACACGGTGCACAACGTGGCCCATTCCTACGGCAAGACCGCCACCTTCATGCCCAAGCCGATCGTCGGCGACAACGGTTCGGGGATGCACGTGCACCAGTCCATCTGGAAGGGCGGCCAGAACCTGTTCGCGGGCAACGGCTACGCCGGTCTGTCGGAGCTCGCCCTGTATTACATCGGCGGCATCATCAAGCACGCCCGGGCGCTCAATGCCATCACCAATCCGGGAACCAACTCCTACAAGCGGCTGGTGCCCGGCTTCGAGGCTCCTATCAACCTCGCCTACTCTTCGCGCAACCGCTCGGCGTCGGTGCGGATTCCTCACGTGTCCAACCCCAAGGCGCGGCGCATCGAGGTCCGTTTCCCGGACCCCACCGCGAACCCGTACCTGGCGTTTACCGCCATGCTGATGGCGGGGCTGGACGGCATCCAGAACAAGATTCACCCCGGGGATCCGGTCGACAAGAACCTGTACGACCTGCCGCCGGAGGAGGCCAAGAAGGTGCCGAACGTGTGTTCGTCGCTGGATATGGCCCTGGACTATCTCGACCGGGAGCGGGCCTTCCTCACCAAGGGCGGCGTGTTCTCCGACGACATGATTGACGCCTATATCGGGCTCAAGATGGAAGAAGTGCAGCGTTTCCGCATGACCACCCATCCCCTGGAATTCGAGATGTACTACAGCGCCTGATTGCGCCGCGGGGTTGGAAAGAAGGGCGGGCCGGGTCCCGCCCTTTTTTTTTGCGCCGGGTTTGAATTAATCGTGCGGCTGTCATAGACTTGTGTCGTAATTTCTCAATTCTGTCAAAGGCATAAAAAGAGGGCCGTTGAATTTCAGTAAACGCCTCCAGCGGCTCGCAGTCATCCGTCTGCCGCTCTCCGTCGCTATCGCGATGGCCGGGAACGCGCTGGGCCCGGCCGCCGCGGCGGATATCTGCAAGTATGAGGACGCGGAGGGCCGGGTCACGTTTTCCAACGTGCCGGTGAAGAACGCGAAGAAGCTGACCTGCTTCGAGGCGCCCGCGCCGCCCCCCAAGCAGAAGCAGAAGAACAAGGGGCCGGCGGATTTTCCCAAGGTGGATGCCGGTGCCCAGAAAAGCCGGGACGATGTCCGCCGCAAGATCCTGTCCGAGGAACTTTCCGCCGAGCAGGCCCGCCTCAACCAGGCCCGGCAGTCCCTGGAACAAGGGCGGCAGGAACCCGAGGTCTATGAAAAGCAGGTGACGGTCACCGGGCCCGATGGCAAGCCCCGGGTAGTGACCCAGACCTTCCGCGATCTGCCCAAGTACGAGGAGAAGATCCGCAGGCTGGAGGCGGATGTGGCCCGCCACGAGCGCAACGTGGAGGCCCTCAACAGGGAAATGGAGTTCCTGAAATGAAGATCATCCGAGGACTGTCGCTGGTTTGCCTGGCCGCTGCCTGCGGAACGGCGCTCGCCCAGGGAACCGTTTACAAGTCCGTCGGGCCCGACGGCAGCGTCACCTATTCCGACAAGCCCGATTCCAAGGCAAAGAAGATCGAGCTGCCGCCGACCACGACGGTTCCTGCCGCCAAGGCGCCCGCCGCCGACACCTCGGCGGGCGAGCGCCAGCCCCCCGACGCGAGAAAGCCAGTTCAGGATCGCGCGGAACTCGAGACGCGCCTGGCGGAGGAGGAGGCCAAGCTGGAAGCCGCCCGCAAGGAACTCGCGGAGCAGGAGGGCATGCGCCTGGGGCCGGAAGCGCGCAATTACCAGAAGTACCTGGACCGGGTTCAGCCCTACCGGGACGAGGTGGCCCGGCAGGAGCAGGTTGTCGAGGACCTGCGCAAGCAGATGTCCCAGTAAGTTCGCGCTGGCCTGGTTCTTGCTCGATCGGAGAGGTTGACCTTCCCTCCGATGAATCCTTCGTGATCAGCGCCAACCTTTTTCCGGGCCTGGAACAGCTCGCCAACGCCGTGCTGGTGACTGACCGCGAACTGCGCCTGCAGTACGCGAACCCGGCGGCGGAGAGCCTGTTCGACATCAGCCGCCGCACGGCCATGGGCCTGCCGCTGCAGTCCGTGTTCGACAATCCGGCGCCTTTGCTCAGGGCCGTGCGCCAGGCGATGGCCGACAATGCCACCTACATGGAGCACGATCTGGAACTCGCCACCCCCGGCCGCGCGCGGATTCACCTTTCCTGCAGCGTGACGCCGGCGGACCTGGACGGCGCCGCCCTGCTCATCGAGTTCCAGCAGATCGACCAGCAACTGCGCATCGCCCGGGAGGAGCGCATCCTCGACCAGACCCAGGCCAACCGCGTGCTGATCCGGAACCTGGCCCACGAGATCAAGAACCCTTTGGGCGGAATCCGCGGTGCGGCACAGCTTCTTGCCCGGGAGCTTCCCCACCAGCACCTCCAGGAATACACCCAGGTCATCATCAAGGAGGCGGACCGGCTGCAGGCGCTGATGGACCGGCTGCTGGCCCCCAGCCGGCTCCCCCAGTATGCCGAGGTCAACATACACGAAGTGCTGGAGCGGGTGCGCAGCCTGATCCTCGCGGAGTACGCGGAGGGGCTCGAGGTGCGGCGCGATTATGACGTCAGCCTGCCGTCCCTCGCGGCCGACCGGGAGCGGCTGATCCAGGCCGTGCTGAACATCGCCCGCAATGCCGCCCAGGCCATGCATGGCGCGGGTACAATCACGCTGCGAACGCGTGCGGCGCGGCAGGTCACCCTGGCGCGGCGGCGCCACCGGCTGGCGGTGCAGGTGCAGGTGATCGACACCGGGCCGGGCGTGCCGGAGCAGATACGCGACCGGATCTTCTACCCGCTGATCTCCGGGAGGGAGAGTGGCCACGGCCTGGGCCTGACCCTGGCCCAGGAGTTCGTCGCCCAGCATCTGGGCGGCATCGAATTCGAAAGCTCGCCGGCCGGCACCTGCTTCACCATCCTGCTGCCGGTCGTGGCGAAGGAAGAACTCATGGGCGCGCGCACGGAAAACAGCAAATGAAGCCTGTCTGGATCATCGACGACGACCGTTCCATCCGCTGGGTGTTCGAGAAGACCCTCGCCCGGGAAGGCATCCCGTTCAAGGCCTTCGCCTCGGCCCAGGAAGCCATCGGGATCCTGGACAGGGAGCCGCCCCAGGTGGTGGTGACGGACATCCGCATGCCCGGCACCTCGGGGCTCGACCTGCTGCAGACTCTGCGCGAGCGCCAGCCGCAGCTGCCGGTCATCATCATGACCGCATACTCGGACCTGGAGAGCGCGGTGGCGGCGTTCCAGGGCGGCGCCTTCGAATACCTGCCCAAGCCCTTCGACGTGGATCACGCCGTGGAGCTGATCCGGCGCGCCATCGAGGAGAGCATGCGCAAGGACCAGGGGCCCGAGGAGGCCGAGGCATCTCCCGAAATCCTCGGCCAGGCGCCCTCCATGCAGGAGGTATTTCGCGCCATCGGCCGGCTCTCCCAATCCCAGGCCACCGTGCTCATCACCGGCGAGTCGGGGAGCGGCAAGGAGCTGGTGGCGCGGGCGCTCCACCGGCACAGCCCGCGGGCGGCCAAGCCGTTCATCGCCATCAACACCGCCGCCATTCCCAAGGACCTGCTGGAGTCGGAGCTGTTTGGCCACGAGCGCGGCGCTTTCACCGGCGCCCAGACCCAGCGCCGGGGCCGTTTCGAGCAGGCGGACGGGGGCACCCTTTTCCTGGACGAGATCGGCGACATGCCTGCCGACCTCCAGACGCGCCTGCTGCGCGTGCTCTCGGACGGCCAGTTCTACCGCGTCGGCGGGCACCAGCCCATCAAGGCCAACGTGCGCGTCATCGCCGCCACCCACCAGGACCTGGAGGCCCGGGTGCGCCAGGGCATGTTCCGGGAAGACCTGTTCCACCGCCTGAACGTGATCCGGGTGCGCATGCCCCCGTTGCGGGAGCGGCGGGAGGATATTCCCCTGCTGGCGCGCCACTTCCTGCAAAAGAGCGCCCGGGACCTGAGCGTCGAGCCCAAGCGGCTCTCCGACGCAGCCGTGAAGTATCTCGCGGGGCTACCCTGGCCGGGCAACGTGCGCCAGCTGGAGAACATGTGCCACTGGCTCACGGTGATGGCCCCCGGCCAGAGCATCGACCTCAACGACCTGCCCCCCGAAATGAGAGAGGAAACTGCCGCGCCCGCCAGCGAGAACTGGGTGGCCTCCCTGGAGCGGGAGGCGGCGGCCGCCCTGGCCCGGGGCGAACACGGGATCATGGAGCGGATGTCGCGGGAGTTCGAGCGCGCGCTGATCCACCGGGCGCTTGCCCATACCGGCGGCCGCCGCATCGAGGCCGCGAACCTGCTCGGGCTGGGGCGCAACACCCTCACGCGCAAGATCCAGGAGCTGGGCCTCGCCGAAAAGTCCGCGGACGAAGCGGGAGATTGATACTGCTGCGCCCCGGCCGCGTCGCGGCGGGGCCGGTTCCATGGTGGCGCCGGCCTTGAATTGCTTCCGGACGGCACCATAATCCAGGTGCGGAGCCATGGAAAAGCAGACCCAGTTCAACGTCTGGTATTTCATCATCGCGGTGATCGCGATCCTGCTGCTGCACGACCTCTGGCTACAGGTGCGGCAGGTGGAGCCCATTCCCTACAGCGAGTTCCAGACCCTGCTCAAGGACGGCAAGGTCAAGGAAATCGCCGTTTACCAGAACCACATCCAGGGCGAGCTTCGCTCCCCTCTGCCCGACGGGCGGAGCAAATTCGTCACCACCCGGGTGGAAACCGATCTGGCGAAGGACCTTGCCCAGTACGGCGTCACCTTCACGGGCGTGGTGGAGAGCACGTTTCTCCGGGATATCCTGGGCTGGGTGGTGCCGGCGGTGGTGTTCTTCGCCCTCTGGATCTTCCTCATGCGCAAATTCGCGGAGAAGCAGGGCCTCGGCGGGGGCTTTCTTTCCATCGGCAAGAGCAAGGCCAAGGTTTACGTGGAAACCGACACCAAGGTGACGTTCGCGGACGTCGCCGGCGTGGACGAGGCCAAGGAAGACCTGCAGGAGGTGGTGAACTTCCTCAAGAACCCCACGGACTACGGGCGGCTGGGGGCGCGCATGCCCAAGGGGGTTCTGCTGGTGGGACCGCCGGGAACCGGCAAGACGCTGCTGGCGCGCGCGGTGGCGGGGGAAGCGGGAGTTCCCTTCCTCTCCATCAGCGGCTCCGAATTCGTGGAGATGTTCGTCGGCGTCGGCGCGGCGCGGGTGCGGGATCTTTTCGAGCAGGCCCGCGGCAAGGCCCCCGCCATCATCTTCATCGACGAACTGGACGCCCTGGGCAAGGCGCGGGGCATCTCGCCCCTGGGCGGGCACGACGAAAAGGAACAGACCCTCAACCAGCTGCTGGTGGAGATGGACGGGTTCGATCCCGCCAGCGGGCTCATCATTCTGGCGGCGACCAACCGGCCGGAGATCCTGGACCCGGCCCTTTTGCGGGCCGGCCGCTTCGACCGGCAAGTGTTGGTGGACCGTCCCGACAAGCGGGGGCGGGTGGCCATTCTCCAGGTGCACATCAGGAAGGTGAAGCTCGCGCCCGGCACGGATCTGGAAAAGATCGCCGCGCTCACCCCCGGATTCTCGGGCGCGGATCTGGCGAATCTGGTCAACGAGGCTGCGCTGATCGCGACCCGGCGTCGCAGCGAGGCCGTCACCATGGACGACTTCACCGCCGGCGTGGAGCGCATCGTGGCGGGCCTCGAGAAGAAGAACCGCGTGCTCAATCCCCAGGAGCGGAAGGTGATCGCCTACCACGAGATGGGTCACGCCCTGGTGGCCATGTCCCTGCCGGGGTCCGACACGGTGCACAAGGTTTCCATCATTCCCCGCGGCATCGGCGCCCTGGGCTATACCATCCAGCGGCCCACCGAGGACCGCTTCCTCATGACCCGGGAGGAGCTGGAGCGCAAGATGTCCGTGCTGCTCGGGGGGCGCGCCGCCGAATACGTGGTGTTTGGCCACTACTCGACGGGTGCCGCGGACGATCTGCAGAAGGTCACCGACATCGGGCGCTCCATGGTCATGCGCTACGGGATGGCGGAAAAACTCGGAAACGTGGCCTACGAGGGAGAGCGCGCCTCCTTCCTCGGCCCCGGGGCCGGCTTCCAGGAGCGGACCTACAGCGAGGAAACGGCGCGGGAGATCGACTGCGCGGTGCGCGAGATCGTGAAGAGCGCGTTCGACTGCTCGGTGGCGCTGCTTACGGAGCGGCGGGCCCTGCTGGAGAGCAGCGCGCAGTTGCTGCTGGAGAAGGAGACCCTGGCGGAGGAAGACCTCGGCAGGATCGCCGCCCAGGTGGCTGCTGCCGCCTAGCTACTCCATGGTCCACTGGTGGCCGCACTTGCGGCAGCGCACCCGCATCCACATTTCCGCTTGGGCCGGATCCCGCGCAAAGTCCAGGGGCGAGGCGGGCCCGGTGGCGGTGATCTGGATGGAGCCATAGACTCCGCAGCTGGTGCAGGTGGACTGGTCTCCCAGCCGCTCTGCCCGCATCATGATGCCCCGGTAGCGGCTCCAGGAGAAGATCCCCAGCCAGCCTCCCCCCAGGCACAGGCCCATCATGAGGGCGACCCGCGGAGCGCTTTCCCGGAAATTCAGGTCCTCGAGGGAGGCGGCCACCAGGATCATGCAGAGAAAGCAGGTGACCAGGTAAACGTGGCCTTCGATGAGCTGCCGCTCATACCAGCGCCTGAAGCCGAGCTTGCCGATGGATTCCGCAGTGGACATGGTTGCCTTCCCTCCTGCGGCCCAGGCGCAGGGATCGCGGGAAACAGCATAATCCAAAAGCGGGTTCTCCGGGCAGCGGCCGAAGGGGTCTAACAGCCTGCTAACCCGCGAGTTCGGCCACCACCGGCGCGTGGTCCGACGGCCGCTCCGCCTTGCGGGCGTCCCGGTCTATGGCGCAGCGGGTGCAGTCCGAAGCCAGGGGCTGGGACAGCAGGATGTGGTCGATGCGCAGCCCCATGTTGCGGCGAAAGGCGTTCATCCGGTAATCCCACCAAGTGAAGGACTTTTCCGGCTGGTCGAACAGGCGGAAGGCATCCCGGAGGCCCAGGCCCAGCAGTTCCCGGAAAGCGGCCCGTTCCGGCTCGCTGAACAGGACCCGGCCTTCCCAAAGCTTCGGATCGTGCACGTCCCGGTCCTCGGGGGCGATGTTGAAGTCGCCCACCACCGCGATCCGGGGGTGGCGTGCCAGTTCCTCCCCCAGCCAGGTCTTCAGCGCCGCCAGCCAGGCGAGCTTGTAGCGGTACTTGTCGGACTCGACGCTCTCGCCGTTGGGCACGTAGAGGTTGATCAGCCGCATTCCGTTGATGGTGGCCGCCAGCACCCGCTTCTGGGGGTCGTCGAAGCCGGGGATCGCCGTGCGCGGATCGGCCCCGGGCGTCCGGCTCAGGATCGCCACGCCGTTGTAGGTCTTCTGGCCGGCGTGAAGCACCGCGTAACCCGCGGCCTCGATCTCCGCGGCGGGGAAATTCCCGTCCTCGGTCTTGGTCTCCTGCAGGCAGAGGGCGTCGGGGGAGTGAGTCCGTAGCCATTCCAGCACCTGCGGCAGGCGGACCTTGAGGGAATTGACGTTCCAGGTGGCGAGCCGCATGGTTCTGTTCAAAATGCGCGGCGCGGTTGCCGGAGAACCCGCGCCCTCAATATCGCTGGCGCGGCGCGCTCCACATGGGCTGGCGAGAAACGCACTGGCGGTAGAGTACCAGGCCCGATGCCTCCACCATGGCCTTCTCCCCCTCCAGATAAAGCGCGTAGTTGCGATCTTCGTATTTCTCCTGGGCGGCGCTTCCGGCGCGCATCAGTGTCACGGCATTGCCGTCGATCACAACGGTTGCCGACTGGGCGTCGGGGCTGCGGGTGACCTGCAGAATCTTGTTGTCGGCGCAGGCATATTCGATTTGCTCCGGCAGCACCGCCTGATAAACGCCTCCGCAGCCGGCGAGGAGGGCGGACATCAGCAAGCTGGCGAAGGCGCTACGGCGGCGAAGTGATGCCTTGGGACCTCTACGCATGAAAAGGCCGGAGTGGATTGACGAACAATCCTGTGCGGCGTCCGGGTCTTGCCGAATCGCCACCAGCCTATTCAGGGACAGGGTAAGACCCCGGCCGCGGGGTGGCAGGCTCGGTCTGGGCCTCAACAGGGGGCATCTCGCCGGCCTCGGGTTCCTGCCGGGGCTCCGCTTTCGGCGCTTCCGGTCTCGGGGCCGGCGCGGGAGCAGCGGCGCCGGCGTTCTTGGGATAGCCGGCAATGTCCAGGGCCGATTGCCACTGGTTCTCCTCATAGCCTCGGACCACATTGTTGCCGACCTTCAGCACCGGCACCTCGAGCTGGCCGCCCAAGAGCTTGGACAACTCCTCCTGATCCGCGGACTGCTCGGCGTTCTTCTCGACGAAGGGGATTCCCCGCTTGGCCAGGAGACTGCGCGCCTTGCCGCAGGCCTCGCCGCAGTCCGTGGTGTAGAGCGTCACCGGAAAATTCTTGGCCGCCATCTGGGTGGCGTAAGGCAACTGCGAGGTGTCATCAGAAGGGACGCCTTTCAGCCGCTTCTTCTCCACCTGTTTTGCGGACGCCGGGGGCGGCGTGTCGCTGTAATGGACATTGCCCTGGGAGTCCACCCAGCGGTATAGCGCACCGCCCTGGGCCAAGGCCGAAAACGCGATAAAAATCACGGAGAAGGCATAGGCAAGTTTCATGGCTTGAAGCTTAGCACAAACGCGCTGGCTGAAAAGCGCCCGCTATGCCGACACCATGCCCGCCTCCCGCCAATGACGTAGTCGCGCTGTGCCGGCCCGACTCCGCGCTTCATCGGCTTCCTGCTCCGCCGCTCATGCCGCTGCCTCGGGAGGGCTACTGGAAACTCTGG
>Ga0210334_10943794_pt1 | contig 17750 bp, 14 predicted proteins | sample S306metaT_FD_164440 | JGI IMG/M metagenome (GOLD analysis project Ga0210334, IMG submission 164440) | Metatranscriptome of estuarine sediment microbial communities from the Columbia River estuary, Oregon, United States - S.306 (Metagenome... | ecosystem: Environmental > Aquatic > Marine >... | reverse complement strand
TGCACAATACAAGATCTGACCCTGTTACTGTCCTCTTGGCCTGTCCCACACTCTCTAGCTGGAGGCTTGCCGAAACGCTGATGAATGGCTTGAAGTGCCCCCTCTGCTTCGACTTACACATATCCTCACATATGAACTCGGGCCTTGAAACGCCGCTATCGGCCATTTGAAGTCGTCGGCGAGACGCCAAAACACAAACCCCGCCGAAGCGGGGCGCGAGTGAGTGCAGCTAAGGTTATGGTTTCCTGCGATGGCTTCGACCCAGCTTTTAGATTCTAGCTTGCCCGATGTCGCGGCCTGATTGATTCTCCTATCCGTTCTTCTATCCGTCCGTGACCGGATTCCATCTTCTATCCGTTTCTTGGATAGCCATCGCCGGTTTGAAAAAGAGACGAGCTGGCCGACACAGGCACCCTCGACCGAGCTTTTCTGCTCGGGTCGGGTTCAAACTTTCGCGGAGAGGCGGCGCTTGCGCAATTTGCCGGCACGGGCTTCCGTCTGCGGGAGGATGTCGGTGTCGAGGCGCTTCAACAGGTCGTCGATGTCGTCGTAGTACACAATGTCAAGCACGTTGGGCAAGTCCGCAAGATCCTCGAACACTGCATATGGTTTCCTGCCGCGCACCAGAAGCGGCTGTACCGGTACGGATCGACACTGCAAAACGATTTTCTCGAGCTCCGCCGGGATACTCGCGGGATCGGTGAGATCGGCTATGACGAAGCGAGAAAGTCCCGCCATGGTTAGTACGGATTCGCCCAAACGACGCCCCTTTGGTACCTCGAAATCGAATACGGTGGGCCGGTACTTTTCCGGACGGCTCTTCAGGGCCTTGCGTAGCGCATCCAGCACGGCCTTGCGTTTTGCTTTGAAGCGTCCCAGGATCAGGACCTGCTTTTGGGCCAACTCGCTGATCACGATACCCGCGAAGGCATCGTCGTCAAGTTCGGCCAGCGACTGACGAAAGCTTTCGATCGTGTTGCTGCGGGCTTCGCGAATATGCTGCTGGTGTTCGCGTATGTCGCGGGAACCGGGTCTTGGGAAGATCACCGCGTTCCGGGTAGCGAGATAAACCATCGGCATGCCCCAATCGCAAGGCAGCACACCGGCATGCGCCACCTGCGCACGCGCATATGTGACCGCCTCATCAATGGACAGCCCAACTGCCAGCGCCCCGTACAGTTTTTCGCAGAACACTGTAGCGCTTTCGCTTGCGAGCAAACCATACATGCCAATCACCGCAGCCACGCCACGCTTCAACAATGGCTCCACGACTTCTTTGGCGCCGCTGTTACATGCACTGAGCACAACGACACGCGCTCCTGCATCGGCCACGGCTTTCGCGAAGTCATCCGCGTACCACGGAAGCTTGCCGCCATCCTGCCCGCCTTCGCGGACCAAGTAGTGGCCGCGAGCGTCCGCATCGCTGTGTCCGGAGTAGTGTACGATAGCGGCGCCGCGCTTTAATTCACGTGCGACCGCGTGGGTATCGACCACATCCTCGAAATCCATGGAGAAAAACGCTCCGATGGGCCTGGTGGCTACAAGCAGTTTGTTAAACTCATCCTCAACTCCCCACGTGTCATCGCCGCCGGACCAATAGGTACCCAGGAACAGGACGCGCTGTGGCTTATTAGACGGCGCGAGCTGCACGGCGCGGTTGGCGGCGCCACGCACCAGGGAGATCTTCGGATCCAAAAACAAAAATGCCGACAGATCCTGAACGCGCCGTACTTCAGGCCGAACGACATACTCGTATGGAAGATCGATCAACGACGGATCTAACGACAACCGTATCCGCAGACCTCCGCCATCGAGCCGCCGGATATTTTCTTGGATCAGACGATACACGGAGCTGGGTAACAGTACCTGCGAAAGTGCACGGCCCACCGCGATGCCGACCTCAATCGGCGACTCGAATGGAATCTCCAGCTTGCTGAGCTTTCCAGCATTTGCCTGAACGACACAGCGCTCCGTCATCTTACCGGCGGGGGATGAGGCCACCCAGACTTCAACTTTGTTGGCATCAATACGCCGCGAGCACAGTTCGAGTTCCTGGTAGTCGACCGCCGTCCGGTTCGATAGTAAAGGATCGTTTGCCAGTGGTTTTGGTCCTGTGCGACGCACGATAAGTGGGCTCACCTTGGCACCTCTTTCGAAGAAAACTAGTATCGGGTCCCCTCAAGACTTGCTCAGATTGCGATCATGTTCCAGGGGAGAAGGGAGTAAGCATAAGGCTAATTATGGGGATATTGTCAAGTTTGGTGCATGGCGCATTGATCAAGCGGCGACTCTGCTGACTTCTGTTTTGTTTCGATGATGCGGTTTCTACATGACTTCGATTCCGTCCTTGAACTTCACCCCGGTGATCACCTTGGCAAGCGATTGAAATTTACCACTAACCTGCTCCGATCGTTTCCTTCCGGGGTTGCGCAGGAGAGCCAAATTAACATAAGAGATATTGCGCCGCGCCGGCAAGCCGTTCAGACTTCGCGGCCGGACTGATCCTCCTATCCCTAGCCCATCGTGCTCATGTCCTTAAACAGGCCGCCTGATCATGCAATCCAGTGTCCAAACAACCGGCGCCGGCACACAAGCGTGGACTGCATGCTGCCCTGATTGGCTCCCGCCTAACGCCGTCAAGGTGACCGAGCGCCATGCTCAAACGGCCGGCATCGGTGACTGCGAATGACCGGAGAGGGTCGATAGCTGACAGTGACTGCCAGGTCGAGACTGAACTACTAGAGCTGATGTCGGTGCAGCTACGAAGTGGATAACCGGCGTGGGGCGAACACGGTCCTGTCGGAAGGACTCTGCTTAGGCCGCGATACCTTCGACGATCAGATGCCGGACATCCGTCCGCTTGCTCGCATATTCACGCGAGACACCTTTGTTCTTCGGTTGGAACGCCGTGCTGAAGCCGATACTTTTGAGACGAGCGGGTACTTCTCCGGATGTCTGATGGATTCGACGGCTATATCCACATCGAGATCCGGCCAATACAGGTGATGCAGCTGAGGCCATGCGACATTCAGAATCTCCGCAACAGCAGCATCCTTGAACCAAGGGAACTCTTTAAACGATACAAACAGCTCTTCATCCGAGACCAACAGCCAGAATCCGTGCTTGGAGATGTTGGTGACCTCAGCTTTTGAAATGTGTTTCCCAAGCGCTGCGGATTTCATCGTAACGCTCCTCAATAAGAGTTCTTGCTGCTCGAACTTGCCTGGGAGTCATCCCGAAGTTTTGCGCAAGATTAACCGTGGGTTCCAGCCAAAACTTCGCCTCACCACGTTCACAATATACATGCACGTGCATCCGCGCTTCCTCGCGGGAGAAAAAGTAGAACCGAAACCCTCCTGCTCTGAAAATGGTCGGGCTCAGGTAAGCTCTCGCTACTTTGATCTACAACCGTTTCTATGCACGGTTGGTGTATTGTTCGCCTATTGGGAAAAACCGTCAAGCGTACTGCAGTTACACTTTGTAAATTGCCGAACTTGGCCCACACTATTCATGGCAGGTGGCGCGACGCATGCTCAGCATATAGGACTCTTAGCTAACGACAAAACTTTGTAGCAGCTGAGTTTTCGAACAACACTTGGCTGTGGAAGCCGGTTCAGCTAAGACTGATCGATACACAACCGCTCTCACTCCCCGCTCCCTGCCATGTCGTCGATCAGGGGGCGATTGATATCGGTACAGCCCATGCAGATCAGGTCAAAGAGTTCATCGTGGTTGGCGACGAAGTTTTTTGCATCCACGAGGTTTTCGTTCATGACCAGGGAATGGCAGGTGTCGCAGAGCATCATTAAGCCGCGTGAAACTCCCACTGTTCTTCTTCCCGAGCTCCCAGCCATGATCTAGACCGATCCTTTCTGTAGGGCCATGAGAAAATCTTCCGTTTCGAGATCGATGCCACACTGCCCGCACTCATAGGGACGATCGTCCTGCGGCAACGCCAATGGCGTGCGATCAATCTGTCCTCGACAGACGTGGTAGAAGCGCCCGCGCGCATGTTCGTCGTCCAGAGGGTCACTCTCGTACAACAACACCATTGATCGACCATCTCCAATTGTTCGTTGGAGGAGTATACCGGCCTCCCCCTCACACCCGCAACCTCAGAAAGTGATGCAGGCTGAGACTAAGGCCGAGGTTGGGGGTAGAGCGAGGACGAGTCCGTTCTTTCCTTAGCCTTAACCTTGACCAGCTGCGCCGTTACACCTGGAACTGCGCTTCGTATAACCCCGCGTACACTCCTCCGCGAGAGAGCAGATCGTCATGGCGGCCATCTTCCACTAATTGGCCGCCATCGAGGACCAGAATCCGATCGACATCGTGGAGCGTCGACAGCCGATGGGCGATGATGAAGGTGGTGCGCCCTCTGGTCAATTCCGTCAACGCTTCACGGATTTTCACTTCTGTTTCCGTATCAATGTTGGACGTCGCTTCATCGAAGATCACGATGGGAGGATCTTTCAACAGCACCCGCGCGATCGACACCCGCTGTTTTTGACCGACCGACAGCTTGACGCCCCGTTCGCCGATCCAGGTGTCGTACCCTTCCGGCAGCGCCGCGATGAATGCATGCGCCCGTGCGGCCCGTGCCGATGCTTCCAGATGTTCCTGATCGGCGGCGAGATCGCCGTAGAGAATATTGTCCCGCACCGTCCCGTTGAACAAGAACGGCTCTTGCTGCACGATTCCGATCTGGCGCCGGAGATAGGCCACCGGCAGATCACGGATATCCTGCCCGTCGATCAAGACTGCTCCACCCTTCACGTCATAGAAGCGCATGAGCAGCTTAAGCAAGGTGCTCTTCCCTGCTCCGCTCGGCCCGACCAGCGCCACACGCTCGCCTGCCGCAACAGAAACAGACAGGCTCTTGAGCACCGGCACATCGGAACGATAGTGGAACTGTACCTGATCGAACCGCACGGCTCCCTGTACTCGATGAGTAGGTGTCTCGACGCCTGGCCGATCCGTCACCTCCGGAACTGCATCCAGCACATCAAAGACCCGCTCGCTCGCCGCCAAGGCATGTTGGAGCATATGATTCACGGAGTGAATCTGATTGATCGGCACATAAAACAACGCCAGATAGGAGAGAAACAACACCAGCTCGCCCAGCGTCAGCCGGCCTTCGACGACTTCCCCCGCGCCGTACCAGAGAATCAACACAGTACCGAGGCCGGCGAGCAAAATCATCCCCGGTGAATAGATCGACCACAGCACCATGGCCCTCAGATTCGCGTCACTATAGGCGCGGCTCAACCGGTCGAACCGCGCCTGCTCATAGGCCTGCTGCATGAACCCCATGGTTTCCCTGATGCCCGACAGGGCATCTTGAAGATACCCGCTCAGTTCGGCTGAATTCTTTCGAATCTGCCGGTAATAGCCGTGCACCCGCGAGGTAAACCAGCTGGCCGACAGCATCAACAGCGGAATCGGCAAGAGCGACAGTACCGCCAGTTTCCAGTTGAGCATGAACAGCATGATCGTGATGCCGATCAAGGTCAGCAACGCCGTCACCGCCCCTTCAAGCCCATCGATGAAAATCCGTTCGACGTGTTCCGTGTCGTTCGTCACCCGCGACATGATCTCGCCCGTCGACCTGTTTTCGTAGTAATTCAGGGAAAGTCCTTGCAAGGCGGAAAAAATTTGCCGGCGCAAATCATGCACCACCGTCTGTTCCAGCTGATTGTTGAGCCTGATTCGGAGCGAGGCAAACAGGTTTTTCACCACATAGGCGCCGGCCAGCAGGCCCAGCGCCCAGGGGAGCAAGGCCATGTCCTTTGCTTGAATCACATCGTCGATGACGATCTTGATCGCCCAGGGAGGCACGAGCTCCATAGCCGTGGCGCAGGCTGCGCAAAGCAGCGTCACAGACGCGAGCCTGCGATGGGGGCGGAGATAACTCAGGACACGAAGAAGCGGTTTCACAAAAAATGAAGGGGAGGGATTCAGATCACGTTCGTCGGTTCTTTTTGCCAATACTGCGAAAACTCATGGAGCTGCGTCAGAGTGGACATGTCCTTCATCCGATCCAGAAACACTTTTCCGATCAAGTGATCTATTTCGTGCTGAATGCAGACGGCATAGAGGCCCGTCGCCTCGAAATCAAGAGATTTGCCCTTCCGGTCCAATCCCTTCACGCGCACCACCGATGGTCTGGTGACTTTTCCTCTCAGGCCATCGACACTGAGACAGCCTTCCCAGTTTTCCACTTGTTCCGGACCGTAATAGGCGATCGAGGGATTGATGAGGACGGTCTCTGGAAAACCGCCTTCGTCTGGACAGCCCATCACCACGAGTTGGATCGAACGGGACACTTGCGGCGCAGCCAGTCCGATTCCCGGCTCGTCATACATTGTCTCGAACATCTCATCGATCAAGCGTTGCAGCTCAAGCGACTTGACCTCACGGTGGTCGATCGGAGCCGCCATTTTTCGAAGGATCGGATTACCGAGCTTGGCAATTTTCAACATGGCTGCAGATCTGGAGTTCTTCTTTCCGTACTCTCCTACTACCATACATTCCTAACATAGGCGTCGCCGAGCCTGCAATCACTTCACACTGCTGAAGAAGTCACTCGGTGGGTCTGACAAATGATGCTTACAGGCTATGGTTTTCGTTTCGGCCGTTGCGGTTCCGGGATCTCAAACACCTCCTTATGGTCGTCCCACCACTGGACCCATTCGCTCACCCAAACAGCGCGATCCTGCTTCGTCGACGTGTCCCAATCGTGAAACTCGGTTTCGTAGCGCGTCAAGATCCACAGGGAATGCACCGCCGACAACGCCACGAACCGCTCATCATCGGTCACCATCGAAATCAAGACAGGGATGACTGCTGTCTGCCGCACGTACCGCGCCTCGAACGCCGCCGCCTTTCTGACCGACGGATTCAGATCTTTGGCCATCACCTCGATCGCTTCGGGCGCTTTTGACGGGTCCAACCGGATCGCCACCCGCAAGGCATGTTCGCGCACACGGGGAATTTCGTTGACATCCTTGGCCGTGCCGATAAGCGCCGGCACTCCCGATACACCTTTCATTATCGACAAGGTTTCAATGGTATTGTAACGGACCCTTGGACTCGGCATGGCCAAGGCCTTGACCAAAACCGGAATCGACGACTCTCCCAAATGGACGAATTCCCCCATCGCCCAGAATTCTTGCTTCCCCTCCAGCAACGGCAGCAAGGCCTCCGCGCGCGCCAGCTCCTCAGGGCTCAACGGATTCGTATTGGGAGGAACGGAGACGTCCGGTGCATCCTGACTTCCAGGGGGTGCCTCATAGGGCATTTGGACCGTCCACAACGATCGCTCCGGATCAGACCACCCGTACACTGTGTCCATTCCCCAGGCCAGACACAAGAAAACTGCCGCGCCGATCACACCGACATGAGTTGTTTTCACGAGTTGCTGGCTCCTTTCATGCTTTCCCCATTGAATCAGACCGCCTGACACCGGCTTGACTAGTCCTCTTCCCGCTCACGAATCGGTTGATGCACCAGCTCATACAACACCGGCAAGACCACCATAATCAAGACGGCTGCCGTCAGCATGCCTCCGACCACCACTCGGGCCAGAGGATTCTGAGCCTGCGACCCGATGCCGGTAGCCAACGCCGCCGGCAGCAATCCGATCGCCGCGCCGAGCGTCGCCATGAGAATGGGGCGCATCTGCACATCGGCCCCGCGGAGAACCGCCTCCCGCAAGTCGAGTCCCGACCGTCGAAACTCTTCGATGCGCGAGATCAACAACACGCCGCCCAAAATGGCCACTCCTAACGTTGAGATGATCCCCACGGCGGCCGAGATGCTGAAATGCGTATGCGTCGCGACCAACGAAAGCACTCCTCCCACGAGGGCAAACGGAACGGTGGCCAGCACCAGCAAAGCATTCTTCAGCGAATTGAATGTCATGTAGAGCAGGAACAGAATGATGACGAGGCTCACGGGAACGATCGCCACCAACCTTTTCTGCTCATCCTTGAGTTGGTCATACTGACCGGCCCACTCCATGCGATAGCGTTCAGGTAAATCCACTCGGCGCGTCAGTCTCTCCTGGGCTTCCTCCACCGTGCTTTGAAGATCGCGGTCCCGCACGCTGAATTTGATCGGGACGTACCGCTCGTTATTTTCGCGATAGATGATGAAGGCTCCCGTCTGCATCGTAATGGAGGCGACCTGCTTGAGTGGGATGCGGGCGCCGCCGGGTGTGCTGACATGGATGTTGCCGATGGACTCGACATCCTGCCGATACTCCGGGAAAAACCTGACCACCAAGTCGAACAGCCGCTCGCCTTCATACACCTGCGTCACTGCCTGGCCGCCCACGGCGGCCTGAACGACGGCATTGACATCGGAGACCCGCAGTCCATACCGGGCACTGGCTTCGCGGTCGACCTGTATCAAGAGGTTCGGCTGGCCGATCAACCGAAAGACGCCCAGATCTTTCACGCCCCGGACGTCCTTCATGACGGTTTGAATCTCAACGGCCTTCGCCTCCATGGTCTTCAAATCCGTCCCGAACAGTTTGATCGAATTCTCGCCCTTGACCCCCGACATCGCTTCTTCCACGTTGTCTTGAATGACTTGCGAGAAATTAAAGATGACCCCGGGAATGCCTTTCAAGCGGCCTTCAATTTCCTCAATGAGGCCGTCTTTGGTCAGCCCCGGTCGCCACTCCGACTTGGGCTTGAGATTGGCCAGAAACTCCCCGTTGAAAAAGCTCGTCGGATCCGTGCCGTCATCCGGACGTCCCAGCTGCGAGACGACCGCATCCACCTCCGGAGAATCCCGGAACAGCCTCCTGATGTGATTGGTCAGTTGATCGGCCTGATCGAATGAGATATCAACCGGCATCGTCGCCCGAACCCATAAGTTGCCTTCCTCCAGCGCCGGCATGAATTCTCCGCCCAAGGACTGCAAGGCCACAAACGCGATCGCCACCAGACCGGTCGCGCATCCGACGACCACGGTACGGTGACCCAGCGCCCAGCCGACGAGGCGCAAATACATCGCGCGAATGATGCGCACCACCGCGGTATCGGTTTCCCTGATCGGACCTTTGAGCAGAAACGAGCACAGCACCGGCGCGAGGGTGAGGGCCATCAAGAGGGCGCCTAGAAGGGCAAACCCATAGGTAATGGACATGGGCGCGAAAATTTTCCCGGGAACTCCGGTCATCGTGAACAGCGGCACGAATGCAACCACGATGATCGCAGTTGAAAAAAAGATGGGCCTCCCCACCTGGCGCGCGGCCCGAACGATGTGCTGATCAATCGTCAACTGCTTCGACTTGGCATGCGCCAAGTGCAAGAAAATACTTTCGACCATGATCAACGTGGCATCGACGATGATACCGAAGTCGATCGCGCCCAGTGAGATCAAGTTGGCGGACTGGCCGATGAGGACCATTGCCGTAAAGGTGAACAGCAATGAAAGCGGTATGGTCAGCGCAACGATGACCGCCGCCCGCAGATGGCCGAGAAACAGGAAGAGAATGACAAACACGAGGAGCATGCCGCTGATGAGAATATCGGTGACCGTCTCCGCCGTCGTATGGATCAGCGCGGTTCGATCATAGAAAGTCTTCACCTTCATCCCTGCCGGCAATTTCCACTCATTGAGGTCCTGGACCTTTGCTCTGACCTTGTCCAGCACCGGCAAGGCCTTATATCCGCGTTGGAGCAGCACGACGCCTTCGACCACGTCGTCGCGATCGTCTATCCCGACCTTGCCGAGACGCACACGATGACCGACCGTCACCTTGCCCAACGTCTTCACAAAGATCGGGGTCCCTTCCTTCTCGGCGACCATCACGTTTTCAATATCATCGAGATCATTAATGAGCCCGAGCCCCCTGATGTTGTAGCTTTGCGCGCCGATCGTGAGATAGTTGCCTCCGACGTTCGCATTGCTGTTCTCCAGGGCCGTCATGACCTGGGAAAGATTCACACCGTGCCCGATCAGTTTTCCCGGATCAATGTCGACGTGATATTCTTTCGTGGTGCCGCCGAACGTCGTGACGTCAATGACGCCCGGCACACGCTTAAACGCGCGTCGAACCTCCCAGTCCTGAATCGTTTTCAACTCCGTCAGGTCGGTGCCTTCACCGGTCAATTCATACCGGTAAATCTCGGCGACCGCCCACCACGGCGACAAGACCGGTTGCGCGCCCTTCGGCAGCTGAACCGACGTGAGTCGATTCAACACTTCCTGACGATCTCGAAACATGTCAGTGTCGAAATCGAAGTACACCTTGATATCGCTCAGTCCGAAGATCGACAGCGACCGAATGTCCGTGAGCCCGGGCATCCCGGTCAACGCGACTTCGATCGGAACGGTAATTTGACGTTCGATTTCCTCAGCCGACCAACCGGGATATTGCGTGATTAGCTCCACCATCGGAGGGGAAGGGTCCGGGTACGCGACGACATCCAGAAGATGGAAGGCATACAAGCCTCCAAACAAGAGGAGGAGCCCAAGCGCGCACACCAGCACGCGCTGGACCAGCGAGGCTTCAACGATTCTGGCGATCATGGATTCATCTTGTCCTGAGACACGACATGGCGGAATGACCGGTCGGCTACATGCCCTTGATCTCTTGCCCCTTGATCAGCACGGCCCCCCTGGTCACGATACGCTCTCCCTGTGTAAGCCCATCGAGGATGCGTAACTGGTCTGGCGAGATGTTGGCGGTCTTGACCTCCCGTTTGACGTACCGATGCTCATCCTCCAGCACATACACAAACTGCTTCCCGTCGACTTCCAATACCGCCTCGCGCGGCACCGTCAGAAATTTCGCGGCATCACTGACGTCCAATTGCAATCGCGCGAACATTTCTGGTTTCAACTTGCGAGACTTGTTGTTGACCTGGGCACGAACCTTGATCGTCCTGGTCACGGGATCGACGAGGTCGCCCACGGCCGTGACTTTCGCCGGAAACTCCATGTCCGGGTAGGCCACGACTTTCACCATGGCCGACTGCCCTTCCCGCACCAGCCCCAGGTCCTGCTCGTACACATCGGCCACGACCTGCAGCAGATCCAGGTCGGCGATCGTAAACAGCACAGGGTCCGAATCCCCGGTGACTGACTGTCCCGGAGTCACGGCGCGCTCCACGACGATGCCGGTCAACGGGCTTTTCATCTCAAACCGCGACGTGATCTGTTGCTTGTCCGGCGGCTCCTCCAACTCTTCGGCGGCGACGCGCAACGAAAGCAGCCGCTCTTTGGCACGTCGAAACTCAGCCCGCGCCTTGACCAACTGGTTTTCCGCTTGCTTGAGATCATTCAGCGCCATCGCTTTATTTTCATAGAGATCCTTCGCCAATTCATACGCCCGTGTGTCGTATTGCAGTTCGGACTCCTCCTTGACGTAATCCGAATACGACTGCGCGATATCGGGACTATCGACCACGAGCAAGATGTCACCCATCTTCACGCGATCTCCCAGATGGGCCCGCACTTCCACGACCCGACCCCGTAAGGGAGAGGAGATCCGAGAGTACCGGTCCTCACCATAGGCCACCTTGCCTGAGAGTGTCAGGCCTTGGCGGGACGAGCCGAATTCCACCAGCGTCGTCTCGACCTGCGGTTGTGTGTCGACCGGTGCCGGTCCCTTCTTGCCAGGCTGGGGCGTCGCCGCAGCCATGGGAGGAGGCTCACTTGGGCCGCAGGCTGATAGGAAGAGAACGGTCGCGGTCAAGATCGACGCGACGGCTACGCTCGCCATGCGGCCTGACCGCCGCCGATGCCTGAGCAGGCTCCTCATCGCTCAACCTCAACCATGAACTTCCGGCTCACCACGTGATGTCCTGCCCGACCGCACTTTCCAATTGGAGCACGTTCCGCTGATAATTGAACAACGCCTCGAAATAATTTTGTTGGATCGTCCTCGACGTCCTAGCCGCATCAAGCAGATCCAGCAGCGTGGCCCCGCCCCGTTCGTAGGCGCGTTCGACGATCGTCAACGTCGCGCGCGCATCCTCGAGCACTCCCTCCAGAAACGCTTCCACTAATCGGCGACTTTGAATCAGGTTTCGATAAGCCACATCCACTTCGTTCTCCACCTGATTCAGGGTCCTCATGAGATCGGCTTCCGCCGTCTGCACCGCCGCATCCGCTTGCATGATACCGCCCTGGTTCCGATTGAACAATGGCAGCGGCAGCCCGAAGTTGAGCGCCACCTGATTCGAATTGTCCGGCCCACGAGGCCCTTGGACCGCATACCCCGCCCCAATGGTCACGTCCGGAACCCGATAGGCCTTTGCAAGCTCGCGATCAGCTTCCCGCTGAGAAAATATCAGCCGTTTGGCACGGAGATCAGGGCGCGCGTCCATGGCGACCGCGCGCAATCTGGCCATGTCGGGATCCAGACGCTTGAATTCGAGGTTCGTGGTGAGTTCCATCCGGACCGCAGCGGAGAGCTTCAGCAGTTGGCGAAGGTCCCCGCGTGCCGTCTCACCTTCCTGAAGCGATTGAATCACCTGGGATTGAAAATCGATAAACTGAAGCCGGATGCGAATCAGATCCACTTCCGCGATGTAGCCCTTCTTGAAGCGAATCGTGTTGATCTCGAGGATTCTGGAAAACCGATCCCGATTCTCCTCCGCCAGCGCCAATCGACGTTGCGCCAGCTGAATACGGTAATAGGCTTCCTTCACCGTATAGCTGAGTTGACGAACCGCATTCTCAAAATCGGCCTCCGCCGACTGAGTGCCGAAGCCAGCGCTTTCCATGCGATAGCCACGTTTCCCTGCCAGCTCGAACAACTGTTGGATTTGGCCGACCACTTGCCCGCCGCTCGACAATGTGCGCCCCTCCGTATAGGAGCTGAGCGTCCCGATCGACGCGACCGGATTCGGGAACAACCGCGCGGTAATCTCCTGTCCCTTTCGTGACTCGATTCCGAACTTGGCAATCAAAAGATCCAGATTCTGTCTAAGAAAGAGTCCCATCGCCTCATCAAGGCTCAATTGCAGACTCTGCGCCGGCGGGGTCGGCATGGCGTAAGAAAACCGCTCGGCACTCGTCTCGCTCGCCGATCCAGCCAGCACCGATGCGCCGCCCAATGGAGCGATCCACATGACGGCGAGGAAACCAGCCGCCCACAGTCGAGCAACGACTGCGGGCGGACGGTCAGAGACTCGGATAACATCCCTATACATGTGATAGAGCTGGGCTAACGACGCCGACGGGAGGCGACGGATGACAACACGAGGTCGCAACGGAAGCACTCATGGTGTGGAGCCTAAGAGCATTTGCGGCAGGCATCCGCACTGCGCCGGGTTGAATCGGTCTCGCGCACCGGGATGGAACGGCGGGGCAGGGCAATGCGATCAGCTATCCAACCCATTCCTGGAGTCGGTATCCCGTAGATGTTTTCTGACCCGCACTTTCTCATGATGCTTGCGGAGCAGCTGCCGGCGAATGACATCCCGATCTTCTGCGACGATTCGGACCAGCCGATCCACATCCTCCGCATGCTCCCGAACCAGCTCGGACAATTTTTGCAACTGCCCCTCCAGCCGCTCAACGCGCCACGCCAGGTCGTTCGCGGACTCCCTCGGCTTAACGGGAGACTTCACCGCGGACTTGGGATTGTTTCGAAGGGCGGCCACAACAACGTCGCGCTTCATGCTCACTCCTTTGATCAGTTCAGTATGGGGGCAGGCACCACGCAATCCCGATGGCTAGTATTATCCGCAAGGAATGGGAAGTCAATGATTCCGCTTTCTTTCTATTTGACTCCGGTCCTGCTAGAATTCGCCGCATGAAGAACATCCTCACGATGGTCCTCGCCGGCGGCAAGGGGGAGCGGCTTTTCCCCCTGACGGATCAACGCGCCAAGCCGGCGGTTCCGTTCGGAGGCAAATACCGCATCATCGACTTTACCTTGAGCAATTGCCTGAATTCTGGCCTCCGGAAAGTCTCGGTCCTCATTCAGTACAAGTCCCATTCGTTGGATCGTCACATCCGGACCGGTTGGAATATCCTGAACACTGAGTTGGGAGAGTACATCGCCTCGGTCCCGCCTCAACAGCGGATCAGTGAAGATTGGTATCGAGGGACCGCCGATGCCGTGTATCAGAACCTATTCTTGATCGACGCGGAAGATCCCGAGTTTCTCCTCGTGCTGGCCGGCGACCACATCTACAAGATGAACTATGCCGAAATGTATTATTGGCTGCTTGCTAAAAAGGCTGATGCGGTCGTCGGGGCCATCGATGTCCCCATTCAGGAAGCGACGCGTTGCGGGGTTATTTCGGTCGACAACGACTATCGCATTACTCGCTTCGATGAGAAACCCGCCAACCCCACCCCCCTGCCCAACGACCCAACCCATGCATTTGCATCGATGGGCATCTACCTATTCCGCACGGAAGCCATTCGCCAACATCTCATGGCCGACGCTCAGGAGGACAGCGCGCACGACTTTGGGAAAAATATCATTCCCCGAATGATCGAGGAGCGGCCGATTTATGCCTACAAGTTTCAGGATGCGAACAAGAAAGCCGTCCAATATTGGCGCGACGTCGGAACACTCGATGCGTATTGGGAGGCCAATATGGATCTGATCGCCGTCGATCCTCTCTTCAACCTCTACGATCCCGAGTGGCCGATCCGCACCTATCAAGGGCAATTTCCTCCGGCCAAATTCGTCTTTTCGCAGGACTATCAGGGAGGCCGCATGGGCGTCGCGCTCGATTCGATCGTCTGCGGCGGCTGCATCGTGTCCGGCGCGCGGGTGCACAATTCCGTGCTGTCGCCCAACGTCCGTGTCCTGGACCATGCCGACGTCCGCGAATCCATCCTCATGGGGAACGTCGTCATCGGCGAACATAGCCGTGTGCGGCGCGCCATCATCGACAAGGATGTGACGATCCCCCCCCACTCGGAAATCGGCTACAACCGTGACGCCGACGCCCAGAGATTTACCGTCACGGAATCGGGCCTGGTCGTGATCTCAAAGGGAATGAAACTGCATGCCGCCGTCGATTCATCCGGTTGACCTCATCGCCTCCCTCCGCCAGAAACATCTGACGCCGGCCATCGTGTTTCTTACGTCTCGCCGTGCCTGCGACGAAGCGATGGAGTCGTTCAACCATGCCGATATCGTGCTTCCTCCCGTGCGCCAAGACGCGATTGCTGCGGCGCTCGAGCGGGTCATCACGCAATATCCCAGCGTCGCCGATCATCCGCTCATTCCCACAGTGCAGCGAATCGGCGTGGCGGCCCATCATGCCGGCCACTTGCCATCCTGGAAAATCGCCATCGAAGAATTGATGCGGCAGGGCTGTCTCGACGCCGTGTTCGCCACAACCACGTTGGCCGCCGGCGTCGATTTTCCTGCCCGCACGGTGGTCATCACCCAATCCAGCATCCGCAAATCGCGCGACTTCGCCGACCTCACCATCGGTGAAGTGCAGCAGATCGCCGGGCGGGCCGGCCGCCGTGGGAAAGATCAGGTAGGGTTTGCCGTTGTGACGCCCTCTCCCTATATTGATCTCGGCATCCTCACCAAGGGCTTTACCGGGCATCCGGAATCCATCGACAGCCAATTCATCATCAGCTATCCCATGGTGCTCAACCTCCTGAAGGCCCACCCCCACGAGCAAATTCAAGCGATCCTGGCCAAAAGCTTCGCCCAATTCCAGCTCAACCAGCGGGCCGAGCTGTTGGAACGGAAGCTGGATACGCTCCATGAGCAGATGGAACCGTTCGGCCCCCGCGTCTGCACCGATTGGATTACCCAGTGGCAGACCTTCGATCAAGTCAGAAGGCAACGGCCGCCGCGCCACCAAGTTCGCCGGCATGAATCGCCTGAGCTGTCCGCCCGCTTCCATTTCATGACGCCGGGACGTGTGGTCGGGCTCGCGAGAGGACGCGGGATCGTGCTTCGCCAATACCGCAGCAAGGGCCAGAAAAATCCGATGGTCTCCGTTCTGCGGCTGGACGGTGCCGTGACGGAATGTCCCGCGTCCAACGTGGGCGACATCTTTGACCGGCTGTTCGAATGCGACGAAACTCCCGCGTTTCCCTGGTGCTCGGCAACTGCGTTTGACGAACTCAGCTCTCAGCTGACGGAACTCCCCACCCGGCTGCCGATCCTGCCCATTATGGTGCCCAAAGATTCGGAAGTACTCCCGGATGCAATCGTCCAATCGCTTGGCGACTTTCCCTGCCCAAGCTGTCCCTCGCGGCCGGCCTGCCAGAAGGACTTTGCGACCGCGCTCCGTCTCCGCCAGGAGCAACAACGCCACACCAAATCCATCCAGGCACTACGGGCCAGTTTGTGGCATCGGTTCCAAGAACGAATTGAGGTACTCCAGAAGTTCGGCTATCTGACGCCATCCGCGCATCTTACAGAAGAGGGAGAATGGGCGCGGCTGATCCGTATCGACCATTCACTGCTCATTACTGAGCTGATTAGAGCCGAAGCCTTTAGCGGCGCTGACCCTGCTCTCCTCACCGGCGTCATGGCCAGCATCACGCATGACAACGACCGCCCCGGCTCCTTTCCGCGCATCAGCTCCGGAATGAGTTCCCTCTTGGGCCAGGTGCGAAAACTAGCGGAGAGTCTGTCTCCCTATGAAGATCCTCCGCTCCTGAGAGCGGATGTCGCGGCCTTAGCCGAACGCTGGATCGCCGATCCCGCACTCACCTGGATCGGCCTCTGCCGCTCGACGACGATGGCAGAGGGCGATATTTATCGGCTGCTTGCTCGAACCTTGGAGTTTTTGTCGCAGATTCATACCCTGCGCGCCACCCATCCGGGCTTGGCCGATACGGCATCACGCGCGATCGCTCTGATTCGCCGCGGCGTACTGGAGGAATTGCCGTGAACCAGATAGGACTGAGCACCGAGGACTCAGGACTGAGTTGGGCTGCGACTCAGTCCTCAGCACTCAGTCCTCAGCACTTCAAATCATGACTATTGAAGAACTCGAACAGCTGCTCGCTCAGCAACCGGTCGCGGTCCTGCACCGCTTGTCACGCGGTCGCGTCCATCGGCACTTTCGCGCCGGGAAACGCCGCCTGATCGAGCTGATTCTCCAGCATTCGAGCCAGAATCTCGTGGGCCTCGAATCCGATTTACAGACGTTGATCGCAGAGCGGCAATCCCAACCGCCGATTCCCCAGCCCCCGGCTCGTCCGGCAGGCCGCGCCGCCGCTCCCCCGCCGAGGAGAGCGGCATCTCGCGGAGGAGAGCCGGAGACCGCCGAAGCCGCTGTGTCATTGGCCACATGGTTGGAAGGAATCGGCGTGCCGCCTCCGCAGCCGTTCGTGCCGGACCCTTGGCAAGAAGAGGCCTTGGCCGCGCTGAATGAAACGGACGTCGTCGTCAGCGTCCCGACCGGGAGCGGAAAAACCTACGTGGCGGTGGAAGCGGCGAAGCGGGCAATGGAAGACAATCGCACGGTCATCTACACCTCACCGCTGAAAGCCTTGTCCAACACCAAATATACAGAGTTTTCCAGAATCTTCGGCTCGGACAAGGTGGGCATCCTCACCGGAGACCGCCAAGAAAACGGGCAGGCTCCGCTGCTGATCATGACGACGGAGATTTTACGCAATCTGCTCTACGATGCGGCCAGCGGAGAAATCGATATTCGGCTGGATACTCTCGGGCTCGTGATTTTGGACGAATCGCAATATATCGCCGACCCTGAACGTGGAGTCGTGTGGGAAGAAACCATCATCTTTTGTCCATCACAGGCCAAGCTCTTGCTCCTGTCGGC
>Ga0210334_10544247_pt1 | contig 17974 bp, 17 predicted proteins | sample S306metaT_FD_164440 | JGI IMG/M metagenome (GOLD analysis project Ga0210334, IMG submission 164440) | Metatranscriptome of estuarine sediment microbial communities from the Columbia River estuary, Oregon, United States - S.306 (Metagenome... | ecosystem: Environmental > Aquatic > Marine >... | reverse complement strand
CACTTGCTCCACGGCTACGAGGCCGTCGCCACCCGACTCATGCAGACGATCGCCGCCGAGGTTCCCGACGGCCGCGTCGCCCGTCCGCTCGCGGCGCGCCTCGCCCGTGATGCCGAGGAGCTGCCCGGCTCGATGCGGACGCTCATCCGCCGCTTTCCCGACGAGCCGTATCGCGTCCGTCTGGGCGCTATCGCCGAGCGCCTGCGGCGAACGCGGGCCGGCCTGACCGGCAGCATCGCGCCGCTGGCCGGTCGCTACCCCTCGGCCGCCGCCCTCGCGGAGGAGCTGACCGAGCTGTCCAACGCGCTCATCGGGGACGGCCTCGAGCGTGTCGCCTGGGGGGAGATCCAGGACCTGCGCTGGCAGGTCGACACCTTCGGCTTCCACCTTGCCGCGCTCGAGGTCCGCCAGCACAGCGAGGTCCACGTCGCGACGATCGCCGCCCTCGACAGCGGCGTCAGTCACGCCGTCGCCGCCGACCTGCCGGGCACTCCCGGTGTCAGTGCGGCCGAGGTGCTGGCCACATTGCGGGCGATGGCCGACATCCAGCGTCGCGTCGGGGAAGCGGCCTGCTCGCAGTATGTCGTCAGCTTCACCCGCGCGCCGGAGGATGTGCTGACCGTCCTCGAGCTGGCTCGACGGGCAGGAGCGTCATGGCCGTCGGCGACCCTGACGGGAGGCTACGCGCCGGCATCGCCGACGATCGACGTGGTCCCGCTGTTCGAATCGTCCGACGCTCTCGGATCCTCGGCCGACATCCTCGACCGCCTCCTCGCCGACCCGGGCTATCGCGCGCACCTCGCAACGCGGGGCGATCGCCAGGAAGTGATGCTCGGCTACTCGGACTCGAACAAGGAGCTCGGCTACCTGGCGGCCAACTGGATGCTCCACCGGGCACAGGGCGAGCTGGCCGAGACCGCCCGGCGGCACGGCGTGGAGCTGACCCTGTTCCACGGCCGCGGCGGCGCCGTGGGTCGGGGTGGCGGGCCGACGAACCGGGCCATCATGGCCCTTGCCCCGGGGGCCGTCGAGGCCCGCTTCAAGGTCACCGAGCAGGGCGAGGTCGTGGCCGATCGCTACGCCGAACCGACGATCGCGCGCCGCCACCTGGAGCACCTCCTCGGCGCGGTGCTGCTCGCCTCGACGCCCGAGCATCGTGCCGAGCTCGTCGAGGTGGAGCGCGACAGCAGACCCGTCCTCGACGAGCTGGCGGCCCGGGCACGTGAGGCGTATCGGGAGCTGGTCTGGGGGGAGCCTGCGTTCGCCGCCTTCTTCCGCGCCACGACGCCCATCAACGAGCTGGCCGGGATGCGTCTTGGCTCGCGACCCGCCGCCCGTGGTGGCAGCCACGGTTCGTCGTCCGAGCCGCTGCCCGTCGAGCGGCTGCGCGCGATCCCCTGGACGTTCGCCTGGTCCCAGGCCCGGATCGACCTCCCGGGCTGGTACGGCCTGGGCAGCGCGCTCGACGGGTTCGCGAGCGTCCACGGCGAAGCCGGCATGAGCGCCCTGACGGACCTCTACCAGCGCTCGACGTTCCTCGGCTCGGTGCTCGACAACGCGGAGCTCACCCTGGCGAAGGTCGATCTGGAGGTCGGACGGCGCCACGCTGAGCTGGCCGACGGCCCCGACGCCGCACGGATCTGGGCCCGCATCGAGCGCGAGCACGCACTGACGCTGGCCGGCCTCCGCCGCGTCACCGGCCGGAGCCGGCTGCTGGAGACGCTGCCAGGGCTGCAGCGCTCGATCGAGCTCCGGGCGCCCTATGTCGATCCGCTCTGCGAGCTGCAGATCCGGCTCCTCGCCCGGCTGCGGTCGCTGCCGCCGGACGCCCCCGAGAGCGCCCGCCTGCTGCGCCTCGTCCGGGCCACCGTCAACGGGATCGCGGCCGCGCTCCAGACGACCGGCTGAGGGCGAACGGCGGAAGACCGGCCGGGTACTATCCATCAGTGGCCCTCATCGTCCTTGACTCGCTGACCAAGCGGTACCCGGGCGTCACGGCGCTCGACGACCTGTCTCTCGAGCTCGAGCCCGGCATCGTCGGGTTGGTGGGCGCGAACGGCGCCGGCAAGAGCACGCTGATCAAGGTGCTGCTCGGCCTCGTCCCGCAGACAAGCGGTTCGGCGACCGTCATGGATCTCGATGTCCGACGCGAGGGGACGATCGTCCGGGCCCTGGTCGGGTACATGCCCGAGCACGATGCCTTGCCACCCGACGTGTCGGCCACCGAGATCGTGGCCCACCTGGCGGAGCTGTCGGGACTGCCCCGGGCCGCTGCCCGCGAGCGGACCGCCGAGGTGCTCCGTCATGTCGGGCTATACGAGGAACGGTACCGTCCGATCGGCGGTTACTCGACCGGCATGCGCCAGCGCGTGATGCTCGCCCAGGCGCTCGTCCACGACCCGAAGCTCCTCCTGCTCGACGAGCCGACAAACGGACTCGACCCGTCAGGCCGCGACGAGATGCTCGAGCTCATCCGGCGCACAGGGACCGAGTTCGGCATCGCGGTCGTCCTCGCCTCCCACCTGCTCGGCGAGATCGAGCGGGTCTGCGACTTCCTGGTGGCGATCGATGCCGGCCGCCTGCTCCGGGCGGCGCCGCTCGGGTCGTTCACCGAGCGGACCGGCGTCATCCGGGTGGAGCTGGAGGACGACCCCGGGACGCTGGCCGAACGACTGACGGCCGCCGGCCTCCAGGTTCGCGTCGATGGTCGCAGCGTCCTCGCCGTGCTGGAGGACGCCAGCGGCTACGACCTCATCCGTGATCTCGTGGCGGAGCTCGGGCTCGGCCTTACCCGCATCGAACCGGAGCGGCGGACGCTCGAGGACCTGTTCCGCGACGATCCGGGAGCGGCCGCGTGAGCGGACGAGGCGCGCCGTTGCCGGAGCGGGGCGGCGGCCAGGTCGTCGCGGCCGGGAGTGCGGCCGGGAGCATCTACGACCTGGGCTACCGCAACTACGTCGGGCCGAGACTCGGGCGGAGACATGCCCTCCTGTCGCTGATCCGGCACTCGTTCCGGATGGCCTACGGCCTCGGCCGGTCTGGGCGCGCCAAGATCATCCCGGTCGGGCTGGCCGTGCTGGCGACGCTGCCGGCCATCGTCGCGCTCGGGGTGACGGCGCTCGCCAGCCAGCTCGGGGCGGAAGGCGAGATCGACCGCGCCAACCCCGTCAACTACGAGAGCTACTACTCGATCATCGCCCAGATGGTGGCCCTGTTCGCGGCCGCCCAGGCGCCCGAGCTGCTCGGTCGGGATCTCCGCTATCGGGTGCTCGCGCTGTACTTCACCCGTGCGCTCCGCCGCGACGACTACGCCCTCGCCAAGGTGGCGGCGATGGTGCTGGCGATGCTGGTGCTCATCCTGCTGCCCCAGGTGCTCATCCTCGTCGGCCGGATCCTCGTGTCGCCGGACATCCCCGCGGCGATCGGGCGGGATCTGCCGAAGCTGCTGCCGGTCGGCGCGATGGCGCTCCTGACCGCGTTCCTCCTCGGTGGTCTCGGTCTCGCCATCGCATCGTTCTCGCCGCGCCGCTCGTTCGCGACCGCCGCGATCATCGCCGCCTTCATCGTGCCGCCGATCGTGGTCGCGGCCGCGACAGAGATCGCCGGCGAAGACATGGTCGCTCCCCTCACCCTGCTCAGCCCGCCGGGCATCCTCATCGGCGCCAACGCGTTCTTCTTCGACCTGAGCGTCGTCGGCGAGACCGCCGTCACGCTGCCGCTCTGGATGTACCCGGTCGCCGGCGTCGTCATGTCGGCGGTCTCGATCGGCGTGCTCGTCTGGCGCTATCGGCGGATCGAGCCGTGAGCGGCCCGATCCCCGGCTGGGTCCGTCCCGGCGGGCCGGCGACCCCGCTTCCCGATCAGGCTGCGGCTGCGGCCGCGGAAGCCGCCCTCGAGGCGCTCCCCGCCGACGCGGCCATCCGCCTCGAGCGGGTGTCGCGGTGGTACGGCAACGTGGTCGCCGTCAACGACATGACCTTCGCGGTCGGAGCCGGCGTGACCGGCCTGCTCGGCCCCAACGGAGCCGGCAAGAGCACGCTGTTGGGCATGGTCGCCGGCCTCCTCGCGCCGTCCGCGGGTCGGGTCACCCTGCTCGGCCATGCGGCTTGGCGGAATCCCGCGGTCTACGCGAAGGTCGGGTTGGTGCCGGAGCGGGAAGCGGTGCCGCCCTACCTCACTGGATTCGAGTTCGCTCGGCTGGCCGCCCGGCTCCAGGGAATGCCGGAGCCGGACGCAGCGGCGCGCAAGGCGATCGCTACGGTCGACCTGGAGGATGCGGCCGGACGGTCGATCGGCACCTACTCGAAGGGCATGCGCCAGCGGGCGAAGCTGGCCGCGGCCCTCGTCCATGAGCCGCCCGTGCTCCTCCTCGACGAGCCGTTCAACGGCATGGATCCGCGCCAGCGCCTGCACATGATGGCGCTCTTGCGGACGATGGCGGCGGAGGGCCGGACGATCCTGTTCAGCTCGCACATCCTCGAGGAGGTGGAGCGGCTGGCGGAGCGGGTCCTGGTCGTGTACGCGGGACGGCTGGCGGCGTCCGGCGACTTCCGCGAGATCCGACGCCTCATGACCGACCGGCCGCACACCTTCACGATCAGCTCGTCCGACGACCGGCGGCTGGCCGGGGCGCTCATGGGCGAGGCCGAGGTGTTCGGCGTCGAGCTGTCCGACGGCTGGTTCTCGGTGCGGACGGTCGACTACGCCGGGTTCACGCGCTTGTTGCCGCGCGCCGCCCGGGACGCCGCCGTGTCGCTATTCGAGGTCCAGCCGGCGGACGAGTCGCTCGAGCGCGTGTTCGAGTACCTGGTCCGCCGATGATCGGCACCATCGCCGGCGTCACGCTCCGCGCCCTGCTGGCTCGTCGGCGGGCCCTGTTGATGCTGTTGCTAGTTGCCGCCCCTGTCGCGCTCGGGCTGCTGGCGCGGCTCCGGGGGTTGCCCGGCGATCCGATCGAGCGCGCCGCCAACACCCTTGAGACGACCATCGTGCGAACGGTGCTGCCGCTCGTCGCTGTGGTGTTCGGCACCTCGGCGATCGGCGCCGAGCTCGAGGACGGCACGGCGATCTACCTCCTGACGAAGCCCGTGGCGCGCTGGCGAATCGTGGCCGGCAAGCTGCTGGCGGCGGCACCGATCACGGCGCTCCTGGTGTCGGCTTCCGTGCTGGCGACCGGCCTTCTGATCGGGGGCGAGCGAGGGACGGCGCCGGTGACGCTGGCCATCGCCGTGGCCTCCGCGATCGGCGCCCTGCTCTACGTCAGCGTGTTCATCGCCCTCAGCATCTTGACCTCGCGGGCGCTGATCATCGGGTTCATCTACGTCCTTCTCTGGGAGGGGTTGCTCGCCGGCCTGTTCGAGGGGACCCGGGTGCTGAGCATCCGCGAGTACACGATGTCGATCGCCGCTGCACTCGACCCGTCGGGCGTGATCGCGGAGAATGCGCCGCTCGGCCTGGCGACCGCCGTCGTGGCGTCCGCCCTCGTGCTCGTCGGTTCCTTCCTGCTCGCGTCGCGCTGGCTGTCGACCAAGGAGCTCACGGGCGGCGACTGAGGCCGCCTCGCGGGCCGTGCGGGTCCCGCCTCGGGCCGTCTCCTCCCCGTGTTGCCCGTCTATGCAACATCTGGCCGGGCGTCAAGGCGGACTCGGGCGACTCCACCCTACCCCCCACCCCCGCGTTGCCCGTGCATGCAACGGGGCGGACCGGCCCTGAGTACCTCGGGTTCGATCCGCGCGCCTGATGTGCCTCAGGTAAGCGCCGTCTGATCGGATAGGTGGCATGCCGACCTGGCAAAGAGAACCCGATCCCTGGACGCTTGCAGCGCTGGCCTCCGTCGGCCGTGCGGTCGAGCGCCGTAGGCGGCAACTCGGTTGGAGCATGCGCACCCTTGCCTACCACGTCGACGTCGCGCCATCGACGATCCTCCGCCTCGAACGCGGTGAAGTCGCCGCGTCGCTGCTGCTCGTGGTGCGAGTGGCTCGTGCGCTGGGAGGTCTCACGATCGGGACACCTGAGCCGCTGCCACCGAGCGCATGGCATCACGCGTCGACGTTCGGGGAACGCCAGGCTTCCTCCGGCGCGCCGGCCGGCGACGGCCAAGACACAGAGGCCCCCGACGCCGTTGCACGGACGGACAACACAGACGACGAGGCCTGACCCGGCGACGGCTCCCGCCTGACCCGGCGACGGCTCCCGGTGTTGCACGGACGGACAACACAGACGACGAGGCCTGACCCGGCGACGGCTCCCGCCTGACCCGGCGACGGCTCCCGGTGTTGCATGGACGGACAACACCAGTCTCAAGCCATGCCGCGAGGCCCTGGCGCCCCTTCAGGGCCGCTCCAGCCCGTGCGCCTCCAGAATGGCGTCGTTCGACAGGATCACCGCGGTGGGGCCATCCGCCACGATCGCGCCGCCATCCATGACCACGGTCCGGGGGAACACCTCGGCGGCCAGTCGCATGTCGTGGGTCGAGACCAGCTGGGTCTGGGGCAGCGACCGCAGCAGCCCGATCAGCTCGCGGCGCCCTCGCGGATCGAGCCCCGCCGAAGGCTCGTCGAACACGAGCACGGTGGGGTCCATCGACAGCACCGTCGCCAGGGCGACACGCTTCCGCTGCCCGAGCGAGAGTCGGTGCGGGATCCGCCGCTCGAAGCCGCTCATGCCAACGGCGGACAGGGCGCGTTCGACGCGGTCGTGGATCTCGGCAGCCGGGTAGCCCATGTGGATCGGCCCGAATGCCACGTCTTCGAACACGGTGGGACTGAACAGCTGGTCGTCGGGATCCTGGAACACGAGGCCCACCTCGGCCCGGATCCGCTTGACGCTCGCCCGGTCGATGACGGCGCCTCCTATCGCAACGCTGCCATGGCTCGGGGTGTTGATGCCATTGAGGTGGAGCATCAGCGTGCTCTTGCCCGCGCCATTGGGGCCGACCAAGGCGACCCGCTCGCCCTTGGCGATCGCCAGGTCGATCCCATGCAGCGCCTCGAATCCGTCGGGGTAGCTGAAGTGGAGATGACGGACGTCGATCCAGCGCGACTCGACCGCCCCGTCGAGGGCCCCCGCGGAGCCTTCCTCGGCCGAGCCCCCGCCGGCCTCGACCGTGGTCGGGTGCTCGTGGGCGTGCTCATGCGGCGACGCCCCCGGGTGCTCGTGGACGTGGACGTGGGGGCGCGCTTCGTCGCCCATCAGGCGTGGGGCAGCCAAAGCTGGGCGGCGACGGAGAAGGCGATCAGCGCAACGGCGATGACCACGAAGGCGGCGAGCTCGGCGGGTCGGAGGGCGGGGCCCGGGAGGTAGCGGAATTCGCCATCGAAGCCCCGCGCCTGCATCGCCGCGAAGACCCGCTCGCTGCGCTCGTAGGATCGGAGGAAGAGCGAGCCGACCATCCGCCCGGTCACCGCGGCTCGCCAGCGGATCGAGCCACCGCCGCGGCCGGTCGGGTCGGCCGAGCGAGAGGTCCGGGCCCTCATCATCCGGCTCGCCTCGCCTGTCATCACGGCGAGATAGCGATACATGAAGCCGATGATCGCGACCATGATCCGGGGCAGCCGCAGCTCCCGAAGCGCATCGATGAGGTCGTGGAACGGCGTCGTGAAGGCAAGGAGCAGGGCGGCCTGGACGCTCACCCAGCTCTTGAGGGCGATCGTGGCGAACTCCTGCAGCCCCTGACCACTGATCGTGAGGCTGAGGGGCCCGAGGTCGATGGTCGCGATAGGATCGCCCGACCGCGTGAAGACGAGCGGCAGGGCCGCGAGCATGAACGGAAGGGCGAAGAACGCCGCCCGAGCGGTCCGCAGCGGGCCGAGATGGGCGACGACGGACGCCCCGATGATGGCGAGCCAGGCCATCCCCAGGCCGGCGAACGAGCCGACCGGCATCAGCGTGACCGCGACGATGAAGCCGACAGTCAGAAGGAACTTGAGTCGAGCATCTGCCCGGTGGAGCGGGCTCTCGCGAGCGATGTAGCGATCGAGGTCCAGGGTGCCCCCTAGGCCGGCCGCCGACGTCGCATCAGCCAGCCCAAGCCGAAGACCAGGCCGAACACGATCGCGACTCCGATCAGGCCGGCGACGATAGACGAGAGGTTGCCATCGAGGCCTGGGACCGTGTAGTCGGGGATGATCCGGTAGACGGGGTCCAGGGCCGTCGCGAGCCAGCCCTGCTCCTCTGCCACGCTTTCGAGCCCGTCGGGGTCTGACGAGGCCAACGGAGCCAGGACGATGACCACGAGCGCGGCGATGCCCAGGCCGGCGACCCACCACCGGCGGCCGAGGGAGCCGCGTCGACGCGATGGCTCGGGGGAGGAAGCGGGGGAGGAAGCGGGGGAGGCAGACGAGGAGGGAGACGGGGAGGGAGCGGGCGACTCATCCAGCCTCGGCATCTGGCTCATCTCACGCCTCGCTCGGGGTCAGCGGTGGGGTCCGCTCCTCGGGTCGGAGCTCCAGCAGATCGGGTCGTGTCGCGGCGATGAAGGCGAGGGCCGCCATCGTGATGAGGGCCTCACCGACTCCGATCAGCACATGGAGGCCGACCATGATCGGGAGCGTCACCTCGAGCGATGTCGTGCCCGAGATCGCCAACTCGAAGGAGACGGCGGTCGCGGCCATGACCACCGCGAGCCAGGCTGCGATGCCCGCGGCCGGGATCCGGGCCCTGCCCTCGCCCCCGAAGGCACCGGCGATGGCTCGATAGACCGCGTAACCGCCCATCGTGCCGATGACACCCATGTTAAAGATGTTCGCTCCGAGGACGACGAGACCGCCGTCCTGGAACACCAGTGCCTGGACCGCGATCACGCAAGCCATGACCAGGGTGGCCGCCCACGGGCCCAGCAGCACGGCTGCCAGCACGCCCCCGAGGAGATGGCCGGACGTACCGCCGACGACCTGGAAGTTGAACATCTGGGCCGCGAAGATGAAGGCCGCCAGGACGCCCATCAGCGGGATCGAGCGCTCGTCGAGCGTCCGGTTCGTTCGCTGGACGGCGATCGCGAGGACGATGATCGTCAGGGCCCACATGGAGGCCGCGACCGGGACCGACATGAACCCATCCGGCGCGTGCATCGACGGTTCGGTCGCGGGGCCGGTCAGCGTTCCCAGGATCGCAGCCAATGGCATCGGAGGTCTCCATAGCGCCCGACCAGCGGAGCGAGGCCAGCCGCCGGTCGCGCCTTCGCCGATCAATGATAGATGCAGCCTGATGTTGTTGCAACAGGTTGCATCAGTAGCGTCAGAGAACAGTGCTCCGCTATCCTTCGCGGCATGACAGCCTCCGGATCGGTCCCGCGCGAGCCCGCGACCTGGGCGAACGTCCGCGACCGCCTGCACGATCGTGGGCTGCGCTGGACGCCGCAGCGGCGGACCCTGGTCGAGGTGCTCTCGCGCACCCGCGGCCACGTGACCGGCAGCGAGCTCGTGGAGCGCTGCCGGGCGGTCGACCCGGCGACCATCCCGTCCACGGTCTACCGCACGCTTGACGTCCTCGAAGAGATCGGCCTCGTCAGCCACAGTCACGGCGTGGACGGCCGTGAGGAGTTCCACGTCCTGCCCCATGATGAGCACGGCCATCTCCATTGCCTCGCCTGCGGCGATACATGGGAGGTCGAGGCCGAGGAGGGTGCGGCGCTCGTCGCCTCGCTGCGCGCCAGCCGCGATTTCGCGGTCGATCTCTCGCATCTCTCGATCGCCGGCCGCTGTGCCAGCTGCCGGGCTGCCGCGGAGCGCGCCACCGGCGGCTGAACCTCGGTCGGCCATCCGCGCGAGGCCCTGGAACGCATGGAAGACATGAACGTCTTGCGTCGTCCTCGCCCCGCCCGCGTCGAGCCCGGGCCCGATCGCGAATCCGTATGGGACTACCCACGACCGCCGCGGGTCGAGCCGGTCGCGGATCGCCTTCGCGTCGTCGTCGGGGGCGTCACGATCGCCGATTCGACGCGCGCCCACCGCGTGCTCGAGACGAGCCATCCGCCGGCCTACTACATCCCCGCCGCCGACGTACGAGAGGACCTCCTCGCACCGAGCCCGACCTCGACCTTGTGCGAGTTCAAGGGCCGGGCTTCGTACGCGACCCTCGCCCTCGGCGAGCGGCGTGTCCCGGACATCGCCTGGCGCTACCGCGATCCGGCGCCGGGTTTCGAGCTCATCCGCGACGCCTACGCCTTCTACGCCTCGCGGGTGGACGAGGCCTGGGTGGGCGACGAGCGAGTCGAGCCCCAGGCCGGCGACTTCTACGGCGGCTGGATCACGTCCTGGGTCGTCGGACCGTTCAAGGGCGAACCGGGCACCCGGGGCTGGTAGCCGGGCGGGGCCTCAGTCCTCGTCGCCGCCCGCGGTCGGGGATCGGGGGCGCTGGAGATCGTCGGGCCAGCCGTCGTCGGTATCGCGGCCTGCCGGCAGGTCGACCAGCACGCCCTTCTCGGTGCGGAACCTGACCGCGCCGGGCGACATCGTGCCGGGTCCGACCCAGGTCAGCAGTGAGCCGGGCTTGAGGGTCACGTCCTTGCCCTCGGGGCTCTGGACCTTCCAGCGGACCATGAGGATCCACTCGCCGTCGCGCTGCCGCTGGGCCGGCGGCTGCCAGGCGTAGCGCTCGTAGGCGAGCTGGCGGCGGGCGAGGTCGTCGAGGCCGGCTTGATAGTCCCGCTGCAGCTCGGCGGCGCGGGCGATCTCATCGGCCGTGGGCGGTGCCCCCTCGTCGATGGCTTCCTCATCGGGCTCACCGCCCGCGCCCGGCTCGCCCGTCGACGTCGGCGACGCCTCCTCGCCGCCGAGCCACCGCCGCAGGAAGCCCACCTTGCCGCTACTCCTCGACGGTCGGCACGCCCAGGATGCTGAACCCGCCGTCCACGTAGATGGTCTCGCCGGTCACCTGGCGAGCGTAGTCGGACGCCAGCCAGACGGCGGAACCGGCGACGTCGTCGATCGTGATATTGGAGCGCAGCGGGGCGACATCGGAGAAGGCGCCGTACATCTTCTTGAAGCCGGCGATCCCGGACGCCGCGAGCGTCCGCACCGGCCCGGCGGAGATCGCGTTGACCCGCACACCGGACGGCCCGAGGTCGGCGGCGAGGTAGCGGACCGATGCCTCGAGGGCGGCCTTGGCGACGCCCATCACGTTGTAGTGCTGGACGACCTTCTCGGCGCCGTAGTAGGTCAGGGTCATCACCGAGGCACCAGGCTTGAGGACCGGCCTCGCCTCCCGGACCAGCGCTACCAGCGAGTAGGCCGAGACGTCGAGCGCCAGCGCGAACCCGTCGCGCGACGTATCGACGAACAGGCCGTCGAGGTCCTCACGCTTGGCGAAGGCGAGGGCGTGGACGAGGATGTCGAGCGAGTCGCCCTGCTGGTCGCGCCAGCGTCGGAACACGGTGGCGATCTGCTCGTCTGATTGGACGTCACAGGGCTCCACGAACGTCGACCCGATCGAATCGGCGAGGGGACGGACGCGCTTTTCGATCAGCGACTCGACCGACGAGAAGCCGACGGCCGCGCCCTCGGCATGGAGTGCCCTGGCGATGCCCCAGGCGATCGAGTGGTCGTTGGCGACGCCGAAGATCAGCGCCTTCTTGCCGTCGAGCAGTCCCATGGTGGCGGTCTCCCGGCGCGTTGATGGCCGCCGCTGACGGTACCATCGCGGCCATGCTGACGTTCGCGCGCTACGAGGCGCTCTCGTTCGACTGCTACGGCACGCTCATCGACTGGGAGACCGGCATCGTGGACGCCATCCGGCGCTGGCTCGCGGGGCGGCGGCCCGACCTCGACGACGAGGCACTCCTGGCAGCCTTCGCCGAGCTCGAGACAGGCGTCCAGGCGGCCGACCCGGACGCCCTCTACCCGGTCGTCCTGACGCGGGTCCTTCACGATCTCGGGACGCGGTTCGAGGTGTCGGTCCCGGCAGGCGAGGCGGCGGCGTTCGGAGCCTCCGTCGGCGATTGGCCGGCCTTCCCGGACTCGCCCGATGCGCTAACCCGGCTGCAGCGGCGCTACCGACTGATCATCCTGTCGAACATCGACCGGGCCTCGTTCGCCCTCAGCAACGCCCGCCTGGGCGTCGAGTTCGACGCCATCGTGACCGCCCAGGACGTCGGCTCGTACAAGCCGGATCCGCGCAACTTCCAGTCACTGCTTCGGACGGCGGCGGACCTCGGGGTGGGGGACGGTCGCTTGCTGCACGTCGCCCAGAGTCTGTTCCACGACCACGTGCCGGCCAAGGCGATCGGCCTGCCGACCGTCTGGATCGACCGACGGGCCGGGCGCCCTGGCTCGGGTGCCACGCCGGCGCCGCCAGTCGACGTCCGTCCCGACTGGTCGTTCCCCACGCTCGAGGCTCTTGCCGAGGCCGTCGAGGCGGAGCGGGGTGCCGCGGTCGTAGACGGGATCGAACCGCCGCGATGAGCGGCTTCCCCATCTCGGCCGAGCGTTTGGCCATCGCCGATCCATCCCCGGTGCTGCGCGAACGCCTGGCCGGCGTGCGCGGGCTCGTGCTCGACGCCGATGGCGTCATCGTGCTCCGTGGCGAGCTGCTGCCCGGCGCTCCCGAGGCCCTGGCCGTCCTGACTGCCCATGGCATCCCGTACCGGATCGTCACCAACTTCTCGAGCGCCCATCGCTCCACCCTGGCCGCCCGCTTCGGCGGTGGCGCGATCCCGCCCGAGCGCTTCATCACGGCCGCCTCGGCCGCGGCGGCCCACAGCAAGGCACGCTTCGCGGGCCGTCCGATCCTCGTCATCGCCAACGACGATGCGCTCCGCGAGTTCGCGGGCCAGCGTCTGCTCACGTCGGCGCAGGCGGATGCGGCCCCGGACGAGGTCGCCGCCGTCGTGATCGGCGACGCCGGCAACGACCTCCGCTTCGGCGAGCTCGACGTTGCGTTCCGTTGCCTGCGCGCCGGCGCCGACTTCCTGGCGATGCACCGCAACCTCTGGTGGTACACACGGAATGGCGAGACGCTGGACTCCGGGGCGCTTGTCGCCGGCCTCGAGGAGGCGACCGGCCGGAAGGCGACGATCGCCGGCAAGCCCTCGCCGATGGTGTTTCGCCAGGCGGTGGCCGAGATCGCGTCCGACCTGGGCCTGCGGCGCCTGCCGCGACACGACGCTGCGATGGTCGGCGACGACATGTGGGCCGACATCGTCGCGGCCAAGCGGGTCGGCCTGCGCGGCGTGCTCGTGCTCACCGGCAAGCATGGCCCGGCCGAGGTCGAGACGGCCGCGGGGGGGCGAGGTGGCACCCGTCCCGATGCCATCGCGCCCTCCCTGAGCGAGGTCGTCGCCGCGCTAGACTAGGCGTACTGGACCCTTGTCCCCGCGCGTCCGGCGCCGACCCCGCGCCGCCCGCCCCCTTCGTGCATGGTGGAGAAGCCTCGATGACGAGCGAGTCGCGTCCGCGGATCAAGATCACCTACGCCACCCTTCGGGCCGATAACGAGGAGCTCCACGCCCTCTACGACCAGGGTGTCGAGAAGGCGAGGGCCCGCCTGGGTGCCCCCCACGCCAACATCGTGAACGGCAAGGAGCGAAGCGGCGACGGCGAGTTCGAGCTGCGCTCGCCGATCGACACGGATCTCCTCGTCGGCCGCTTCGCCCGCGGCACGCGGCAGGACGTCCAGGACGCGATCGCCGCTGCCCGGGCTGCCCAGCCGGCCTGGGCGGCGACGCCCTGGCGCGAGCGCCTCGAGGTGCTTCGCCGCGCCGCCGACCTGCTCAGCGAGCGCCAGATGGAATACGGCGCGCTGATGGCCATCGAGGTCGGCAAGAGCAGGCTCGAGGCGCTCGGCGAGGTCGAGGAGGCCGCCGACCTCGTCCGCTACTACGCCTCGACGATGGAGGCCAACGAGGGCTACGACCACCCGATGGACAACGGTGGGGTCGAGGGCGTCCATACCCGCTCCGTCCTTCGACCGCACGGTGTCTTCGCGGTCATCAGCCCGTTCAACTTCCCGATGGCCCTCGCGGTCGGCCCGGCATCGGCCGCGCTGATGGCCGGCAATACGGTCGTGTTCAAGCCGGCCAGCGCCGCGGCGATGAGCGGCGTGACGCTGATGGAGGCCTTCCGCGACGCCGGTCTGCCGGCTGGCGTCCTCAATCTGGTCATGGGCCCGGGCGACACGGTCGGCATGGAGCTGCGCCAGAACCCCGGTATCGACGGCATCGTCTTCACCGGCTCGTACGAGGTCGGCTTCGACCTGTTCCGGACGTTCTCGACCCGCTACCCGCGGCCGTGCATCGTCGAGATGGGCGGCAAGAACCCGGCGGTCGTCTCGCGCAAGGCCGACCTCGAGGAGGCGGCCGAGGGGATCATGCGCTCGGCCTTCGGCTTCGGCGGCCAGAAGTGCTCGGCCAACAGCCGGGTCTACGTCGAGCGGCCGGTCCACGACGAGCTGGTCCGCCTGCTCGTCGAGAAGACCGAGGGCATCGTCATCGGCGACCCGATCCGGCGCGAGGTGTTCCTCGGCCCGATCATCGACCAGACGGCGGTCGATCGCTGGTCGATGGCCGTGGCCGAGGCTCGTCGCGACGGCACCGTCTTCATCGGCGGCGAGCGCCTCACCGACAAGGGCATGGAGCGCGGCTACTTCGTGGAGCCGACCGTCGTCGGCGGCCTTCCGGCCTCGCACCGGCTGTTCCAGGACGAGCTGTTCGCGCCGTTCACCGCGGTCTGCGCCGTCGACTCGCTGGAGGAGGCCGTCCGCCTCTCGAATGACAACCTCTACGGCCTGACCGCCGGCGTCTACTCGGAGGACCCGGCCGAGGTCGAGTACTTCCTCGACCACATCCACGCCGGGGTGCTCTACGTCAATCGGCGGGCCGGCGCGACAACCGGCGCCTGGCCAGGCCAGCAGCCGTTCGGCGGCTGGAAGGGCTCGGGCTCGACCGGCAAGAGCGGCCTGGGCATGTACTACGTCGCCCAGTTCCTGCGCGAGCAGAGTCACACCGTCGTCGACTGACCAGCGGCGCGGGCCGCTCGTGACCCGCGGTCACCTGCTCTGGCCTGGCCGAGCCGGAAGTGGCCGACTGGCCGCGCGCCCGCCGGCTCAGCCGCGAAACGGTGCGACCACGACGACGATGCCCTCGGTCGGTGCGTCGTTGATGACCGGGTTCGCCGTGTCGTTGATCCAGCGCACGCGACCCTCGATCAGCACCCGGACCTTGGCGAGGTATCGGTGGCCGGGAGCGATGGCCGCCTCGTCGTACTGGACGCGGAAGGGGAGCGGGACCTGCTGGCCGCGGGTGACGATCTCGGTCTGTCCGACGATGGCGGCCGCTGGATCCGGAACGGAGGCGTCCGTGATCGACACCTCGACGATCGAGCCGGGCGGCAGCGCGATCCGATGGCGATAGACGACGGAACCGGCGATCTCGGCCATGGGGCGGAACCTCGACGCGGGAGCTGGCGTGATCGTGGTCCTCCGACCGTACGACGAATCGCCGTTCGCGCCACGGGCCGGACGGACCGTCTGCTCGATGAGCGGAGGGTGTCCACCCCGTTGCCCAGGGCTTCCTTCGCGCTCCGCCGGCGAGCTGCCACGGCACCAGGCCGCGCCTGACGCCGCCGGCGGGTGCCAGGTTCAGGGTCGTGGCATGACATTCGGGCCATCGCGGGAGCCGGGTCGTCGGCTATACTCGGTATCCAACTTGCATAGGATTTATGCGTTTGCGAAGGGCCGCCGTCCGATGTCCCGCTCGATGACGCCAGCTCAAGGAGACTCCGTGACCGCACCGCCGCTCCAGGTGCGTCCCGTGCCGCATATCGTGACGGCGCTGCCCGGCCCCAAGGCTCGCGCGCACATCGAGTTCGACCATGCCTGGACGAGTCCGAGCCTCCCGCGCGCCTACCCCTTGGTGCCGATCCGAGGCGAGGGGTCCACCGTCGAGGACGTCGACGGCAACCTGTTCCTCGACTTCGCCGCCGGCATCGCGGTGAACTCGACCGGTCACGCCCATCCCCGGGTGAGCGCTGCGATCGCCAAGCAGGCGTCCGAGCTCATCCATTTCAGCGCCAGCGATTTCTACCTGCCGATCTACGCCCAGGCCGCGGCCGAGCTCGCCCGTATCGCCCCGATCAGCGGCCCGACCCGGGTGTTCATCGGCAACTCCGGGGCGGAGGCGGTGGAGGCCGGCCTCAAGCTCGCCCGCCACCACACGCGCCGTCCCAACCTGGTCGCCTTCATCGGTGCCTTCCACGGTCGCACCATGGGGGCCCTCAGCCTCACCGCCAGCAAGGCCAAGTACCACGCCCACTTCGGACCGCTGCTCCCCGGCGTGTATCACGTCCCGTACGGGAGCGCCGGTCTCGACGAGCTCGAGCAGCGCGTGTTCAGGCGCCTGATGCCGGCCGACGAGTTCGCCGCCGTGATCGTCGAGCCCATCCAGGGCGAGGGCGGCTACATCGTGCCCGACGCCGACTTCTTCCCCCGGCTCCGCGAACTGTGCGACCGGCATGGGATCCTCCTGATCGCCGACGAGGTCCAGTCAGGTGCCGGCCGGACCGGGAAGATGTGGGCGATCCAGCATTTCGGCGTCGAGCCGGACATCCTGCTGACGGCCAAGGGCATCGCATCGGGCATGCCGATCGGCGCGATGATCGCCCGGGCCGAGCTCATGGATTGGGGCCCCGGCGCCCACGGTTCGACGTACGGCGGCAACCCGGTCGCCCTTGCGGCCCTGATGGAGACGATCCGCCTGCTCGAGGAAGGGCTCGTCGCCAACGCCGGCATCCGCGGCGAAGAGGTGCTGCGGGGGCTGCGCCCGCTGGTGGAGCACTACCCCGGCATGGTCCGCGACGTCCGTGGCAAGGGCCTCATGGTCGGCATCCAGTTCGATTCGGGCGAGACGGGCGATGCCGTCCAGATGCAGGCCTTCGAGCGAGGCCTGCTTGTGCTCGAGGCCGGTGACGACTGCGTGCGGTTGTCGCCACCGCTCGTCGTCTCCGAGGCGGAGGTGACGACTGCGGTCCGCATCTTCACCGAGGCCGTGGCCCACGTCGCCGCCCACCGCGCGGAAGACGTCGAGGAAGTCCACCGTGCCGAACGTGCCGGCTTCGCCAGCGAGGCATTCGGCGCATCGGGGTAGGTATGGCCGCTCGCTGACGCGGGCGGCCGGGACGAAGGACGAGCGCCGGTCGGCGAGCCCGGCCGTGGCGAGGAGGAAGACGAGGTGAGCAGCAAGGTCGCGTCGATGCGGGACGCGATCGCGGAGCTGGTCCTCGACGGCGACACGGTCGCGATCGAGGGCTTCACGCACCTCATCAGCTTCGCAGCCGGGCACGAGATCATCCGCCAGCGACGGCGCGACCTCGTTCTGGCCAGGATGACCCCGGACGTCATCTACGACCAGATGGTGGCCGCCGGCGTCGCGCGCAAGCTCGTATTCAGCTGGCTCGGCAATCCCGGGGTCGGCGGGCTCCATGCCATCCGGCGCGTCACGGAGGGACCCGACGCCAGCCTCGAGCTCGAGGAGTACAGCCACTTCGGGATGGTGGCCCGCTACACCGCCGGGGCGGCCGATCTGCCCTTCTTCCCGCTGCGCAGCTACTTCGAGACCGACCTGCCGGCGGCGAACCCGCTGATCCGACCGATCGAATCGCCCTATGGCGACGGGCTGGTCTACGCGGTCCCCCCGCTCAAGCCGGACGTCACGATCATCCACGCCCAGCGGGCGTCCGCGAACGGCGACACCCAGGTCTGGGGCCTCCTCGGTTGCCAGAAGGAGGCCGCGTTCGCTGCCGACCGTGTGATCGTCGTGGTCGAGGAGGTCGTGGACGAGGCGGTCATCAGGGCCGACCCGAACCGGACGATCATCCCGGGCCTGATCGTGGACGCCGTCGTCGTCGAGCCCTTCGGTGCCCACCCGTCGTACGTCCAGGGTCGCTATGACCGCGACAACCGCTTCTATCGCGATTGGGACGCCATCTCGCGCGACGGGGCAACGCTCGAGTCCTGGCTGGGCGAGTTCGTCCTCGGGGTGGCCGAT
>Ga0210334_10432855_pt1 | contig 18012 bp, 15 predicted proteins | sample S306metaT_FD_164440 | JGI IMG/M metagenome (GOLD analysis project Ga0210334, IMG submission 164440) | Metatranscriptome of estuarine sediment microbial communities from the Columbia River estuary, Oregon, United States - S.306 (Metagenome... | ecosystem: Environmental > Aquatic > Marine >... | reverse complement strand
GCCCTCCGTGCCGCCGGCGACCGGGCGATGGCCCTGGGCTCGCCGGACCAGGCCCTTGGCTTCTACCACGCGGCCCTCGAGGTCGCGACCGACGCCCGCGACCGCGCGGCCCTGACCGAGCTGGCCGGCGATGCCGCCTCGAGCGCCGCCCATCACGAGGAAGCGGAAGGGCTCTTCGGGGCCGCGATCGCGGCCTACCGAGAGCTGGGCGACCGCCCCTCGATCGCGCGGGCGATCGCCGGGCTGGCCGACGCGATGATGGGCCGCTACCGGATCCAGGCAGCGCTAGCGGTGCTGGAGCCGGCAGCCGACGAGTTCGCCGACCTCGAGTGGGATCCGGACTACGTCCGGTTCCTCGCCACGCTTGCCCGTTTCAAGATGATGGAGCAGGGCCCGGGCGCCCTCGCGGCCGCGGACCGAGGCCTCGTGCTGGCCGAGCGGCTTGACCTGGTCCCGCTCATCGCCGACCTCCTGGTCACGCGCGGCACCGTCCTGACCCACGCCGGCCGGGGCTGGGAGGCGATGACTGCCATCGAAGGGGCGATGAAGCTGGCGATGGCCACCGGCCTCACAAGGACGGAGCTCCGGGCCCGGATCAACATCTCGGTCGCCCAGGGCTGGCGGGACCCGCGAGCCCAGATCGAGAACGCGAGGACGGGGATCGAGCTGGCCCGGCGGATCGGCCTTCGCTTCGAGACGAGCCTCCTCGTCGGAAACGGCTCGGAGATGGCGATCCACGTCGGCGAGTGGGACTGGGCCATCAGGGAGCTCGAGACCGAGATCGAGACGGCGCCGGACGAGGAGCGAGATCGCGCCAAGTGGTTCCTCATCGGGTACCTGGCCGAGCGCGGCGAAGACGTCTCGGAGGCGCTCGCCGAGCTCGAGGCGCTTCACCGGGAGCGCGGCGCCGACGAGGAAGGTTGGGCCAACTCGGAACGGTATCTGCACGCCTCGGTCTGGTTCCCCCAGGGTCGCTGGATCGAGACCGCCGACGCGCTGCTCGCAGCGGCCCGGGAGGATGCCTACAACGCGGCCAGCTCCTGCTCGACGGCAGGGGTGGCGGCCCTGCTGGCCGGCGACGTCGAGCGGACCCGGACGGCGATCGAGGGACTGGAGCGAGCGGGGGTCCAGGGTCCGGTCATGCGGGACGCCCTGCGGACCCTCCAGGCAGGTCTCATCGCCCTCGACGGGCGCACTGACGAAGCGCTGCGCGCATACCGGGAGGTGCTCGAGGGCCATCGAGCGACCGGGATGCGACGCTCGGAGGCCCTCGCCGGGCTGCAGCTGGCATCGGTGCTCGATCCCGACCACCCTGCGGTCGCCGAGGCGGTCGAGACGTCACGCCGCATCTTCACCGAGCTCCGCGCGCAGGCCTGGCTGGACCGGCTCGACGAGATCCTCGCCCGTCGCGGCCTCGCGGCGCGGTCACTCGCTGACCGCTCGGTCCCGGAGCCGGCCCGCGGGGCCTGAGGCCGGCCGGGGGCCTGGTTCGCCGGACGCGTCCTATCATCTCGTCATGGCGTCCCGACCCACCTCGCAGCCACCGCTCCGCCTGACCGACCTCACCGAGTGCGGCGGCTGTGCCGCCAAGCTCGGCGCCGACCTGCTCGCCGAAGCGCTGGCCGGGCTCGGCGCCGAGTCGGCGCCCGTCGAGCTGATCGCCGGTCTCCAGCCGCCCGACGATGGGGCGGCGTACCGGATCGCGCCCGACCTGGCCGTCATCGGCACCCTCGACTTCTTCCCGCCGCTCGTCGACGACCCCGAGACCTTCGGGGCGATCGCGGCCGCCAACGCCGTGTCGGACGTGTTCGCGATGGGTGGCCGCGTGCTCTTCGCCCTGTCGGTCGCCGCCTTTCCCGAGGACTTCCCGCACGAAGCGCTCCAGGCGATCCTGGCCGGCGCCTCGGCCTCGGTGCGTGAGGCCGGCGGCACCCTCGCCGGCGGCCACACGATCCGCGATCCCGAACCCAAGTACGGGCTGGCCGTCATCGGCGTCGCCCACCCGGATCGGCTCCTCCGCAAGGGCGGCGCCAGTCCCGGCGACCGGCTCGTGCTGACCAAGGCGCTTGGCACCGGGCTGCTCGTCAGCGGGCGACGCCAGGGCCGCACGACGGACGCCTGGCTGGACGGTGCGATCGCGTCGATGCGGCACCTCAACCGGGCGGCATCGGAGGTGTTCGTCCGTCACGAGCTGCGTGGCGCGACGGACGTGACCGGTTTCGGGCTGCTCGGCCACGCCGCCGAGATGGCCAAGGCGTCCGGCACCCGGCTCGTCATCGACGCGGCGTCGCTTCCGGTGCTCCCCGGCGCCCTCGAGATCGCCCGGGCGGGCATCGAGACCGACGGCGCGAGCCACAGCCGGCGCGCCGTCGCCGATCTGCTGGAACCGACGCTCGACCTCGATCCCGCGCTCGTCACCCTCGCCTTCGATCCGCAGACGTCCGGCGGACTGCTGGCGGCCGTGCCCGCTGCGTCGCTGCCGGCCGTCCTGGCGGACCTGCATTCCGCGGGGCTCGAACCGGCAGTCGTCGGTCGCGTCGAGCGCTCGAACGTCCCGGGGTTACGTCTCGCCTAGGCTCGATCCCGGTTCAGGGGAGAGGACGCCGTGCCAGCGAAGCGGCCTGTCACCTCGGCCCATCGGGGGCCGTTCGCCTCTCGACAGTCCCGCGGCCCGCCCCTACGGTGCCCGGTTGGTGGGGCTCTGACACGCGGTCTGCGCTCAGGTCGCCGGGACCGCGCCGAGCAACTGGCGAGCCCCCAACGAACAGAAGTCCCGCGAATCTCGGCACAACCTGTAGCAGATCGGCTCCCCGACGCATCTAAAAGCATGAACGCTCAGGCGATGGGCACTCCGACGGTCGCCTCCACGGTCGCGCTCGCGCGGGCGGGCGACGAGGCGGCCTTCGCCCAACTCGTCGCGACGTACCACGCCGACATGGCCCGGGTCGCCTACGGCATCTGCGGCGACCCCGACCTCGCCCTCGACGCGGTGCAGGCCGCGTGGATCATCGCCTGGCGCAAGCTGCGGACCGTGCGCGAGCCCGACCGGCTCCGCTCGTGGCTCGTCGCGGTGGCCGCGAACGAGGCGCGCCAAGTGGTCCGCCGTCGGCACCCGGGCCGCGTGGTCGAGATCCTGGTGGACCCGCCGGACGAGGCCGCCCCCGACCCGTCCGAGGGCATCCGTCGCGTCGACCTCGTGAACGCCCTGGGCCGGCTCAAGCCCGAGGATCGCGCGCTCATCGCGCTGCGCTACGGCGCAGAGCTCGACTCGGCCGAGATCGGGCCCTTGCTGGGGATCTCGGCATCCGGCGCACGGGTGCGCCTGTTCCGGCTCCTGGGCCGTCTGCGGAAGGAGCTCGACGATGGCTGAGCTCGACCTCTTCGAGACCCGCTTCGCAGCGGCCTATCGCCGGTACCTCGACGAGGCGCCGACGCAGGTCGACGCCGTCGAGATCGCCCGGTCGGTTGTTTCGATGGCGCGGGGTCGTCGGCTGTCGTGGGGTACCGCCTTCCGCTCGATGCCGGCGCCCGCGTGGCTCGTGCTCCTGGCCATCCTGCTCACCGCGCTCGGTGCTGCGCTGTTCGCCGGCTCGCAGCGGGACACGCAACTGCCCGCGGTCGTGGTGCCGATGCCCCCGGCGTTCGCCTGTCCACCCGGGTCGACGCCCGACCAGCCGGGGCCCGCCGACCAGGCCCGGCCCCAGGAGCGGCCCGGGTATCCGCCGACCATGGCATTTGACCGACGGGCAGGCAAGGTCGTGGCCCTCGTGACCCTCGACCGCGGCGTGGAGACGTGGACCATCGACGCGTGCACGAACACCTGGATGCAGATGCACCCGAGACGGGAGCCGTCGGGCGATGAATGGAGCCAGCTCGTCTACGACGTCGACTCCGACGTGACGATCGGGGTCTCGTCCGGGAGGGTCTGGTCCTACCACCTCGAGGCCAACACCTGGACATTGATGCGCTCGGTCCCTCCGACCGGCGCGTGGCCCAGGGCCTACGATCCGGTCTCCGGCCTCGTCGTGGCCACGGTGGACCCGGGCGACCCCGACGCTCCCGCGGAGCTCGCCACCTACGACGTCGAGACCGACAGGTGGGCGCCGATCCACCAGGAGAACGGACCGGGCTGGCTCTGGGGCATGTGCGCCTACGACACCTCCGTCGACCGGTTGGTCGAGGTGACCGGTGGGGATCTCGGGTGGGAGACGTGGCTCCTCGACATCCGCACGGGCAGGTGGTCGAGGTCCGGGGCCGGGACGCCAAGGGTGGAGCCGAACTGGGTGGTGCCCGCCATCGCCTACGACGAGGCGGCAGAGCGGACGGTGGTCGTCGGGAACGCGGGAATGGCCGCCTACGACGCGACGGCGGACCGCTGGGAGACGATCGTCGAAGCATCCAGCCCCGGCGGGTTCCGGGCACTTCCGCTGGTGTACGACCCGGTGAATAGGCGACTCGTGGGCTTTGGGTGGAAGGGCCAGGGCACCGGTCTGAACGCCTTCGATCTGGTGACCCGCGAGTGGATCGTCCTCTCGAGGTGAACACGAGGGCTCCGTAGCAGGACGCAGCAGACAGCGTCCCGAGGAGATGCGCGATGAGCACGAGTTGCGCGGCCGGCCGACTGCTGGTCGGCCTGGCGTCGTTGGCATTACTGGGAGGGTGCGCCGCAAGCGCGAACCCGACGCAGGCGCCGGCGTCGACTGACCCGGCGAGCCTCCCCTCGGCGACGGTCTCCACGCCGGTGCCGACCGCCCCGTCGGCCACGACCACCCCGGCGGCCACGCCGCGTGTCATCGTGACCTCTGACGTCGCCTACGAATCGGGCAACCCACGCCTGGTGCCGGGCGTGCTCGATGTCTATGCGCCGGCCAAGGCTGGGCCGTGGCCCGTGGTCATGCTCTTCCCGGCCTTCGATCGAGTGAGTCTGGGCGAGCACGCCCGGCGCGTGGCGGACCTCGGGTTCGTCGTCTTCGTGCCGGAATGGGGCGCCGTGCCCGAGGGGCGCGATGACACGCCGACCTACGAGTGGTTCGTCGCGAACAGCGCCCAGGGAGCCTGCGCGGTCGAGTTCGCCCGGGCGCACGCTGCCGAGTACGGCGGCGACCCGGGAACGATGATCGTGTTCGGTCAATCGGCGGGCGCTCACATCGCGGCGACGGTCGCCTTCGCCCGGCCCGAGCCGACGGCGGGCTGTCCGGCGGGTACGACGCTGGGCGCGATCGACGCCCTGATCACCTGGGAGGGCGACTGGCTCCTCCACGAGATCCAGCCCCCTCCGTCTCCTCTCCGGTACGACGGTCTGCTCGCCGCGGACCCCAGGATCTTCGACGCCATCACGCCGTGGGCGTACGTTGGCAAGGACAAGGACGTCAAGGTCGTGATCCTCGTGTCGGAGGATCCGAATGCCTCCCTGGAGTCCGACTTCCCGGGCATCGTCGTCGACCGAGAGGTGGGCGACCCGTGGGGCGCCGGCTCGTGGCTCGACGTGCGCGACCCATCGGGTGACCTGCGCCGCCAGCTCGAGGCGAACGGGGCGCTCGCCGACGGCAAGCTCGGTCTCCTCGAGTCGCAGCGGCTTCTCTTCTCGGTCCTCAAGGCGCAAGGGAACCCCGTCTCGATCGACGTCATGCCGGACTCCTCCCACGCCTGGTTGGCCGGCAAGGGCTGGGACGTCTTCCTGGCCGCCTTCCCGAAGGCGGCGGCGACCGACTGAGCAGGAGTGACATCGCGCCCGCCACCAGCGGCGGGCGCACCGGCAAGATCCCCTCCGCGCTCCGGCCGGTCCAGGTGTCATTCGCGCACACCGAGCCAGGCGAACGTGTTCTCAGCGGAATCGGGTGGTTCTTCCCGCCCGCTGGTACCTGCCGCCGGTACGTGGCCCGCACGATCAGGCGGTCCTGTTGGCCGATCGTCATCTTGCGACGAGCTACGGATACAGCTGGACGTCCGCAGCCTGCATGACCTCCATGAACGTCAGGTACTCGCAGATCGTCACGTCCTCGAGAGCCAGGGCCGCTGGGTCGACGCCAAAGTGCTCGATCGAGGGGCCGCACGCGTAGACCCGCCCGCCGAGCGTCTGGAGCTGGCGCAGTTTGTCGACGGCGGCGACGTGACCGGCCGCTTCCAGTCCGCGTCGGGCGAAGCGACTGAACGGCCGCATCGGCCAGGGCAGTGACGGGGAGTACCCAGGACGAAGCACCCGGACCGCCGGACCCTGGAGATAGACGGACACAGCCGCACCCTCGAGCGCCGCAGCGAGGGCGAAACCCAGCGGCGAGAGCAGCTCCTCGAGCCCGCCATCGCTGACGACGATGGCCACATGGCGAGCGTTCGGATTCGGGGAGCCCTTGCGGATCCGGAGTCGGGAGTCATCCGCCTCGCCTGGCAGGACTTCAAGCTCGTTGCCCGTCTGACGGGCCCAGGCCTCCATGTCCGGGAGCAGGGCCGGGGCGCTGCCGAGGCGCACATCGAGCTCGTCGCCTGGCTCCAGCTCCGCGAGCGCATCGTGGACGGCGAGCCCGATAGCCGTGGTGATGGTCAGTCGGCGCAGGTCGAGCGTGACGGTCCGATGGCTCCTGCTCGGATCGCTCGGCAGTCGTTCGCCGACCATAGGCTGCGTCGTGGCCATCTTCGCCCTCCCGTGATCGCCTCGGCATGGCCCGGTCGTGCTGGGCCGTGGCACGCCCCGCCGGGTCGCTGGCTGCGCCGGATTGTCGCGAAGCGCAATACAGCCGGGGGACCGGTCGCCACGTTCGACGCTTCCCACGCACGCCCAGTGGGTGAAGGGCCGTAGGACATCGCCATCCGGGCGGAGATTCCTGTTCGGTCCTCCTGTGGCTATCCGTGGGTGCCTCGAGCAGCATCCGAGAATCGGTCAGCGGCCTACGTCGGCATGGACGTCATCGCCCACGAGTGCTGGGTATCGGTCGGGGGCGGGGCCGTTCGCCTCGGGCATTCGGACGTCGTTCGGCCCATCCTTCGCACGTTGCGAGAGGTTCCGACGGGGGCCATCCGCCACTGGCGCTCGAAATCTGGGCGCAGGATGCTCTCGCTGCACGGCGACAGCGCCGGCGCGATCGAGGAAACGCCATGGGCAAGTACATGATCGTCGGGACGTACACGGCCGACGGAGCGAAGGGCGTGTTGAAGGAAGGCGGGAGCGGTCGACGCGCCGCGGCACAGGCAGCGATCGCGTCCGCGGGAGGCTCGCTCGAGTCGTTTCACTTCGCCCTGGGGAGCGACGACTGGTACGTCATCGTCAACCTGCCAGACCATGCCGCCGCCGCGGCGGTGAGCCTCATCGGGACGGCATCAGGCACCTTGCGCTCGCGGGCCATCGCACTCATCACCCCCGAGGAGATGGACGCCGTGGCCGAGCGGATCGTCGATTTCCGCCCACCGGGCGAGTGACCACGGCATGCGACGAGCGGGTCCCTGACCGGGCCGCGGCTCGCCGAACCGTCGTTGCACCCGTGGCGCCCGACGGAGCGCTACGCTCTCCGCGCGACGGGCCCAGCGGGCGACCGGCCGGCAACACTGCCGCGCGGGCCCCGTCCTTGGTTCGCGGCCGTCATCGGTCGGCATCAGGATCACGAATGGAAGGGAGGACAGGGTTGACCGAGTCGTCTTCGACGCCGCCGTTCCGGTGGCGATACGGCATGCATCCACGCGCGAAGGGACTACAGGTCCGGTCCCTGGGGCGCGTCGATCTCCCGCTCGGCGAGGCACTTCGCCTGGAGATGGTCGCCGCCGACGCAAGCGAGGAGGGCACGGTCCACCTCCAGTACTACGTCTCCACGGAAGCCGGCCCCTGGGCGCTCTGGCTGTCGTGCGCGCGAGACGATCTCGCAAGCCGCGAGGCGACCCTCCGCGAGATCACGCCTCCCTTCCTGGAGCAGCCGTAGGACGGTCTACCATCGCGACCGTCGCTTCCGACAAGGTCCCGCAGCGCGCCGGCAACGGTTCCAGTGCGACGCCGGCACGCGACGGTGCCTCCTTGCCAGGATCGGGCGACGCGGGATGGTACCGTGAGCGGATGAGCAGATCCGTGCTTGGAGACGCGTTCGGGCACCACGCCTGGGCGACGCTCCGCCTGATCGATTCGTGCCTCCTGCTCAGCCCAGGACAGCTGGAGACGAGCGTCCCGGGCACCTACGGCTCGATCCTCGAGACGATGCGCCACCTCGTCGGCGCCGACTCGTCATACCTGTTCGCCCTGACCGCTGGGCGCAGCGCCGTCATCGACGAGGAGCAGATGGGCCTCCCGGAGCTTCGGACCGCGATGGAGCGCAACGGAGCCTCATGGTCCGAGCTCGTTGCACAGGACCTCGATCCGGACGTCGTCGTCGTGAGGCTGCGCGACGACGGGTCCGAGAGCCACGCGCCGCTGGGCGTGCGCCTCGCACAGGCGCTGCACCACGGAACCGATCACCGTTCCCAGATCTGCACCGCCCTCACGGCGCTCCGGGTGGAGCCACCGGCGATCGACGTCTGGGACTTCGCGGAACAGGACGGCCGGCTCACCGAGGTCCCACCCGCGTCCTGACCGGCCCGCGGCTGCCACGGGTAGGATCCGCTACCCGGGACAACGGAGCAGGCCTCCGGCAGCGTTCGACGATTCGCCCCGAGGCCCTTGCGATCGACCCCATGGCGCAGGAGAATGCCCGTCACGGCGAGCGTGCCTGATGTGCTTCCGAGATTTTGGCGGCCGGTGATGCCTGACATGGGGTTCGGCGAATGGCTCGTCTGGCTGGTGGTCGTCACGGCCACGATCGCCGTGCCGGCGCTGATCATCGGCCTGGCCATCCGATTCGCCCACATCGGACGGGATGACCCGAGGCGCGTCCTACGCCGGCGCCTCGCCCGAGGCGAGATCACCCCGGCAGAATCCGAGATGGCACGGCGGGCCCTCGGTCGCTGAGCCAGGCTGCCGTCGGGTACCGGACGTCAAGGTGGGGTGGTGCCGACGGGCTCGACGGTCTCGGAGGCGTCCGATGTCGGCGACGCGATCTGCGTCGACGCGACCGGCGTCCCACTCGGACTCGCCGGTGTTGCCACGGCGGCGCCGGCTCCGTCCAGGGCGTCCGATCGCGATCCGAGCCGCCCGCCACAGGCGGCGAGGGCCAGCGACATCGCGATGAGCGTCGCGGCCCCGAACCATCCGACGCGGTCAGGTCGTTTCATTGTGCTGGAGCACCCGCTACTGGCCGCCATCCGACGGCACTCCGGTGAGGGTCGGACGCCGCTCGCGGCGGAGCAACGGACCTCCGCACGGCGATTGTCAGCGGTCGGTAAGAGGACCCGACCACACCATTACGGACCGATTGGGACGTCGAGCGCCATCGTTCCCCGCCGAGCCGGTCGTGCGCCGCCGAGCCCGTCGTGCGTCGCCGAGCCCGTCGTGCGTCGCCGACCGCCGTCGCAACTCCGCGCGTCACCGGCGCTACACTCGGGCGGTGGCGCAGCCTGCGCCACCGCGCCACCGGAGAGGCAGGAGCCGATGGGCAAGCCGTATGCCCGACTGACCCAGCCGCTTGTGCGCGACGGGGACCGCCAGACCGGCGTCCTCCGTCCGGCGACCTGGGAGGAGGCCCTGGTGCGGGCCGCGGATGGCTTCCGGGCCGCCGTGGACCGTCGCGGGCCGACGTCGTTCGGGCTCTTCAGCTGCTCGAAGGCCACGAACGAGCTGAACTACGCGACGCAGAAGCTCGCTCGGACCGTCCTCGGCAGCAACAACATCGACAGCTGCAACCGCACCTGACACGCCCCTTCTGTCGCCGGTCTGGCGACCGTGTTCGGGGCCGGGGGCGGGACCAGCTCATACCGTGAGGTCGAGGAGACCGACCTCATCGTCCTGTGGGGCAGCAATGCCCGCGAGACGCACCCCATCTTCTTCCACCATGTGCTGAAGGCGGTAAGGCGGGGAGCCCGGATCATCGCGATCGATCCGCGCAGAACGAGCTCCGCCGAGTGGGCGGACCTGTGGCTTGGGCTCGACGTCGGGTCGGACATCGCGCTCGCCAACGCGGTCGGACGCGAGATCATCGCCTCCGGCCTGGTGGACCGCGAGTTCGTGGAGCGCGCGACGAGCGATTTCGAGGCCTATCGCGACCACGTCGACGCGTACACCCTCGAATACGCCGAGCGCGAGACCGGGGTGCCGGCCGCCGCCATCCGCGAGCTCGCCCATGCCTACGGGACCGCGCCCAGGGCGATCCTGTGCTGGACCCTGGGCATCACCGAGCACCACAACGCGGTCGACAACGTCGTGTCGCTCATCAACCTGTCCCTGCTGACCGGGCACGTCGGGCGCTGGGGTTCGGGCTTGAACCCGCTGCGTGGCCAGAACAACGTCCAGGGCGGCGGCGACATGGGCGCCCTGCCCGATCGTCTGCCGGGCTTCCAGCATGTCGAGGACGACGCGCTGCGGGCGCGTTTCGACGCGGCCTGGGGCGTGGCGGTGCCACCGAAGCGAGGCTGGCACCTGTCGGGGATGTTCGACGCGATGGAGCGCGGCGAGCTGACCGCCCTGTACGTCGTCGGCGAGAACCCGATGCAGTCCGAGGCCGACCGGCATCGCACCGAGCGGCTGCTGCGCGGGCTCGAGCTCCTGGTGGTCCAGGACATCCACCTGACGAAGACCGCCGAGATCGCCGACGTCGTCTTCCCGGCGGCCGTCGGATTCGCCGAGACCGAGGGCACCGTGACCAACTCCGAGCGGCGCGTGCAGCGGGTCCGCAAGGCGCTCGAGCCACCGGGCGAGGCGCGCGACGACCTGGCGATCGTGTTCGACATGGCACGACACCTGGGCGTGGACTGGGGAGAGCCCGTCGCCGAGCGGGTCTGGGACGAGGTTCGCTCCCTGTCGCCGATCCACGCCGGTATGAGCTACGCCCGCCTCGAGACGCTCGGCGGCATCCAGTGGCCGTGCTGGGACGAAGGGCACCCCGGCGAGCCCTTCCTCCATTCACGGCTCTGGGCCGATCCGGTCGTCGGGCCGCGGGCGCCGTTCAGCGTCGTCCACCACGAGCCGCCGGTCGACGTGCTCGACGACGAGTTCCCGATCCGCCTGACCACGGGCCGCCGCCTCGACTCGTACAACACCGGGGTCCAGTCGGCCGGCTACCGCTCGCCGCTGCGACGCGGCGAGTCGCTCGACATCAGCCCCGAGGACGCCGCGCGGCTCGGGCTGGATGACGGCGAGGTGGTCCGGGCGACGTCGCGCCGGGGCTCGCTCCTCACGCCGATCCGGATCGACCCGTCGCTGCGTCCGGGGCTGACATTCATGACCCTCCACTTCCAGGACGACGTCGCGACGAACCTGCTGACGATCGACGCGACGGACCCGCGCTCGGGCACCGCCGAGTTCAAGGCCTCCGCGATCCGCATCGAGAAGGTGGGGGAGCCGGCTACCTGACGGCGGGTCAGCGGCCGGGCGAGCGACCGAGGCTGTCTCGTCCGTGGTTCCCACCCGATTTCGGCCCGGCGGGTACGATGCGCCGACCGGCCCGGCCCCCAGCCCGGGCCTCATCGGAAGGGATGGCCATGCCTCACTACATGTTCCGTGCGTCCTATACCCAGCAGGGTCTCGAGGGCGTCATGAAGGAGGGCGGCGCGAGCCGGATCGCGGCCGTCAAGCAGCTCGTCGAGAGCGTCGGCGGTCGCCTGGAGTGCGCCTACTGGGCGTTCGGCGAGGACGACTTCATCCTCATCGCCGAGGCGCCGGACAATGCCGCGGCAGCCGCGGCAGCCGTCACGGTCGGGCTCTCGGGCGCCGTCACGGTGCAGACGACGGTGCTCATGACCGCGGACGACATCGACGCGGCGATCGCGCGCCGGGTGACCTACCGGGCGCCAGGCGCCTGACCCGACCCCGACCGGGCCCGGCCGTCGCCTCACGCGACGCCCGGGCCTCTTCGTTCTCGGGCGGTGCCGGCGCGCACGCCACCTGAGGACGGGACGCGGCCCGGTACACTGCGGCGGTGGACCTGCACGTGATCGGGCCGCTCGCGTCCCCGGCCGAACGGGCCGCGGTCGATGCCGTGCTCGGGCCGCCCGATTCCGGATGGGCGGGTGGCACGCGCGACGTATCGCTCGACGGTCACGTCGCTCGCGGCGGTCACGCGGCTCGGGGCCGTCGGGACCTCCTCCTGCCGGCGCTCCATGCCCTCCAGTCGCGGGTCGGCTGGATCAGCCAGCCCGGCCTCAACTACGTCTGTCGACGACTGACCGTCCCGCCAGCCGAGGCCTACGGCGTGGCCGCCTTCTACCAGATGTTCTCGACGGTTCCACGGCCGCCGGTGGTCGCCCACGTCTGTGACGATCTTGCCTGCCGGCTCAACGGGGCCGAGGGAGTCTGCGCCGACCTCGAGCGGGCCCTTGGCCCTGCCGGCGAACCGGCGATGGATGGAGAGGCGACCTGGCTTCGCGCGCCCTGTCTGGGCCGTTGCGAGCGCGGGCCGACGGCGCTCTTCACGGTCGCCGGGCTGGCGGCGGAGACGATCGCCGTGGCACCGGTGGACGCGACGGCGGTCGCCGGCCATCTCGAACGCTCCGCCGCAGGACACCGGCTCATCTCCCCGCACGCCGACACGGCACACCAGGCCCACCTCGAGCACGTCCGTCGCTCGATCCCGCAGGCCGGCGAGCCCGGGCTTCGCCTCCTGGCACGAGCCGGCGTCACCGACCCGCACCGTCTCGACGACTACCTGGCGACAGGTGGCTATCGCGGGCTCCGGCGCGCCTTCGAGATCGGCCCCGGCCGGGTGATCGAGGAGGTGACGGCCTCCCGATTGCTGGGTCGCGGCGGCGCGGCCTTCCCCACGGGCCGCAAGTGGGCCGCCGTGGCGGCTCAGGGCGCCCAGCCCCATTACACGGTCTGCAACGCCGACGAGTCGGAGCCCGGGACGTTCAAAGACCGCGTCCTGATGGAGGAAGAGCCCTACACGATCGTGGAGGCGATGACGATCGAGGGGTACGCGACCGGCAGCTCGAAGGGCTTCCTCTACCTGCGGGCGGAGTACCCGCACTCGGCCGCCCGCATGGCCCAGGCGCTCGCGACCGCCCGTGCCGCGGGCTACCTCGGCGAGGACATCCTGGGCTCGGGCTTCTCCTTCGACATCGAGGTCCGCCGAGGCGCCGGCGCCTACATCTGCGGCGAGGAGACGGCCCTCCTGAACTCGATCGAGGGGCAGCGTGGCGAGCCGCGCAACAAACCGCCCTTCCCGGTAGAGGTCGGGCTCTTCGGCAAGCCGACGGCGGTCAACAACATCGAGACGCTCGTCAACATCCCGGCCATCGTCGCGGACGGCGGCGCCGCATTCGCGGCGATCGGCACGGAGGACAGCACGGGCACCAAGCTGTTCTGCCTCTCAGGCGCCGTCGAGCGTCCCGGCGTCTACGAGGTCGTCTTCGGGGCCACGCTGGGCGAGCTGCTGACCCTTGCCGGCGGGGTGGCCGGCGGACGAGCGCTGCAGGCGGTCCTGCTGGGCGGCGCGGCCGGTGCCTTCGTCGGGCCCGCGGCCCTCGACATGCCCCTGACGTTCGAAGCGGCGCGGGCCGCCGGGGCGACGCTCGGTTCGGGTGCCGTGATCGTCTTCGACGAGACGGCCGACCTGATCGGGGCCCTCGGCCGGATCGCGGCCTTCTTCCGCGACGAGTCGTGCGGGCAATGCGTCCCCTGCCGGGTCGGGACCGTCCGCCAGGAGGAGCTGCTGGCGCGCCTGGTCACCGGGAGGCCGAACGGAACGACGGCCGCGGAGCTGTCACTCCTCGCCGACCTCGGACGGGGGATGCGTGACGCGAGCATCTGCGGGCTCGGTCAGGCAGCTTCGATGGCGATCGAATCGGCCATCCACGCCGGGCTCGTCGACTTCGCCGCCGGCGGTTCCGGGGCCGGTGATGCGACGCCCCGCCAGGGAATCGGCCCGTGAGCGCCGGGTTCGAGCGGACCTCCCACAGGACGCCGGCCCGGTCGAGCGCCGTGCCGGCCGCACCGGCCACCGCAGCCCCGACCGACGTCGAGATCGTCCTCGACGGGCGCCCCGTCGCCGTTCCCGCCGGCTCCACGATCCTCGACGCCTGTCGCGCAGAGGGGATCGACATCCCGACGCTCTGCTTCCTAGAAAGCCTCACCCCGGTCAACGTCTGCCGCGTCTGCGTCGTGGAGGTGACGGGGAGCCGGGTGCTTGTGCCTGCCTGCTCGCGCCGCGTCGAGGCCGGCATGGAGGTCCGGACGGGCTCGGAGCGGGTGCGCCACAGCCGGAGGCTCGTGCTGGAGCTGCTGGGATCCTCGGTCGACCTCTCGCTCGCGCCGGGCGTGGCCGAGATGATGGCGGACTGCGGAGCGGATCCAGCCCGCTTCGGACCGCCCGAGCCGCCGAGCGAGGCGGGCGCACGCGATACACGCCTCCCTGGGCACCACCACCCCCCGACGGGCGCCGCCGCGGAGACCGTGGCCCAGCCGGTCAAGATCGACAACGACCTCTATGTCCGCGACTACAGCCGCTGCATCCTCTGCTACAAGTGCGTCGAGGCCTGCGGCTCGGACGCCCAGAACACGTTCGCCATCGCCGTCGCCGGGCGCGGTTTCGACGCCCGCATCTCGACGGAGTACGATGCGCCGCTCACCTCGTCGGCCTGCGTCTACTGCGGCAACTGCATCGGGGTCTGCCCGACGGGCGCCTTGATGTTCCGTTCTGAGCACGAGATGAGGGCGGCCGGCACCTGGGACGAGGCGGCCCAGGCCGCGACCGACACGATCTGTCCGTACTGCGGTGTCGGCTGCACGCTCACCCTCCACGTCCAGGACAACACGATCGTGAAGGTCAGCTCGCCGATGGACTCCTCGGTCACCGACGGCCACCTCTGCATCAAGGGCCGCTTCGGATACCAGTTCGTGCAGGGGCGGTCGAAGGAGTAGCGGCCGGCTCAGCTCCGCTCCGCGCCTGGAGGAGATCGCAGCGGAGACAGCGACTCGCCTCCTCCATGGCCTCCTCGCGGGAGTAGCCCAGCTCCACCTCGGTGAAGGAGCGGATCCTGGCCCGCGCGTCGGCGCTCGGGATCCTGGTCCGGAAGCGCTCGCCGGTCTCGACCGCCACGGGCGCGAGCTCGTCGGCGGTCGCGGCCGGGGCGAGCTGCTCGTCGATGTCGCCGCTGCCGCCGAGGTAGCGATCGATGGCCTGCGCGGCCGCTCGACCGTGGGCGATGGCCGTGATCACCGAGGCCGGCCCGGTCACCGCGTCGCCGCCGGCGAAGACGCCATCGAGCGATGTCCGGAGGCTGCCCGGCGTCACGACGATCCGCTCGGCGGCTCCCACGTCGAGGCCCCACTCGGCGGGCACGTGCGGGTGCTGGCCGACGGCGGACAGGACCATGTCATAGCGGACGGTGAACGCACTGCCCTCGATCGGCTCGGGGCGGCGGCGCCCGCTCGCGTCGATCTCGCCGAGCCGCAGGCGCAGGCAGGTGACGTCCAGGCCGCCTGCCGTGCGAACGACCGAGGTCGGCACCACGAGGGTCTCCAGGCGCACGCCCTCGGCGAGGGCCTCGGCGATCTCGTGCTCGTCGGCCGGCATGGACTCGCGGTCGCGGCGGTAGAGGATCGTCACCTCCCGGCCGCCCAGGCGCAGGGCGGTGCGTGCGGCATCGACGGCCGAGTTGCCGCCGCCGACGACGGCGACCCGCTCGCCCACCGACACCGGCACACCGGAGGCCACGTCCCGCAGGAACCGGATGCAGTCGACGACGCCCTCCAGAACCTGGGTCTCGTCGCCGATCGAGTCGCTCACCTGGGCGCCCGTCGAGACGAAGATCGCGTCGTGACCGTTCTCGCGGAGCGCGCTCAGCGAGCGGATCTCGACGTCCGTCTCGATCCGGGCCCCGGCCGCCCTGACGATCGCCAGATCCCGCTCGAGGACCTCGGCGGGCAGGCGGTAGCGGGGGATGCCGTAGCGCAGCATGCCGCCCGGCTCGGGGAGGGCTTCGTAGATCGTGACAGCGTGGCCTCCCACCCGGGCCAGGTAGTAGGCGGCCGTCAACCCGGCCGGGCCCGAGCCGATCACGGCGACGGACTTGCCCGACGGCGGGCGGGCGGAGGCCGGGATGCGCTCCTCGGCATCGCCGCCGAACCGCACCGCCGAGCCCTTCAGGGCCCGGATGGCGATCCGCTCGTCGAGATCCCCGCGCCGGCAGGACCGCTCGCAGGGGTGGAAGCAGACCACGCCGCAGACCGACGGCAGCGGCAGCTTCTCCCGGACGACCAGGTAGGCATCCTCGAAGTCGCCCCGGCTGACGAGCCGGACGTAGCGGTGGGCCTCGACCCCTGCCGGGCAATGGTGCGTGCAGGGGGCCACCACGAGCCCCGGGCACCGGCCGGCCCGGCAGAGCTTCTGCTCGATGTGCTCCAGGTACTCCTCGCGGAAGTACCGGAGGGTCGTCAGCACCGGGTTCGGGGCCGTCTGCCCCAGGCCGCACAGCGAGGTGGCGTGCACGGTGCGCCCCAGGCGTTCGAGGAGCGGCAGGTCCTCGGGTCGGCCCGCGCCGCCGCAGATCCGTTCGAGGATCTCCAGCATGCGGACCGTGCCCTCCCGGCAGGGCGTGCACTGGCCGCACGATTCATCGCGGGTGAAGGTGAGGAAGTAGCGCGCCAGGTCCACCATGCAGGTGCCCTCGTCCATGATGACGAGGCCGCCGGAGCCCATGATCGACCCGGCCTCCTTGAGGCGCTCGTAGTCGATCGGCAGGTCGAGGAGCTGGATCGGGAGGCAGCCACCCGAGGGACCGCCGGTCTGGGCCGCCTTGAACTTCCCGCCGCCCGCGATGCCGCCGCCGATCTCGTGGACGACCTCGCCGAGAGTGATTCCCATCGGCACCTCGATGAGGCCCGGCCGGTTGACCTTGCCGGTCAGAGCGAAGGTCTTGGTGCCCTTGCTCGTGGCGGTCCCGAAGCCGGCGAACCAGTCGGCGCCCTCGCGGAGGATGGTCGCCACGTTGGCCAGCGTCTCGACGTTGTTGATGTTCGACGGCCGGCCGTAGAGGCCCTTGACAGCCGGGAACGGGGGCCGTGGTCGGGGCATGCCGCGGCGGCCCTCGATGCTGGCCATGAGGGCGGTCTCCTCGCCGCACACGAACGCCCCCGCCCCCTGCTTGATCTCGATGTCGAACGAGAACCCGCTCCCCAGCACGTCCGGCCCGAGCAGGCCGAGCTCCCGCATCTGGCCGATCGCGGTCTCCAGGCGCGCGACGGCGAGCGGGTACTCCGCCCGGACGTACACGTAGCCGTGGGCCGCCCCGATCGCGTATGCCGCGATGGACAGGCCCTCGAGGACGGCATGCGGGTCGCCTTCCAGGACCGAGCGGTCCATGAACGCCCCGGGATCGCCCTCGTCCGCGTTGCAGATGACGTACTTCGGGGAGCCGGGCGCCGCCCGGCAGAACTCCCACTTGGCGCCGGTCGGGAATCCGCCGCCGCCGCGGCCTCGCAGGCCCGAGGCCTTGACCTCCTCGACCACCTCGTCTGGCGGCATCGCCAGCGCGCGGCGCAGTCCGGCGTATCCGTCGCGGGCCAGGTAGTGGTCGACGTTCGTGGGATCGATGACGCCGCAGTTCCGCAGGGCGATGCGGACCTGGCGCCGGAGCACGGGGAGATCGGCCATCCGCGGGATCCCGTCGAGCGTCGCATCCCCGGCGCTCCCCAGCGCGTGCGTCGCCGGCGGCTCGCCGCGCACCAGGTGGGCCTCGACGATCTCGCCGAGCACCTCCGGCGTCACCCGCTGGTAGGTCACCCGCGGGAGCCCGGCTGTCGCGATCTCGACGAGCGGCTCCGCGAAGCACATCCCGACGCACCCGACCGGGACGATCCGTGCCGTGACCGCGAGCCGGTCCAGCTCTCCCTGCAGCGCGTCGAGGACCTCCCCGGCGCCGGCCGCGAGCCCGCAGGTCGCCGTCCCCACCGTGATGACCGGCTGTTCGGCGTCGACGAGTCGGCCCCACGCTGCGCTGGCCTCCGCGATC
>Ga0210334_10255621_pt1 | contig 18017 bp, 14 predicted proteins | sample S306metaT_FD_164440 | JGI IMG/M metagenome (GOLD analysis project Ga0210334, IMG submission 164440) | Metatranscriptome of estuarine sediment microbial communities from the Columbia River estuary, Oregon, United States - S.306 (Metagenome... | ecosystem: Environmental > Aquatic > Marine >... | reverse complement strand
CGGCAGGCCGATCGCGTAGCGCGCCGAGACCACACAGGGATCAGAACGAATCACCCCAGCGCTTGCACGCGCAAGTGAGCGAGGGAGGCTGCGCGACAAAAGGGTTTTTCTACAGCTTCAACGCATAAGAGGTTTTCCGGTTGACTCTCGCAATCAGGGATTGAGCAGCGCGAAGGGCATCCCGAGTAGACCGAGCGACGCGGCGCCGCCGCGGTCTCCCGCGGTGGTGGGCCGTTCCGCCGTTTGTGGCGTCGGCACAGCATTGCCGGGGCGATCATCGCCCCAGATTTCGGGAGCCCGGCTTCCGCGCTTGACAGGCCGGGCGTGCGCTAGAATGGCGCCTTCCTTCGCATGCCCAGTCCACTGAAATCCTCTTTCTGCTGGCTAGCGGGGCTTGCTGCCTGCTTCTGGCTCGGCACCGCGCTCGCTGCCCCCTATCAGCCCAAGGACGACGACGTCGTCCTCGAGCGGCTGCCGTTCCGCGCGTCCGATCCGGTGCAGCGGGAACTCCGGCTGATGCGTGGGGAGCTTGCCCTGAACCCCCGCAACGAGGAGGTGGCCCTGCGGGCCGCCCGCGGCTATTACCGCCTGGCTTTGGCCGAGGGCGACCCCCGCTACGTGGGTTACGCCCAGGCGGCCCTTGCTACCTGGTGGAATGAGGCGGAGCCACCAGTCCGGCTGCTGGTGATGCGGGCCACGCTGCGCCAGTACCTCCACGACTTCCAGGGCGCTCTGGATGACTTGGGCCAGGCCCTGGAGCGGGAGCCCGGGAACGGATCGGCCCGCTTCCAGCGCGCCATCATCCATATTGTGCGGGCGGACTATCCCAAAGCGCGGGCCGACTGCGAGAAGTCCCAGGGCGCGGTGGCGGAGGTGATGGCGGAAGCCTGCGTCGCCACGGTGGACAGTTTTACGGGCAACGCCGAGGCGGCCTATCGGCGCCTGCAGGAAACATTGGGCAGGCATCCGGCTGCCACGCCGACCCAGCGGCTCTGGGTGCTTTCCCGGGTGGCGGAAGTCGCCTACCGGCTCGGGCGCGCCGAGGAGGCCGACCGTTACTTCCGCGAAGCCCTAGCCCTGGACATCGAGGACAACTATCTGCTGGCCACCTATGCCGAGTTTCTCCTGGACGAGAAGCGCTACCGGGAGGCAGTGGCCCTGCTGGCCGGGCGGGAGCGCTCCGACGTGCTGCTGGTGCGCCTGGCCCTGGCGGAAAAGGCGTTGGGGCTACCCGAGGCCAAGGCCCACGAGGAGATCATCCGCGCCCGTTTTGACGCGGCCCGCCTGCGCGACGACAAGCTCCATCTCCAGGACGAGGCCCGCTTCACGCTTTATTTTCTGGACCGCCCCAAGGAGGCCATCGCGCTGGCCCGGGAAAACTATGAAACCCAGCGCGAGCCCGCCGACGCCCGCATGCTGATGGAAGCGGCCCTGGCGGCCCGGGATCCCGGGGCGGCCAAGCCGGCTCTGGACTGGTACTTTTCGTCTGGGCACGAGGATGTCTACATCCGGCGCGTGGCCGAGGCGCTGCGGAAGCTTCCGCAATGATGCGCTGGCTCGTGATCGCGCTGCTCCTGGTCTCCTGCGGCGCCTGGGCCCACAAGCCCAGCGACAGCTATCTGACCCTGAAGGTGGACGGTGCGCGCGTCGAGGGCCAGTGGGACATCGCCCTGCGCGACCTGGATTTCGCCATCGGGCTGGACGGGAACGACGACGGGGCCATCACCTGGGGCGAACTCAAGGCCAGGCATGGGGACGTGGCGGCTTACGCTTTGGCCCGGCTCAAGCTTGCGTCCGCGGGCGCGGCGTGCCCGACCCGGGCAACCGGACACCTGGTGGACCGTCACAGTGACGGCGCCTATGCCGTGCTCCGGTTTGCCGCGGAATGCCCGGCGCCCATCGAGACCCTCAAGGTGTCCTATGGGCTGCTGTTCGACGTGGATCCCCAGCACAAGGGGCTTCTGCGGCTGGAAGGCGGCGGGAGCACGGCCACGGGAATCTTCAGTCCCGAGAAGCCAACCCTGGAATTGAAGCTGGGGGAGGTATCCCGCCTCTCCCAGTTCGTGGAGTACGGGGAGCACGGGGTGTGGCACATCTGGATCGGTTACGACCACATCCTGTTCCTGCTGTCCCTGCTGTTGCCGGCGGTGCTGCACCGGACGCGGCGGCATTGGGCGCCGGTGGCCACCTTCGGCGAGGGGTTCTGGGACGTGTTCCGGATCGTCACCTCGTTTACCGTGGCCCATTCCATCACCCTGAGCCTGGCGGCGCTGGGGGTGATCGAGCTGCCGTCCCGGCTGGTGGAGTCGGCCATCGCCGCGTCGGTGCTGCTGGCCGCCGTCAACAACCTGTTCCTGATGGTCATCGGCCGGCGCTGGCTGGTGGCCTTCGTCTTCGGGCTGATCCACGGGTTCGGCTTTGCCAGCGTGCTGGCCGACCTGGGGCTGCCCCGGGAGGCGCTGCTGCTGGCCCTGCTCGGATTCAATCTCGGCGTGGAAGTGGGACAGCTGGCCATCGTGTCGGTGTTCCTGCCCCTGGCGTACGCCATGAGGAAAACCTGGCTCTATCAGAAGCTGCTCCTGGTGGGCGGCTCCCTGGCCATCGCCGCTGTTGCGGCGTCCTGGATGGCCGAGCGGATCCTCGACGTCAAGTTCCTGCCCTTTTGAACAGCGCCCCAAAGTAAAACGCCGCATCCTTGTGGGATGCGGCGTTTGTGACTGAAGCCCGCGGTATTTGGGCGGGCCTCAGTTTCTCGAGACGTTCTCCGGACCCGGGCTCAGCCCTTGGCGACCTTCTTCACCGGCGCCTCGCCGTGGAACTGCTCTTCCTCGGTGGAACCGGTGAGGGCGGTGAGGGACGACTGGCCGGCCTGGATGGCCTGGGTGACCTCGTCGAAATACCCGGTGCCCACCTCCCGCTGGTGCTTCACCGCGGTGAAGCCCTTCTCGGCGGCGGCGAACTCCGCTTCCTGCAGCTCCACGAAGGCGGTCATGCCGCTGCGGGCATAGCCGTAGGCGAGGTTGAACATGCTGTAGTTGAGGGAGTGGAAGCCCGCCAGGGTGATAAACTGGTACTTGTAGCCCATGGCGCCCAGTTCCTTCTGGAACTTGGCGATGGTGGCGTCGTCCAGGTTCTTCTTCCAGTTGAACGACGGCGAGCAGTTGTACGCCAGCAGCTTGTCGGGGTACTGCTTGCGGATGGCTTCGGCGAACTGCCTGGCGAACTGCAGGTCCGGCTTGCCGGTTTCGCACCACACCAGGTCGGCGTAGGGAGCGTAAGCGAGGCCCCGGGAGATGGACTGCTCGAGGCCGTTTTTCACCCGGTAGAAGCCTTCCACCGTGCGCTCGCCGGTGAGGAAAGGCTTGTCGTTCTCGTCCACGTCCGCGGTGAGCAGGTTGGCCGCCTCGGCATCGGTGCGGGCGAGGATGATGGTGGGCACGCCCATGGTGTCCGCCGCCAGCCGCGCTGCCACCAGCTTCTCCACCGCCTCGCGGGTGGGCACCAGCACCTTGCCGCCCATGTGGCCGCACTTCTTGGCCGCAGCCAACTGGTCCTCGAAGTGCACGCCGGCGGCGCCCGCCTCGATCATGGCCTTCATCAGCTCGAAGGCGTTGAGCACGCCGCCGAAGCCGGCCTCGGCGTCCGCCACGATGGGGGCGAAATAATCAATGAAACCCGCGTCGCCGGGGTTCTTGCCCTCGCTCACCTGGATCTGATCGGCGCGCTGGAAGGCGTTGTTGATCCGGCGCACGATCATGGGCACGCTGTTGACGGCGTACAGGGACTGGTCCGGGTACATCTGCATGGAGTCGTTGGCGTCGGCCGCCACCTGCCAGCCGGACAGGTAGATGGCCTTGAGGCCGGCCTTCACCTGCTGCATGGCCTGGTTGCCGGTGAGGGCGCCCAGGGCATTGATGTAGGGCTCCTCCTGGATCAGCTTCCACAGCTTCTCCGCGCCGCGGCGGGCCAGGGTGTACTCGATGGGCAGCGAACCGCGCAGGCGGATGACTTCTTCCGCGCCGTAGCCGCGCTTGATCCCCTTCCAGCGGGGGTTCTCGGCCCAGTCTTTCTTGAGCTCTGCAATTTCCAGATCACGGGTCATCGGATGTTCTCCTGTTCCAGGTCGTTAGCATTCAGCGGGAGAGCAAGCATGCGAGTGGTACGCAACGGCATCCCCAGTCCTTTGGGCCGGCCGCCGCGCCGCCCGGGTGGGGCGGCCTCAACCGGGGCCAGCCGGTCCAAACAGCCCGGCAGACATTGGGTCTGCCGGTGCCGTCCACGGGGGTGGCCAGAGGTGATCTGGCTTACCTGGGAAGGAGGATCGCTGTTCACGATCCCCTCTTTGCGCGTCAACCTCGGGGTTGCGAATGATCAACGCTCGTGATTACCGGGCCACTATAACAACTAAAAAGTTGCATCGCAACAATTAAGTGGCAGAAATATTATTCAATTAAAAACAATATATTGTTAATAGTTCTCATGCTTTTTTTTGCATTGTGAGAGGGTTTTTTGCAAAAACTGCCGCGACTCAGCATGCTAGGCAAGAGCCTCTGCGCTGACGATAACGCCATCGGCGTCGGCGTAAAGGTGATGACCCGGGACGAAGGTGACGCCGGCGAATACGACCGGGACGCCGGTTTCACCCACTCCCCGCTTCAGGCTGCGCAATGGGTGGGTCGCCAGCGCCCGAACGCCGATGGGCACCTGTCCCATGGCCTCGGAGTCCCGGATGCAGCCGAAAACCACGATGCCGGTCCAGCCGTTCTTCTCGGCCAGCAGGGCCAACTGGTCTCCCACCAGGGCGCAGCGCAGGGAACCCCCCCCGTCCACCACCAGCACCTTCCCGGTTCCCGGCGCGGAAAGGGCTTCCCGCACCTTGGAGTTGTCCTCGAAGCATTTCACCGTGCTGATGACGCCGTGGAAGGCGCCCGCGCCGCCAAAGCGCTGGAATACCGGTGAGCACACACTTACTTTGCCCTCATGGGCGTCGCAAAGATCGGTGGTCCTGATGTCCATAATGAATGTTCTCCAGGAATGTCGTGCCTCAAAAAACGCGCCGGGGACCCTGGGGTCCCCGGCGATGGTGGTGCGAGGGTCTCAGTAGCCCTGGATCTTGGCGATCATGGCGTTGCCGAACCCGGAGCAGGAGACCTCCTTGGCGCCCTCCATGAGGCGCGCAAGATCGTAGGTCACGACCTTGTCGGAGATGGCGTCTTCCATGCTGCGAATGATCAGGTCCGCCGCTTCCCGCCAGCCCATGTGCCGGAGCATCATTTCCGCGGACAGGATGAGGGAGCCCGGGTTGACCTTGTCCTTGCCGGCATATTTGGGGGCGGTGCCGTGGGTGGCCTCGAACACAGCCACCGTGTCCGAGATATTGGCGCCCGGAGCAATGCCGATGCCGCCCACCTGGGCCGCCAGCGCGTCGGAAATATAGTCCCCGTTCAGGTTGAGGGTGGCGATCACGTCATACTCGTCCGGGCGCAGGAGAATCTGCTGCAGGAATGCGTCCGCGATGGAATCCTTGACCACGATATCCCGGCCGGTCTTCGGGTTTTTCATCTTGCACCAGGGCCCGCCGTCCCAGAGTTGGGCGCCGAACTCCTTCTGCGCCAGCCCGTAGCCCCAGTCCCGGAACGCACCCTCGGTGAACTTCATGATGTTGCCCTTGTGCACCAGGGTGACCGACTTGCGGTCGTTGTCGATGGCGTACCGGATGGCGGCGCGCACCAGGCGTTCCGTGCCTTCCCTGGAGACGGGCTTGATGCCGATGCCGGAAGTGCCGGGAAAGCGGATCTTCTTGACCCCCATCTCCTTCTGGAGGAAGTCGATGACCTTCCTGGCGCCGTCGGACTCGGCCGCCCACTCGATTCCCGCGTAGATGTCTTCCGTGTTCTCGCGGAAAATTACCATGTCGGTGCGGGTAGGGTCCTTGAGGGGGCTCGGAACGCCGCGGAAATACCGCACCGGCCGCACGCACTGGTACAGGTCCAGTTCCTGCCGCAGGGCCACGTTGAGGGACCGGATTCCGCCCCCCACCGGCGTGGTCATGGGACCCTTGATGGAGACCGAAAATTCCCTGAGGGCGGCCAGGGTTTCCTCCGGCAGCCATACATCGCCGCCGTAGGTGCGGGTGGATTTTTCCCCGGCGTACACCTCCATCCAGGCGATCTTGCGCTTGCCCCCGTAGGCCTTGCTGACCGCCGCGTCGACCACGTTCTTCATGACCGGGGTGATGTCCACCCCGATCCCGTCCCCTTCGATGTAGGGGATGACGGGATTGTCGGGAACCGGTTTGCCCGGAGTGATTTTCTGGCCTTCCTGCGGAACCTTGATCTTCTGGTACGTGCCCATTTCGGTTAACTCCCTTGCTCCAGTCACAATAAGTAAGCTGCCGCCGGGCTTGGTGGCGCGCCATCCTTCGGCTCGCGGGCAAGGCGGCGAAACAGCTTGCGTCGGTACAAAAAAGGGGTGCCCGATCGGCGCGCTGGGCAGGTGACCGGCCGGCGCCGAACGATAAGGCGAAATTATGCTCCAGCAAGATTTTTTTTGCCACGGCGCGCCAGCACCCGTTCCCCGCGCGTGGCGCTCCCGGGCCGTTGCCGCTATTCTCTTTCAGGATCAAGGGCGGATTCGCCCGGCTGACAGGCAGGAATCTTAATCATGGATCTTCCTTTTGGAGAAAACCCGGTTGCCCTGGCCATTGCCGAGGCCCTCATAAACGGCTTCGACAAGCACTATCGCCTGTTCCGGGAATCCAGCCGGCTTGCCAAGGACAGGTTCGACCGGGCCGAGTGGACAGCCCAGCAGCGGGCAGTGCGGGACCGGATCCAGTTTTACGACGACCGGGTCAACGAGTGCGTCCAGCGCCTGCATGATGATTTTCACGCCGATCTCCTGGATCACAATACCTGGCAGCAGGCCAAGCTCCTCTATATCGGCCTGCTCACCAACCACAAGCAGCCGGAACTGGCGGAGACGTTCTTCAACTCCGTGTCCTGCAAGATCCTCCACCGCACTTATTTCCATAACGACTTCATATTCGTGCGGCCCGCCATTTCCACGGAGTACCTGGAGTCCGACCCGCCCGCCTATCGCTGCTATTACCCCAACCAGTCGAGCCTCGAGCAGTGCTTCCGGCAACTGTTCCAGGACTTCGGATGGGACTCGCCTTTCGCCGACCTGGAGCGGGACGTGGGTTTTGTGCTGGAGATGCTGCGGCGTCATCTGGGGGAATGGCCCGAGCCGGAGCCGAATTTCCAGATCCAGGTGCTGGATTCCGCGTTCTACCGCAACAAGGCGGCCTACGTCATAGGCAAGCTGGTCAACGGCTACCAGGAGCATCCCTTCGTGATCCCGGTGCTGCATGAGGGGCGCGGACGCCTGGCCCTGGACGCCATGCTGCTGGACCCCGGGCTAATTACCATCCTTTTCAGCCTGTCCCGGGCCTATTTCATGGTGGACATGGAAGTGCCGTCCGCCTACGTGCATTTCCTCCAGAGCATCATGCCCCACAAGGCCCAGTCGGAGCTTTACACCATGCTCGGCCTTGCCAAGCAGGGCAAGACCCTTTTCTACCGGGACCTGATCCACCACCTGCGCCACTCCCAGGACGAGTTCGTCGTGGCGCCGGGCATCCGGGGGCTGGTGATGCTGGTGTTCACGCTGCCGTCGTTCCCCTACGTGTTCAAGGTGATGAAGGACGTGTTTGCGCCCCCCAAGGAAGTGGATCACGAGACGGTCAAGGCCAAGTACCTCCTGGTGAAGCGCCACGACCGGGTGGGCCGCATGGCGGACACCCTGGAATTCTCGGATGTGGCGCTGCCCAAGTCCCGTTTCAGCCCCGAACTGGAGCAGGAGCTGCGCGCCCAGTGTCCCTCCATGGTGGAGGAGGAGCGGAACAACCTGGTCATCAGGCACTGCTACATCGAGCGGCGCATGGAGCCCCTCAACCTGTACCTGGACCGGGCGGAGGGGACGCGCCGGGGGTACGCCGTGCGCGAGTACGGGAACGCCATCCGCGAACTCGCTTACGCCAACATTTTCCCCGGGGACATGCTGTGGAAGAACTTCGGCGTCACGCGCTACGGCAGGGTGGTCTTCTATGACTATGACGAGATCGAGTACCTGACGGACTGCAATTTCCGGCGCATTCCCCCGGCCCCCACCCCCGAACTGGAGATGTCGGGCGAGGTCTGGTATCCGATCGCGCGCAATGACGTGTTTCCCGAGGAGTTCGACACGTTCCTCCTGAGCGATCCGGAAATCCGCGCCGTGTTTCTCGAATACCACGGGGACCTGCTCGCGCCCGATTTTTGGCAACAGACCCAGGAGAAGATCCGCGCAGGCCACATCGTCGATTTTTTCCCTTACCCCCAGACCCATCGTTTCGCCAACATCTTTGGCGGCAGCGAGGCCGGGTCGCGGGACCGGGTTGCCCGGGCCGTGGCCGCCTCCTAGCCTTCCCGCTTGGGCCGTCGCCCGGTTCCCGCAAATGCCGAAAAATGCTCCGATGGCGGGCAGGCGGCGGCACCTCCTGGGTTCTCCGCCCGCTTCCCCTCGGACCCGATTTGAGGCGAGGATTTCCTGTCTGTCCCCCGCGAGGGAACGGCGTACCCGGGGCGTCCGTGTCCGCCTCAGGTGATTGCGGGAGGCCGGCGATGATTTCTTCGCAACAATCCGGTCCCGCGGCACTTGAAAAATCTGCCCGTATCGTCAAAGATTACGCGTAGAATCTGAGACGTGAAGTCGACTCCCGGCCATGGCAACACGGCAGCGTGATTCGGCGGTCCTCGAGGAGCAGAAAAGCCGCCTCAAGCCGCCGCCGATGTTCAAGGTGCTTCTCCTTAACGACGACTACACGCCGATGGATTTCGTGGTCGTGGTGTTGCAGCGTTTTTTTGCCCTCAGCCGTGAACGCGCGACCCAGATCATGCTCAAAGTTCACAGAGAGGGCATGGGATTATGCGGCGTCTATCCTCGGGATGTGGCCGCGAGCAAGGTGGAGCAGGTTGAGAGCTTCGCCCGGCAGCACCAGCACCCTTTGCGGTGCGTGATGGAGGAAAGTTAGATGATTGCGCAGGAACTCGAGGTTAGCCTTCACATGGCCTTCGTGGAGGCGCGGCAGAAGCGGCACGAGTTCATCACCGTGGAGCACCTGCTGCTGGCGCTGCTCGACAACCCGTCGGCGGCGGAGGTTCTGCGCGCCTGCGCGGTAAATATCGAGGACCTGCGCAAGCAGCTGGCGGAGTTCATCAACGAACACACCCCCACCGTCGCTGGCTCGGGAGAGGTTGACACCCAGCCCACCCTTGGCTTCCAGCGCGTGATCCAGCGCGCCATCCTGCACGTGCAATCCTCCGGGAAGAAGGAGGTCACGGGGGCCAACGTGCTGGTTGCCATCTTTGGCGAGAAGGACTCCCACGCGGTCTATTTTCTGCACCAGCGGGGCGTGACCCGGCTCGACGTGGTGAACTTCATATCCCATGGCATCACCAAGGTGCCCCACGGCGTCCAGCCCGCCAAGCCTCAGGAAGCCGAGGCCGAGGGCGAGCAGGGCGAGCCGGACAAGGGCGGGGCCCTCGAGGCCTACACCATGAACCTCAACACCATGGCCCTGGCGGGGAAGATCGATCCGCTGATCGGCCGTGACAAGGAACTCGAGCGCGTGGTGCAGACCCTGTGCCGCCGCCGCAAGAACAACCCCCTGCTGGTAGGCGAGGCGGGCGTCGGCAAGACGGCCATCGCCGAGGGCCTGGCCCGCCGCGTCATCGAGGGCGAAGTGCCCGAGGTGCTGAAGCGCTGCCAGGTGTACTCCCTGGACATGGGTGCGCTGCTGGCCGGTACCAAGTACCGGGGCGACTTCGAGCAGCGGCTGAAGGCGGTGCTCAAGCAGCTGGTGGACAACCCCAACGCCGTCCTGTTCATCGACGAGATCCACACCCTGATCGGGGCAGGGGCGGCCTCCGGCGGTACCCTGGACGCCTCCAACCTGCTCAAGCCCGTGCTCAACAGCGGCGGGCTCAAGTGCATCGGGGCCACCACCTACAACGAGTACCGGGGCATCTTCGAGAAGGACCACGCGCTGTCCCGCCGCTTCCAGAAGATCGACGTGCTGGAGCCGTCGGTGAGCGAAACGGTGGCGATCCTGCAGGGGCTCAAGTCCCGCTTCGAGTCCCATCATGGCATCAAGTACACCGTGGCGGCCCTGGAAACCGCGGCCGAGTTGTCGGCGCGCTACATTAATGACCGGCACCTGCCGGACAAGGCCATCGACGTCATCGACGAGGCCGGCGCCGCGCAGAAGGTACTTCCCAAGTCCCGGCAGAAAAAGGTCATTGGCAAGCACGAGGTGGAGGAGATCGTGGCCAAGATCGCCCGCATCCCGCCGAAGTCCGTGTCCACCGACGACCGGGATGCCCTCAAGACCCTGGATCGAGATCTCAGGAGCGTGGTTTTCGGGCAGGACCAGGCCATCGATGCCCTGTCAGCGGCCATCAAGATGGCCCGGTCCGGGCTGGGCAATCCCCAGAAGCCCATCGGCTGCTTCCTGTTTTCCGGCCCCACCGGTGTCGGGAAGACCGAGGTCGCGCGGCAGCTGGCTTACTGCCTGGGCGTGGAGCTGCACCGTTTCGACATGTCCGAATACATGGAGCGGCACGCGGTGTCCCGCCTCATCGGCGCGCCCCCGGGGTACGTGGGTTTCGAGCAGGGGGGGCTGCTGACGGAGGCAATCATCAAGCATCCCTACGCGGTACTCCTGCTCGACGAGATCGAGAAGGCCCATCCGGACATCTTCAATATCCTGCTGCAGGTCATGGACCACGGGACGCTGACCGACAACAACGGTCGCAAGGCGGATTTCCGCAACGTGATCCTGATCATGACCACCAACGCGGGCGCGGAGTCCCTGAACAAGCCCGTCCTGGGTTTTACCGCCAGGAAGGAGGCGGGGGACGAGATGGCCGAAATCAAGCGCCTGTTCGCGCCCGAGTTTCGCAACCGGCTGGATGCCATCATCTCCTTCGCCGCCCTCGATCACGAGGTGATCCTGCGGGTGGTGGACAAGTTCCTGATCCAGCTTGAAGAGCAGTTGCACGAGAAGAAAGTCGAGGCGTCGTTCTCGTCCAGCCTGAAGGAATACCTCGCCGAGAAGGGGTTCGACCCGCTGATGGGCGCCAGGCCCATGGCGCGCCTGATCCAGGACACCATCCGGCGCGCGCTGGCGGACGAACTCCTGTTCGGCCGCCTGGTGAGCGGAGGAAAAGTGACCGTGGACCTCGACGAACAGCAAGAGTTGAGGCTGGTGTTCCACGACGAGCCTGAAGCCGTCGCCTGAGTTTGCCCCGTTGTTTGGCTGGGACGCCTGGTGTTTCATGGCGTCCGGGCCTATTCCCGAGCGGCTCGCTCAAATATAGGGGTCTGATGCGCGTATCAATACATTCTCTTTCTTATGGGCTGAGCAATTTGTAACAATTTCAGCCCATATTGCCCGGAAATTCGTAGTAACATTCCCGGCGGACTACGAACACAAAAACAGGGTCCGCGCGGTTTGTCTGGGAGGAGAAAACTGATGTTGGTCTGGCATGCCGGCCCTCGGCTTTTTGCCCGGGGCGAATCCGGAAATTTGGCCCCGACGACCGGGTGGGGCACCCATGTCTGACCTGGGCCGGATTTTTGCGAAAGGGAATTCCGCCTCGCGAGTTGGGGGCGGCATCCTCACCATCCTGCTGGTGGGCATCGCGCTGGGCGTCATCTTCTGGGGCGGATTCAATACCGGACTCGAGTACACCAACCGCATGGAGTTCTGCCTCTCGTGCCACGAGATGCGCATTCCCTACGAGGAGTACAAGAAGACCGTCCATTACAACAACCGCGCCGGCCAGCAGGTGACCTGCTCCGATTGCCACGTGCCCGGCAGCAAGACCCCCGGTGATTACACCCGCAAGTTCGTGCGCAAGATCGAGGCCTCCCGGGATGTCTGGGGCCACCTCACGGGGAGCATCGACACCAAGGAGAAGTACGAGGCCAAGCGCAAGATCATGGCCGAGCGCGAGTGGGAGCGCATGAAGTCCCACGACTCCACGGAGTGCCGGAACTGCCACAAGTTCGAGCGCATGGATCCCGAGAAGACCAAGAAGAGGGCACGGATCAAGCACGAGGAGGCGGTGGAGGAAAAGATGACGTGCATCGACTGCCACAAGGGTATCGCCCACAAGCCTGTCCACCTGGAGGAGGGGGAGGGCGAGTCCGGCGAAAAGCAGGAAGGGGAATCCGGGGAAAAGCCGGCGAAACCCGACGAAAAGGCTTGATCACCGGGCCGCGCAGCCGCGGCTCGCGGCCGTTTTGAAGTCTGACCGATCCGTTTTGGAGGACATCTGATGAGCAAGTCCGTGGTCTCTCTTTCCGTGCTGGCGCTGGCAGTCACCGTGGCTTGGAACGCCACGGCCGGTCCGCCGGACTGGGGCAAGGTTCCTGCCAAGAAGATTCCCATGTTTTACCCAGGCCAGGCCAGCTACGAGTGGGCCATGACCAAGGCGGACCACAGCGCGGCGAACCAGGTGATCGAGAAGGGCCGCGGCTGCGCTTACTGCCACGACGAGGACGCCACCGACATCGGCAAGAAAGTGGTTGCGGGCAAGCCGGTGGGCAACAAGAAGAAACCCCTGGAGCCGACCCCCCCGGCGGGCAAGGCCGGGTTCATCCCCGTGAGCGTCCAGGCGGCCCATGACGGGGAAAAGCTCTACCTGCGCTTCGAGTGGGAGGACACCAACGACTCCGGCGGCAAGAAGCTCGATCCCAAGAACGAGGAAAAGGTGACAGTGCTGCTGGACGCCGGCGGCGTGGACGGCGCCAAGCTCAACGGCTGCTGGTCCACCTGCCACAATGACTTGCGCTCCATGCCGGACGCGTCCGACGCCGCGAAGAAGCACGCCAAGGCCAAGGCCCTGGGTTGGGAGGACGGCGTCACCAAGTACGTCAAGGAAAGCCGCACCGCCATTTCCATGGAGGAATCGCCGCGCGGGGGATGGGACAAGCTGAAGCCCGATGCCGAGATCGATGCCGCCCTCAAGGCCGGCAAATTCTATGACCTGATGCAGTACCGCAGCGGCAAGGGCGAGAAGCCGGCGGACGGTTACGTGCTCGAAGCCCGTCACATGGATGGTGGCAAGAGCCTGACCAAGGCCGAGGGCAAGATGGAGGAAGGGAAGTGGGTGGTGGTGTTCGAGCGCACCCTGGCGGCCAGCGGCACCGGCAAGCACAAGATCGAGGCGGGCAAGCTCTACAACGTCGGATTTGCCATCCACGACGATTACGCGGCTGCCCGCTTCCACCATGTTTCCCTTGGATACACCTTCGGGCTGGACAACCCCAAGGCGGATTTCAACGCAGTGAAGCAGTGAGCCGCGGCTTTCCCGAAGCCGTAATTTCTTGATTGGACGGAGGAGACCAATGACCAGAAAATGGAAACACCTTGCGGCGCTCACCGGAGGATTGGTGCTTAGCGCCTCGGTTATCGCCGCGGAGCCGAGCCCGGCGATGCTGGCGAACGCCTGCGGCGGCTGCCACGGCACCAATGGTGCCAGCGCGGGGCCGAGCATGCCCACCATCGGCGGGCAGTCCGCCATAGCCATCGCCGAAGCCATGAAGGGGTTTAAGAGCGGCGACCGGCCGGCGACGGTCATGGGCCGCATCGCCAAGGGCTACTCCGACGCCGAGATCGACGCCATGTCCAAGTACCTGGCCACCCAGAAATGGGTGGGCGTGGGTCAGAAGGCTGACGCGGCCGCGATCGCCAAGGGCAAGGACCTGCACGACAAGAACTGCAAGCGCTGCCATCTGGAGAACGGCAAGGAATTCGACGAGAACGCCACCGTGCTCGCGGGCCAGTGGCTGGAGTACCTCCAGATCCAGATGGACGACTACGCGTCGGGCGCCCGCAAGATGTCGGAGAAGAAGGCCGAGCGCATGAAGAAGCTTTCCCGGCAGGAACTCGAGGCGCTGGCGCAGTTCTACGCCAGCCAGAAATAACAGGGGGCCATCCAATGACTGACATCAAACGCAGAGATTTCTTCAAATTGATGGGCGGCGCCGCGGGCCTCGCCCTGGCGGGCTGCTCCGGCGCGCCCATGGTTTCCTCCTCCGGGGAGCTGATGCCGAAGACCGGCCGGCGCGTGGTGGTGATCGGCGGCGGCTACGGCGGGACCATCGCCGCCAAGTATGTGCGCATGTCCGATCCCTCCATCGAGGTGGTGCTGGTGGAGAAGAGCAAGCAGTTCGTCTCCTGCCCCTTCAGCAACCTGGTGATCGGCGGCAGCTACCAGCTGGGCGACATCACCATCGGCTACGACAAGCTGGCCTCAAACCACGGGGTCAAGGTCGTGCACCAGGAAGTGACGGGCGTTGACGCGGGCGCCAAGAAGGTGGTGACCGCGGGCGGCACGCTTTCCTACGACCGGCTCATCGTTTCACCGGGCATCGGCTTCCGGTTCGAGGAGCTGGAGGGTTACGATGCCAAGGCCACGCCGGCGGCCATGCCCCACGCCTGGAAGGCTGGCGAGCAGACCATGATCCTGCGCAAGCAGCTGGAGGCCATGAAGGACGGCGGCACCGCGATCATCGCGGTTCCCACCACGCCTTACCGCTGCCCGCCGGGACCCTACGAGCGCGCCAGCCAGATGGCTTGGTATTTCAAGCAGGCCAAACCCAAATCCAAGATCATCATCCTGGACGCCAACCCGGACATCACCTCCAAGGGCGGGCTGTTCAAGAAGGGCTGGGAGAAGCACTACAAGGGCATGATCGAGTTCCGCGGCAACAACAAGGTGGTGAAGGTGGACCACAAGAAGATGACCGTGGACACCGGCGTCGAGGAGATCAAGGGCGATGTGGTGAACGTGATCCCGCCCCAGCGCGCCGCGGACATCGCCATCAAGGCCGGACTGGTGGGCGAGGACAAGAAGTGGTGCCCGGTGGACGCCACGACCTTCGAGTCCACCATCGCCAAGGGCATCCACGTCATTGGCGACGCGTGCATCGCGGGCGCCATGCCCAAGTCGGGCTACTCCGCCAATTCCGAGGCCAAGGTGTGCGCCCTGAACGTGGTGGCGCTCATGAACGGCAAGGCGCCCATCGGGCTGTCCGGCATCAACACCTGCTACAGCTTCCTCACGGACAAGGAAGCCGTGAGCGTGGCGGCGGTGTACAAGGTGGACGGGGGCAAGATCGTCTCGGTGAAGGGCGCGGGCGGCGTCTCGCCGGACCTCTCCACCCTGGAAGGCCAGTACGCCCGCAGCTGGATCAAGAACATCCTGGTGGAAATGTCCACCTGAGACGATTCAACAGTCAGGTGTACCAGATGCCCCGCCCCGAGCGGGGCATTTTTTTGACCTGCCGGATGGCTTACTCGGTTACCTCGACCGTGCCCCTCATGTCAGGGTGGGGCGCGCAGGAATAGGTGTAGATGCCCGGCTTGTCGAAGGTGTGCGTCCAATTCTGACCGGGAAGGATGATGCCGGACTGGAACCCGCCCGGCCCGGAGAACCGGACCGAGTGCCCGGTCCTCCGTTCCGAGTTGAACCATTTCACGGTTGTTCCAGCCTTGACCGTGATCCGGGCGGGCACGAAGCGGTGCTGGGCAATCGTGACGAGGGCGGCATCTTCCGCGAATGAAGGCGCCGCCGCGCCCAGCATGCAAGTCAGAATGGCAAGCGCAGCGAAGGTCGTCTGTCCCGGTTTCATCCTTTTGCGGTTCCTCGGCGACTATATCAACGGCGGGGGCTTCGGGGCTTCACCCACCAGAAGCTCGCGATGACGACCAGGGCGAAGAGCACGTAAACAACCGTGAACACCCACCCAGGAAGATCCCAGTAGAGCAGGTCGTACACCCAGCGGGCGATGAAGCCCTTTCCGGGCGCTTGCCCCTCCCTCAACGCATCCTCCCAGAGGGTGAGGGGACACATTCTTCCCAGCAGCGCCTGCCCCGCCACGAACACGATGGCCGCCAGATGGACGATGCGGAACCAGAAATTGCGCACCCAGCGCCACTGGAGAGCGGCGCCGATCCAGATCAGCCCAAGGCCGCCCACCACGAAGGCGACGAAGCCGAAGTGAACGAGAAGTATGGTATCGGCTAGAAGCTCCATCGTTTCTCCGCGGGCGAGGCCAACCCGGTGCCGCCGACTCTCAGGCCGCTCTTTCGCTAGGGCGGGGCAATGGGGGGACGCAGCTTTCCGTGGATGGCTTCCCGCAATCTCTCCGGCTGCACCGGTTTCAGCAGCAGTTGGTAACCGTAGAGGTCGGACTCCTGGATCCGCTCCGCGGCGGTGCTGCCGGTGATGAGCAGCGCCGGGATCTCCGGATCCAGTTCCTGGCGCAGCCGGTCTATGACCTGGGTGCCTACTACGCCGCCGCCGAGCCGATAGTCGGCAATGATGAGGTCCGGCAGCTGCCCCGCCTCCTCGATGCCGGGCATGACGTCGGTCCCCGTTTCCGACCCGATCACCCGGGCGCCCCAACTTTCCAGCAGCACCTTCATTCCGCGCACGATGGGCTCCTCGTCATCGATGACCACGATGAGGCGATCCGAAAGATCCAATTCAGCGGCGGGCCTCGGCCGCGGCGAAGCCGGTCGCGCGCGGGGAGCCTCGCCGAGGGGGACCTCGATGCGGAACACCGTGCCCCTGCCAACTTGCGAGTCCAACCCGATGCTGTAGCCGAGCAGGTGGCAGAGGCGGTTCACGATGGACAGCCCGAGCCCCATGCCGCGCTTCTTGCTGCGCTCCGGGTTCCCGACCTGGTAAAACTCCTCGAAAATGCGCTGCCGATGATCGGCGGCGATGCCCGGGCCGGTATCCCATACCTCCAGGCGCACGGCTCCCGGCATCCTCCGGCAGCCCAGCAGGACCCGTCCGCTCGGCGTGTAGCGCAGGGCGTTGCTGACAAGGTTGCGCAGAATGCGCTCCAGCAGCATGGGATCGCTGCGCACAAAAGCCTGGCAGGAGCGCACCGTCAGGCGCAAACCCTGGTGCTCCGCCTCGGGCGTGAAATCCAGTCGCACCCGGTCCAGCACCTGGTTGAGGGCAAAGTGCTGAATGTCAGGCTTGATGGCGCCGGCATCGATCTTGGAGATGTCCAGCAGCTCGTTGAACAGGCCCTCGAGGGCGGCGACGGACTGGTTGATGCTGCCCACCACGTGCAGGACCTCGGGGTCCTTGACCTTCTGGTACAGGGCGCTGGCGAACAGGCCCATGGCGTGCAGGGGCTGGCGCAGGTCGTGGCTGGCCGCGGCGAAGAACTGGGTCTTGGAGCGGTTGGCGGACTCCGCTTCGAGCCTGGCCTGCTGGGCGATCTCGGTCTGGCGGCGCAACTCCTCGATCAGGTCCAGGTTCTCGAATCGCATCACCAGCGAGTTGGTGATCAGGCGGTTCATGTTGCGGCCGAAGATGAGGGCTGCCGCCAGAAGAATCGTGACCAGGATCGCCATGAACCGGAACACCACTTCGCCCTCGATGACCAGCCGCAGTATGGTGGGACCGATGGCCAGCGGCAGGATGATGTAGAAGGCGGGGGCGAAGGAAGACAGCCCGATGACCGTGACCGAAGCGATTCCGAACAGAACGATGAGCAGGACCGTCTGGTGCTGGGGCGAATCGGGCACGAACATGAAGAATCCGGCCGCGCCCCAGATCAGGCCGGAGGTTATGGATGTGAGAATGTAATAGCGTCCCCACTTCCCCATCTCCGCGGGCCGGGGCTGGGCCTTGCGGTAGCTCGCGTAGTGGTGGATGCGCACCCCCTGGTGCGCACAAAGGGCCAGCAGCCAGGCCGTCAGAACCGCGGACGAAACCACCCCCGACATGGCATAGACCAGCGCAATGCCCGCAACCAGGGTGCCGATGGTGGTCATGGGGGACTGCATGAACACCGCGTTGATCTGGCGCGCTCGTATCTGCAGGGCGTGCCTGGGCGGCAAGGGCTGGCCGCTCAGCAGGGTGCGGGACTGGGAATCGCTCGCG
>Ga0210334_10056624_pt1 | contig 18178 bp, 19 predicted proteins | sample S306metaT_FD_164440 | JGI IMG/M metagenome (GOLD analysis project Ga0210334, IMG submission 164440) | Metatranscriptome of estuarine sediment microbial communities from the Columbia River estuary, Oregon, United States - S.306 (Metagenome... | ecosystem: Environmental > Aquatic > Marine >... | reverse complement strand
GCCGCGCAATCGAATTGTTTGCGTGTTATCGTCGATAAAAACCGGTGGGAGCCCATCATGAAAGAGCCGAACCCCGCGTTCCCTTGCATCCACTTGTAGTCGGTCAATTGCCGGATCGTCACCAGATTCTCTTCCCGGCTGACTGTGTCCGGATCGATATAGACGGTCTGACGCCCCGGATCCAGATAGTCCTTCTCGACCGCCACCCAGCCGGCATAGGCCGGGGCACAACTCAGAACCAGCAAGGCCATGCAGAACATGCCGTATCCGATAATGCCGCCAATAGGCCATGGTAGACGATTTTGTGGCGCTGAGTTGTACGAGTTCCGAAGAGATGCAGATCGGGACGGCACTCGGCAGATAGCGAACATGGAGGCGGTACGCCGCAGCCCCTGGCCTGCCAAATGGATCAGACGTCAGGATGAAACAAACATCGTGAACGGAAACCCGTTAGGCGTCAAATACGTGGTTGCATCCCTGACAGGAGAATTTCGAGGCAATGGACTTCTTCCATTGATCCAACTTCTCCTTATAGACCTTGTTCTTCCAAGTAGCATAGCCTCCCCACACAATCAAAAAGCCAATGGTGGAGAGGAAATCCGCCATTTCATTACTCGACGTCGCCTCCCCCGGCGTCGCCATACTAAACACGATACCTGTGCTGACTGGAACGGCAAGCAAGAATCCCTGGAGAAGCCCCCAGGGCCGCTTCGGCGCATTGTATTGGGCAGGCAGTCCGCTCTTCTCGCCGGTTTTTGATTGCTGCTCCGCAATTTCACTGATTCGTTTGGGATTGCCAGCCTTGCACGAGGGGCAGGTAAGCTTGGCGGCCATGTGGCACCTCCTCCATGAGCAAATTCTCAAAACCCGTCTACCATCTCATCATTTGCATCATAATACTTTTCCCAAGGCCTATGCCAGCCCCCTCTTGGCCACTGGGGATCACCACAGAATCCGAACGCCGCGACCGGCCGGCTCCACATTTTCGATTGGACTTCCCGATGCCGTCGCACTTAGGATAAAACCAGTTCGTCCATCACACACAGATGGAAAGGAGAGACACCCATGACACGATTCGGCGCTGCACCCGTCATCCTGACAGGGATTCTGCTCTTGACCGCAGCCGTCCTACTACCTCTCGCGCCGGCATTCGGCGAGGGTGGCGCGCGACGCGATGTGGTCCGTCATGCTGCTGAAGGCACGGCAGACAGTGCCGCTCCCGCCTCACTGTCAAAACATGCGACGATTATGGATGCGAAAGGGAATGTGCTTCGCAAAGGCACCAATGGCTGGATGTGCATCCCGGATAACCCGGACACAGTCGGCACAGACCCCATGTGCATGGATGAACCCTGGGCCGGATTTGTCGATGCGATGAAGAATAAGCGAAGCCCGGCGTACACCCAGGTCGGGATCGCCTACATGCTGCAAGGCGACAGACCGGTCAGCAACACCGATCCCTTTGCGACGAGTCCCAAGCCCGGCGAAGATTGGGTCGAAGGGCTCGGCGCGCATATCATGGTGCTCGTCCCGGACCAGGCTTCGCTAAAACAAATCCCAACCGACTCAAAGAACGGCGGGCCTTGGGTCATGTGGGCTGGCACGCCCTACGCGCATCTGATGATCCCGATCGACAGTTACCCGGCACAATGAAGATATGACCACGCATAAGACGCGAAAGGGTTCAGTCGCTCAGCCGACATCAGCGTCACGGGAGACTCTATGAGAATGTTTCAAGTGCGGCAAACGATCAATTATGAACTGACCCTGGCGGCGGGAACCGAGCAAGAAGCCATTCTGAAAGCCAAAGGCATTCCCCTGACTCAGTGGACAGCGGAGCAACCCGAGATCACGGCAGAATTGATCGATGAGACGGATGAAATCGACGACTACTGATCTGCGCAGGCCCTACATCACTCATGACGGGTCATGCCGAACCTGCTCAGGCATTCGCTCATCGGGAAACGTATCTCGTCCTTTGACTGCGCTCAGGACGGTGAGCCAGTCGAACCGTATCTCGCAGGCAAAGATGTAGCTCTCTTCTTCCGTCCTGCGCTGGCCTTGCACCGTCGGCGAAGCGAGCTCCACGCTTCACTGGATACGAGCGACGAAGAGCGCAACGGTGTATCGGGGTTACAGTAGAAACGTCCTCGATACTGCAGGCTATGAATTGCGGCTCGCCTCGTCTACTTTCCTCAAGCAGTCATTAAACGCCCCTCGCCTTTGAACAAACGACCAAAATAGTTTGTACCGATTCAGCATTTCCAACTGCGCCACGTATTCGTTGCATTGCTTCTCTTTCCATGGTTCTACGTTGTCAGGGGGCGCCGTCACAATCCAGGCTCCGCCTACCAGGGCGCAAACACCCAGAACCACGCTTCCGATGAGTATCAGTCCTCTCTTGATGTCCATGAATCCCTCTCTAGTTGCGTTGAAGATCGAAGCATCGCCTGGTCTGTTCTGACAGAAACGCACCTATCCAACTTGGTGCCGGAGGCCGGAATCGAACCGGCACGGGCCTTGTGAGCCCGAGGGATTTTAAGTCCCTTGCGTCTACCAATTCCGCCACTCCGGCAACTGCTCCCCCAAAAGCCACGCCATGCGTCAATCGTCAAACAGCCATCACGACTCAGACGGCTCTCCTCAATATCACCGTGACTGGCCATCGCGCGACAAGCGGCGACTCACAAACTTATCCCCCTGGATCGCCCTGGACTCGGCGGAAACCTGGGTGTCACTTTGGGAAAAGCTAGAGTGGCGAAACTGTAGCATCGGGGCTGGCATGATTCAAGCGGGACGGCTCAGCAGTCAAAGCAACGAGCCATCTGCTCAAAACGCGGCCGGCCTGTCCCGCGAGAAATCGAGGAGACAGGCCGGCTACTGACTCGTTGTAGAATTCAGTTCAACGCCGCGGTGAGGACCGGCGGCTCTTCGCAATTCATCACTGCATGGTTCCGGCGATCGATGGCTTCCTTCACATTCGACTGCACCGAGCGGCCCAGGCGAATGGCTTGGACTTGAGCCTTTTTCGCATACCGGCTGAGGTCTCGGCGAGTGTGCGCGCCTGCCTTAGGGGCAAAGAGAAGCCCGAGCCCCGCTCCAAGAATCGCTCCCCCTGCGAGCATCGCCGCAACCTTTGCCACTTGCTTTCTTTGCTCCGACATGGCGAACCTCCTGATCAATAGGGTGATGACACATGGTGAAGAGGCCTCTTGTTCGTCCCTCTTCTAATACTGCCACCATACAGCAGTAATCGTGCCAGGCCATAGCCGACGCTGATTTAGCCACAATACATGAGTTCTGCCTCCACCGATTAACTCCGACTAATACAGGTGTTCGCTTTGCGGACAACCCACAACACAGTCGTTTCAAAAATCCAACAGTGTAGGGAGATGTATACCGATCAATCAGCTACTGCAGCCACTTTGCAGAGTCAAACGGCTTGACTTCAGACGGCTGTCCGATCGGCTTGCAATGGGATGCCGCCTCCCCTATGATCCGTCCGCTTATATGTATGGAGTACGCGTGGGCTCATTCGGCGCAATTCCCTTTCCCAATATCAATCCGGTCTTTCTAGAACTCGGCCCCATCCAGTTCCGTTGGTATGGGTTGATGTACCTGATCGGACTCACGTCCGCATATCTGCTTATCAAGCGAACGGCGAAAGCGAAGGCCTTGCCGCTCGGCCCAGATCACATCTACGACATGGTGGTCTTTGCGGCCTTCGGAGTGTTTCTCGGCGGCAGAATCGGCTACACGCTGTTCTACAACTTCCCCTACTACTCACAGAACCCCTTGAAGATTTTCGCCGTCTGGGAAGGCGGCATGTCGTTTCACGGCGGACTGCTCGGCACGATCGTGGCCTTGGTGTGGTTCAGCAAGCGGCGTGGACTGCCCATATACACGATCGCAGACCTGGCCGCCTCCGTCACACCGATCGGTCTCGGCTTCGGCCGGTTAGGTAACTTCATCAACGGCGAACTCTATGGACGGGCGACAGATGTGGACTGGTGTATGGTCTTCCCGACCGGCGGCCCGGCCTGCCGGCATCCTTCCCAGCTGTATGAAGCCGGGCTTGAAGGCCTGCTGCTCTTTACGGTGCTGTGGGTCATCGGGCGGCGAACCACGCCGCCTGGAACCATCTTCTGGAGTTTCCTCATCGGCTACGGAATCTGCAGGATGATTGTGGAGATCTTTCGAGAACCCGATCAGCAGATGGGATATCTATTCGGCCTAATCACAATGGGACAAGTACTCTCGGCGCCGATGGTGTTCATCGGCATCGTCATGCTGGCATGGGGCTTCTACAAACACAGACGTGAGTGCTGAGGAAAGGCGGTCTTGATCGGTATCACCTCAGCACTCGACTCTCAGCACTATTTTAATAAGGCATCTCATCATCGTCCAATCCGACATGGTGCCCCAGTTCATGCACCACCGTGTCATAGACCTCCTGCGCCACTTCTTCCAGACTCTCACAGTGGCGCAAGATCGGTCCGCGGTAGATAGAAATCTTCGCCGGTTCCGCCCCGCCCGCTCCGAAGAACGAATCCTCCAGTAAAGACTGGCCCTGATAGAGCCCCAGCAAATCGTCCTCGCCATCGAGTTCAAGATCCTCCAGCACGTCACGCGGAGGTTCTTCTTCCACCACCACAGCAATGGATTCCATCAGCGTCGCATACGCAGGAGGCAAGTCGGCAATGGCCTGCTGCACGAGTTGCGCGAAGGCTTCGGGCGAAATGTCCCGGCGATGCCTGGCGGCCATGCCGACTTCCTCTCTTAGCCCATGCTACGTATGAGCGCTTCTACACAGCGACTGCGTCACTCTGGGAAACGGAGTTGCGAGTTTCGGGTTTCATGTTTCGCGTTGTCAGAAAAGACGTTCCGAAAACTCGCAACCAGAACTCGAAACCCGAAACATTTCCCCATGTTCCAGTCGATTGCGAATCACAACTCAACGCGCGCGCCGGGCCGCAAGAAGACACACTCGAATGAGGCCGTCTCGCCTCCCAGACATCGCTCGGCAGCGGCTCGGTAGGCCTCTGCCTGTTGCGCATATTGTTGCGCCCTCGCCTGAGCCTCACCTGCTGCGACCTGATCGGTCTTATAGTCCGCAATCCAGAGCCTTCCGTCCAAACGATACATCAGATCGATCACTCCTTCCATCACCTGCCCTTCACGCCAGGGAATGATGAAGGGAATTTCCCTGCCCAAAATCTCAGCCCTCTGCATCCGTCCATAGAACTCCGACGACAGAAACGCACCCATGAGCGACGCGAGATCATCCCGCACGGCTTCCATGCAATCCGCTTCCGGTGGAATAACCTGACGACACAGCGCTTCAAGTTCCGTTATAGGCGGCGTGCGGATTGAGAAGTCCCACCGTTCAAGCAGCGCATGGACGCAGATGCCGACGAATCGCGCGACCCCCTCCGTCTTCTTCTCCCGGCCTCCCACCAGGTGAACAATCGGACGAGCATGCGTCATCCTGGATGGCGTCAATTTTCTGGGCAAGCCACGGATCTCCGTTCTCTGCGCCTGCCTGACGGCGTACCGCTCGATCAACGGCGGCAATGCAGGGGCTGCAACAGACGCCACGACCTTCCGAGGCCTCCTGCGGCTCGTCGTCGACGCAGGCACGATGGTGCGAGTCATGCGGGCGTTCCCGATCTCGATGTCAGCCCCTTCTTGCTCGAAGGTCTCGCTGCCGACCGCCTCTTGCAGCAGCCCCAGGACTGCGTCGCGCCCAGGCTTTTGGACCTGGCCGCCGGAAAGCACCAACAGGTCGCGGGCTCTGGTCATGCCCACGTACAGCAGGCGCCGCTGTTCCGCCTCCTCGCGCGCCGCCATTTTGTTCCCGACGAGAACCGATCCCAGATTGCGCTGCAGTCCCAGCGACAGACCGTAGCACCCGCTCGACCAATCGTGCTGCACAGACGGCCCTTTGCGGGGCGTTCGCGCGCCTTGGTGCAACCCAGGAAGAATGACTACCGGAAACTCAAGCCCCTTGGCCTTATGGATCGTCAAAATTCTCACCGCATCGAGCGAGGCCTCCGCCAAAGCGCTTTCCGCTTCATCCGGTTGCTCATCGAGACGCTCCAGCATCAGATCCACAAAACCCGTCAGCGTGAGATGCGGGCGGTCGGCCACGTCCTCAGCCATGTCGCGCGCCTTCAAGAGATTGGCCACCGCCTGTTCGCCGTGCAGCGACGCCGCCGCCAGTTCGAGGACCGGCAACCGAGAAAAGATCAGATCGAACAGGTTCGGGACAGGCCGAAGCGGCGCGAGACGATGCAGCTCGGCCAGCCGTTCATAAAATGTCTTCACCGTACCAACCTGCGGATGGGACCAGCCCGCGAGCGCCTCCGGCCTGGTGAAGTCCAAGGCGTCCAGTTGCCGTAGCGTGAGTAGGTCTCGATCCGCCACGCCGCCGAGCGGCGACCGCAACAGACCGACCAGGGCGATGCGATCATGCGGATTGTCGAGCACTCTCAATACATTGACCAGATCGATGATTTCCTGCCGCCGATAAAAATGCTTCTCTCCATCGGTCAGATAGGCGATGTCCCACCGTCGGAGCGCGTCCAGATAGTCCTGGGCCTGTGTCAACTTTCTGAAGATCAGCGCGATATGCCCCGGCTGCAGAGGAAGCGGCCTCCGGTCACGATCAAAGACAGTCGTGCCGGCAAGCAATTCCTCCTTGATCCAACGGGCCAACTGGTCGGCCTCCACGCGCGTGGCGGCCGCCGTGTCGAAGTCCTCCGCATCGGGCTCGGCGGTCACGAGCCTGATCTGCACACCGGAGACGGACAGCTCAGGCTTCCGTTGCGGCTGCGTGGATAACCGCTCGTTCGAAGGTTGAATGTGCGCTTCGGCAACGAACAACCGGTCGAACAGGTTGTTGACCACCGACAGCACCGCGTCGTCGCTGCGGAAATTCGTGACCAGCGAATGGACGATCCCTCCGCCTGCAACGATCTTGTCCACAACCCGCTCGAAGGCTTCGATGTCGGCGCGGCGAAACGCATAGATCGATTGCTTGGGGTCGCCGACGATGAACAGCTTGCCCGGCTCCAATTCGAGATCCTGCCAGGCCTGCTTCGAACTGCCCCGCCGCTCCGCCAGATAGAGAACGATTTCGTATTGCACCGGGTCCGTGTCTTGGAATTCATCTACGAGGATGGCGCGATAACTATGTTTGATTCTGGATCGAGCCGAGGGATGGTCCCGCAGCAACGCCTTGGCGCGAGTCAGGAGCCCATCAAACGAAATCCACCCGGAGGCTAAGAAAGACTGCCGGACCACGCTGAGAAACGGACCCAGCAGTTCGAGCACATCACTCATGTAGAGTTGATTCACCGAGAATAGCTGCTGCGCGACGGACACCACGGCCTTGGCCTCGGCAAACGCCTGTTCGTCCCAGCCTGCAGTCGCTTTGCCCATGTCCTTTTCCAAGAGCGCACGGTCCTCGTCGATCAGCCGCTCGATGCCCTGCACCCCATGATCCAACACCAGCCCCACACACCGGGATGCAGCGGACAACATCTTGTCTGCCTTGAGCTGCTTGGCCTTCGCGCGGCCGGCCGACAACCCATCGGCTTTTGCGCGAAGACGCTCCAACCAGTCGCGGACTGGGCCGTCGATCGACGTTGTCCGGCATTGGCGCACAAGATCATGCACATCGATAGATTCGCCGGCCAGCGTGACGGCCAGGCCATAGAAGTCGTCGAGGCTCGTCCCGGCCAGCACCCGCCTCCATTGCGTATGATGCTGCCCAGTCTGGCCAAGTTCATCCGCCAGCCAGGCCTGCCATCTGGAATCGAACAGCTCCGTGAAGCGCGTGCCGTCGTCTTCTTGAAACGACGGGTCCAGGCCGGACTCCAGCGGGTGTAATCGCAACAGGTGCGCGGCGAAACTGTGCAATGTCCCGATCTGAGCCTTCTCGAACTGCGCGAGCGCCCCTTCAGCCCGTTCCCTCACCTGATCGAACGACAACCGATACCGCGCGCGAAAGAGCGCCGACAACGATTCATCGGCGGACTCGACGAGCTTAGTCAATTCACGCCGGAGCCGCTGCTTCATCTCCGTCGCAGCCTTGTTGGTGAAGGTCAGCGCCACGATCTCGGTAATCGCCAGCGGCTGCGGCTCCCGCATCAAGAGATTGAGCATCCGATTGACTAAAATCGTGGTCTTGCCCGTACCGGCCCCGGCCCTCACGACTACATTCCGATCCCATGTGGTCTGCGCCAGAACCCGGTCCTGGGCATCCGACAGGGGCGTTCCCTCATTCATCCTTCACCTGTAGCTTTCGCAACCGGCGCAGCACTCTGCCCTGCGGCGAACGGTAGGACCTCCACCAGGCGGTGGAGTCGTAGCGCCGACAGGCGGCGGAAAACGAACACTGGTCGCAATAGGAATCCGGCAGAATGAAAAACTCTTGCCGCTCAATGCCCTGCACGAGGGTCCGAATCGTCTGCGTGATCGTCTCCCCGGCCTTGCCGGACAGACTTGCGCGTTCGAAAACCGACCGCGCAATCGGTGGGTCCCAGCGCGGGGCAAGATACACAAATTGCACTTCAGTCGGCGCAGGCAGGGATGGCACGGTCATGGAGGCATACAGAGGAGGCTGGAGCCGTACCCCCCTGGCTGCGCCCAAGACCAAATTTCGATCTTTGGTCTCCATCTCGCTCCCCTGCTTGAACTTGTAATCGACGATCCGAAGGCCGGGCGGATTCAGCCGCACATCGAGGCGATCCAGTGTGCCATGAATCTTGAGTTCCGCTGCCTCGGCCCCCAAAGACACCAGCCCCTCTGCTTCAATTTCAAAGGCCTGCGGCCTGTAGCCGGTCTCGCGGTAATCCTCTCGATCGGAGGCAGCGGCAAGCGTAACCAACGCCACAACCTGTTCCTGCGCCATCGTCCACAGCAGCGCATGCCCCGTCCCGCTCACGGCTGCATGGCCGGCAAAGACCTCGGCGGTTGAATCGGCGATGACCTGCGTCACCGTCGAACGATCGATGTGAGTTTCCGGCCACTGCACCGCCATCAACCGTTCATAGCTGAGCCGCAAAGCAGCATGGATAAGCGTGCCCAGCGTGAGCGCCGGAAGATGATCCTGTCGAGTTACCCGAACCGGATCAAGGCGAAGCCGTTTTTCTGAGAAGTATTGAAATGGACAGGTCGCATACCGCTCCAGCGCAGTCGGCGACAGCCCCTGCCGATCGAGTGGCGTCTCCGATGAAGCGCCCGTCCCCACCATGCCGTCAAACGGCCCCAGGTCTTGCGATTCGCGTTCCATGATGGTCTGAACCACCATGCCGTGATCGAACAACGCGCGAGGCTGTCCCATATGATCGAGCAGCGGTCCTGCCTCTTGCTCGTGCAGCAACAGATTCAAGGCGAGATCCTGCGCCGGAAGCGCATCCTGGATCGTCGGCTGGGCAGCGACCCGCTCGGTCAATCGTCGTGGAATGACTCGTTCAGGGCTGCCGACAAAATAGGGATCTCGCTGCGCCGCCGCCACAAACGCCGACGGCGCCATGACGCGCCCCGCTTCGTCGGCCCGCTGATAGGACAGGTAGAGCCGATTCGACGCGGCGCGGCTCAGTAGTTGGAAGAGCAGCCGCTCCTCTTCATGGCCCGCCAGTTTTTCTTCGATCAAAAAACCAAGCGTGGACTCCAGCACGAGCCGCTGCCGGTCCCGCAAGAACGGATCTTCGCGGACGACGCGCGGAAATAGCTGTTCGTTGAGGCCTATCACGAAGAGGGCGCGATAGCGCAGGCCGCGGGCCTGCATGGCATCGACTACCCATACCCCTCGATGAGAATCGCCTTCGATAGGAATCGCCTCGTCCTCCAACGCCAGTCGGAACAGTTCCGTCCACTCTTCCCATGTGAGATCGGCGCCGACCGGGGCCAGCTCCGATAGTCGATCGAGTGCGTGTTTCACTGATGCGCCGACGAGAACCTGATCCGTTTCATCTTGGAATTCGGACGACTCCAATTCTGTCCAGCCTGGAATCACACAATGCGCGCAGGCCAATTCGGCAAATGCATCGGTGAGCTGCCCGATCGATCCACGCCGAGGCAGACGGTCACAATCCTGAATCAGGCTCATCACAAGAGCCGACAGCAGCGCCACTTGTGCCGGATCATGGGCAGGCGTCGCTCTTACGCCCTCGTCTTCCTGATCGGCGACGGCATCCTGAAGAATCGATGACGCCGTGGAAGCCGACAACCGCGCCCATTCAGCCGATCCCTTCGTAATGCCCAACGCCGAAACGGCAAGACGCCACCGATCCGGCCGGCGCTCACCCGCCGGCCGGCTGGCCGCCGTCCCTCGATAGAACGGCGAGGCTACCACGTCCAAGACAGCGGAACGCTCGAAGTCATTCGACGGCAGCGACGCCAGCCTCAGCAGCGCCTTCACGAGCGGCTCTCTCCCCAGCGGACGTCCCGCAGTGGAAGTGAAGGGCACGAGATGCCGATCGAAGACTGTTTGTAATTTGGCTCGATAGAGGTCGAACGACCGCGCCACTACGCCGATATCGTCGAACCGATAGCCATGGACTTCGACGAGCGTCAGGATCTCACGGCATACGGCTGCCAGTTCTTCCTCCGCCCCGATCACACTCGTGACGGACAGTTGGATAGGACCGGAAGAGGACGCCGCGACGGGCGCTTCGCTCCGATCTTCATGCGCATCGGCTAGCGGCAGCAGATATCGTTCAAAGAACCGGCGGGAAAAATCGTACGACGGGCCTGGCCCCAGAGGGACATAGAGCGTCGTCGGCGCACAGCGCGCAACCGATTCGAAGAACGATAGCTGGACTTGCAGGAGATCGTAAAACCCATAGAAACATAGGCGCTTGAAGCGAGCCAGCAGATTCGATCGAGAGAGGTCCTGGCCGAGCGATGCAATCAAGTCATCAGGCGAGCCCACCCCAAGCGACCGGCTGCCCTCAATCACCGCAGCTTGCAGCATAAACAGGGCTTCCAACCAAGGTCGGTCGTCGTCTTCGAAGAGACCTTCCGCCACGGCTTTCAACGCTGTCGCCGGATCCACCACCGCGTCTTTCAGGTCCCGTACCGTCGCCCACAGCCCTTTCCAGGTTCCGGGCGAGGATGGTAACCGTCCCATCGCTGCCAACCCCGGCAACTGGCGATTCACCACCTGGCGAAGGATTTGGGCGAAATAGAAATCGTCGACCAGCTGCATGGGCGAGACCGGCTGTCCGCTTCGCGCCAGATCGTCCCGCAGCCTCAACGCGAACTGGTGAAATGTCAGCACATGAAGATTGAGCAGCGGGAGGCGCGATTCGATGGCCAGAAATCGTTTCAGATGGTCGGCAAGCGAGGCGGAAGGAACGATGACGGCGAGCAGAGCAAACGGGTCATCGGCCTTGAGCCCGCGCACATCCTCGACAAGCGCGTGATCAAGGGCAGGATGGAAAGGCCCGGTGACAATGCGGAGCATCTAACGCGTATCTCGTGAAGCGTATCTCGTGAAGCGTGAAATGCAGAATAAAAAGAGTGTGTGTCTCATCTTTACTTGAGAAATACGCTTCACGCTTCACCAACGACGCCATTAGCCGGTTTCCGGTCCCAGCAATTCGCCGTTGCAGTCGACGCAGGCCCAGTCGCCGTCGATGAACGACATGGGCTCGCCACAAATCGGACAGTCGGGCGGAGGGCCCTTGTCAATGAGCGGAAGCTCCGGAAGCTCGTTCTCGTCTTCATCCATAACTCGCTATCCTTCCCGCTGCTTGATCTTCAATTGAATGGCCTTCTCTGCACTCTCCCGACTTGGAACCCCGACGAAGGTCAATCGGCCGTCAATGATCGTGGCGGGAACCGCCCGCACCGAATGGCGGTCGGCCAATTCCTGCCCATCCTTGGTCGTGATATCAACTTCCCGGTAAGAAAAGCTGTACTTCACGCGCAACTGCTTCCACAAGCTCTTGGCCGAGGGACAGGCGCCGCAACTGGGAGAAACGAGTAACGTGATATTGGGCATAGTAAAAGAGAAAACTGGCTAAGGTCGAGGTTAAGATTGAAACCTAACGCTCGGATCTTAACACCGGCAGAAAAATAGACGCAAGGCGTAGAGAGCTGACCCTACATTGCACAGGACCTATACGACGCGTTGCTTGGCGGCATCAACTGTGAATCGCAAACCGTGATAAGTCTGAACCCAATGACAGTCTCACGTAGTACACACCGTTTATGCTCGCCCCAGGCTTCTCACCGAGCTGAAATCAACGCCCGGTAGTCAGGCAGCACGGCCCTCCCCCCCTGCTTTCTCCGCGCAACCAGCGTTCGTACCGGCCCCCACTGGTCTTTGGCCGGTAGGGCAAACATGATCTCCGCGAGTCGCCGGTACGCCGCCTCCAATTCACGACACCGCTCGATAAATCGACCGGCGGATAACCGTGGAAAGCAATCGCGGTGCCGCTCGTAGAACAGTGCCCGCCGTTTCCACCGCTCTGCATTGAACCTGAACAACCTGGCGGCCAACCCCCAAAGATGATGCGGCGCCAACCTCTTCACTCCCAATCTCACCACCGGTGTAGAAGTAATCATGTGTTTCATACTCCCTCCTCCTTTTCCTATGGTCCAGGTTCCTATGGTCCAGGCCATCAACGCGGACGTCGTGATAGCGGGTTCACTCTAGCCTTGCCACATGAAGATAGGATTAGAGAAGCATGAAAAAAACTTCATGGAAGAACATGAGCGATCGTTGCCCGTGAAGAACGCCCCACAGCTCCTGCCCTTCAATGTGTTTGGGAGAAACATGAACGGAGCAGACCCCTTTGTTATGTCTGAGACATATGACCCGCCCTCGCCAAGACCTCGCGGAACATTAACGGGTCAGACACCCTGTTCACCCGGACAGCCGCCGGTTTGACTTCCTGGACTGGAAGGCGCAGCATGACTCAGCGATTAGACAAAGAGGTGTTCTGTGACTCCTTGCTAGGTTTCTCAAACCCCACTATCGAACGTTATCCGAGAACAACTCACGCCTTCCTGGCGCCTCATCGTCACGAGGGCGTTCTTGTATCTGCAACTGTCCTCTGTTTCGGCAACACCTCTCGTCCTTTTACCTGTCTCGGAAGGAGACCACGATGAAACGGATAGCCACGCTCTCAGTCGGACTGATCCTTGGATCACCGGCCCTCGCCTTGGCGGCAGAACACAGTGCCAGCTATCGGGGAATTGGATGGATCTATTTCACCTTCATCGCCGGAACCCTGATTTATGGGGTCTACGATTCCTTTGGGAAAATGGCCATGTATGTGGCGGCTCCGATCATTCTCGGCTGGTCCTATTGGATGCTGCCGCCGACCTAAGCTGGTCGGCTCACGACGCCATAGACACAACACGACTGCGTCGAAACCTGGGACGCCGTACCTTCACAGGCTTGCCGATCACGTGTGCTGCTGTTCTCTCTCCGTTGTCCCTACCTCCACAGATGCAATCCGCAGGCGCTCGCCTATACCTCAGCCCATCCCCACTATCCTCTCATCGTTTTTCCTGTGGCTTTGATGTATCCTTCCGTTTGTTCCAAAAACAATTACTGTTGTTCCAAACCTAGACATGGTGATGGTGAACGGTTGAAGACCGAACGGGCCAGCAAGGAGGGATTTGATGACACAGATGACGTCGGTACAGATCACGGGGCCGGGAGGGCCGTTCAAAGTCGTCAGCGGTGCGGTGCCGGAACCCACGCCCAATACCGTTCGCATTAAAATACAGGCATGCGGGGTCTGCCATAGCGACGCGTTTGTCAAAGAAGGCTACTGGCCTGGACTCCACTATCCGCGTGTGACAGGCCATGAGGTGGCTGGTGTGATCGATGCGGTAGGTTCCGGGGTGATCACCTTGGAGAAAGGCCAGCGGGTCGGTGTGGGCTGGCACGGAGGACATTGCGGCCATTGTGTCCCCTGCCGTCGCGGCGATTACCTCGGATGCCGGAATTTCATCGTAACCGGCTTTCATGAGGATGGCGGGTATGCCGAGTATATGATTGCCCGAAGCGAAGCCGTTGCGACGATTCCCGATGCCCTGACGCTGGTGGAAGCGGCGCCAATTCTCTGTGCCGGGATTACCACGTTCAATAGCTTGCGCCACAGCGGGGCCAAAGCCGGTGATCTTGTGGCTGTGCAGGGATTTGGCGGACTCGGACATCTCGGTGTGCAGTTTGCTAACAAAATGGGCTTTCACACGGTGGCGATCGGACGAGGCCAGGACAAAGCCGCGTTGGCGATCAAACTAGGGGCCGCACACTACCTCGATGCAGAAACGGGCAATCCAGCGAAAGAGCTGACGAGTCTGGGCGGCGCAGCCGTGATTTTGGCGACGGCTCCCAACAGCAAAGCAATGTCGGATCTGATCGACGGGTTAGGCGTGGGAGGCAAGCTCGTTGTCCTTGGGGCATCGGCCGACCCTATTACTGTGACACCGATTCAACTTATCGGCGCACGCCGGACCATTCAGGGATGGCCATCGGGAAGCGCAAAGGATTCGGAGGACGCACTCAACTTTTGCGCCTTGACTGGCATCCGCCCCATAGTTGAAACATTCCCCCTCGAACAGGCTGCGGCAGCGTATGACCGCATGTTGAGCGGCAAGGCGCGCTTTCGCGTGGTGCTGACCATGAAATAGGTTTTCCCTCGGCTGTTCCGAACGAAGTTGTTTTTGAGTCTGCCGTTGTAAAGGAGGGCTTTCCTGCCATCAAGAGAAGGAGGCAAGCGGGCTAAAACCCAGCCGTCATCAGCGCAAAAACAAGGACGGCCAGAACAGCAAGCCCCATGGCGATTAACATGATCGTTGGATCTTTGCCGAACATCCCCGCCATTGCCGTCCCCTTTCTGGCTCACAGTTCCGTGAGTCTCCGGCTCCGCCATGTGCGCCCATTGTCTCAGTGCCTACTATAGGATCGTCATAGGAGAGGGTCAAAGTATGGCTGGGCCCAGCGGATGCGGTCCGTGGATTGACGAACAGGCCTCAGCGTTTGCCGTCGTAACCTTGATCCTTCCACCGCTCCAGCAATTGAATGCGCTTCCGAAGCTGATCCGTCGTGGCTTGATCAACACGGCTCCCGGTACGCGCAATCAATTCCGCGTTCAGCCGGCGATGATCGATGCCGCTGGCTCTCGCGACGGCGCTGACCAGCAATCGGTGAAGCTCGCGCAAGTCCTGCTTCTGCTCATGGAGTGACACGACCGGATCGGCTGAGGCAGCCGCCGCTCCTTCCTCTCTTGTCTCCTCTTCGCCGATCACGCTGTCCGCCCTGGCCACAGCCATCAATGGCATATACTCATTCGTCGAGACCGTGACACGGCCAAAGAGGTCACGCTGTCCGGCCGGCATGATGTCTTCCAGCACATGATCGCGCTCCGCCTTGATCTGTCTGGCGTAGTGCGCCAGAATTGGATCTTTGGGCAGATAAAGCCACGCCCGTTGCGGCTTGGGCATCGCATCCTGCATGCGGACGAACCGTCCGACCACCTGCCGGAAGTACATTTCCGTCAACACGTTCGTGCCGTAGACGCCGACACGAAGACGAGGGATATCTACGCCTTCGCTCACCATATTGACCGCAACCAGCCACTGCTGCTTCTTGTGGCCGGCAAACTCCTCGATCACACGCGACGCGGCGGGATCGTCCGACACCGCGACCGCCGCTTTGCTGCCGGTAATGCGGCCGACGAGTTCCGCCACCCAGCGGGCATGGTCCTGATCCATGCTCACGATCAGCCCTCCTGAATCCGGCTGTTCTTCCTTGCGCAATCGGGTAAGTTGCGCATGGGCATCGGCGATCACCGGGCCGAGCCAGGTTTCTTGCAGCAGCGCCGTCTTCAACCGTTCCCGCTGCCGGTCGAACGTCAGTCCGTCTTCAAACGTGGCCGTATGCTCGCGGCCTTCGGAAAACCAGGTCAGCTCGCCTTCGTAACTGGGAAACACAATGGGCCGGCAAACTCCGTCAAGGATCGCGTCGGTATAGCCGTAGCCAAAATCAGCCCGACTCTCTCCATACTCATACCGGATGAACGGGATCGGATTGTTGTCCGAGCGGAAGGGCGTACCGGACAAAATCAGCCGGAATACGGCCGGCTCAAATGCCGCGCGTAGCGCCTTTCCCCAGTTCTTACCGTCACCGGCATGGTGCAGCTCGTCGAGGATGAGCAAGGTCTTCCTGCTCTTACAGGCCCGTTGAAAGATCGTCGGAGCCAGGCAAACTTGTTGATACGTCACCACGGCGCCGTGATAGTCCGATGCTTCAACAGCCTGTTCATTCGTCAAGGCCGGATCAAGGTGCAGACCGATCTTGCCGGCGGCGGCCGACCACTGCCCGCGCAAGTGATTCGTCGGGCACACCACCAACACCCTAACAGCGGCCCCTGTCGCCAGGTAATGGTGCGCGACAGCCAGGGCAAAGCGCGTTTTTCCCGCTGCTGGTGTCGCCATCGCCAGAAAATCCATGGTCGAATGGGCACACACCGCCGATAGCGCGCGGCGCTGCCAATCCCGAAGAGGCGCAGTCCAGGCTGATAATGTCTTCATAGTGGATTCGTGGAAACGAAAACGCTCAGGCGGCTCCATACCGGGGCATGTTGAATTGAGAATGGTGAGTTGCATCTGACAGCGTAGAACTCAACACGCTGAAGCATGCGAGACACGCTTCACAAGCGACGACAAATCATACACCGGATCGGCTGGCAATGCTGTCTAGTCCAGCCAGTCTTTTTCTTTGAGCTTCCTCGGCAGATACTTCTTGGTCAGATATTGGAAGTCCTTGTTCGCCAGCGCGTCAAGCTCGTACTTGAGCCCGCTTGTCAGCATCCGTTTGATCTCCGCCTGCCAGGCCGGCTTTTTGAACCACTCGTAATTCATCAGCTCCTTCGCGCGGGCGATGTCTTTGTCGTTCAGCTTGATGCCGACGTTGCGCGGCAGCTCATACCGTTCCGGATCGGCGCTCGACAAGCCGATGAACTTGGCCTTGGGAATCGCCATGCGCTGACTTTCAAACGCCAGGTTGATCGAACCCTGCTTGATGACGGAATAAATGTAATAGCCCCAGGGATCGTTATCAACCAACACATAGACCGGCAACCGGTATTCTTCATGAAGCCGCCTGGCTAATCGGCGGACGCCGCGCGGAGGCTGACCGTTGCCTGTCAGCAACACGCAGTTATAGCGCCGCCAGAACTTATCCTCCGACAGCCGGTTCCACTGAGTGCCCTTTTCCACGAGCAGGACGAAGTCCGCCGTACAGCGCCGGATCTCTAGATATTCCGGCTCGACGATCGAGGGCACCGAATAGCCGCCCTTGCCCAGTTTCGCGCAATCCACGCGATCACCGTCGTCTCCAAACACGACCGGTCCGACGATGCTGCCGCTGTTTTCCGCGCGGACATGCAGCTCTTCACGCAACGCCGAGAGCGAGACTTCGAGATCTTCGATCACTGGATCGGACTCGTCCTGCGTGTCGAACGTGTTCTCATGCGAGTCCTGGATGGTGTGTTTCGTCCGATAGTAAATTTCTCGAAGCGAGGTCGTCAGCTCCGCCCGCTGCAACTCGGACAGCGCGTCCGCCACCAGAACGGTCTGCATGAATTTCTTGGCCATGCCGACGTTGAAAAATGAACGCGCCTGCTTCTTGCTTCCCATCTCGATCAAGCCCTTCCGCGCATTGAACGAGACATTCGACAAGGCTCGAATCGGAATCTCAATCGTCGGGTCCTTCGACCGTTCCGCCGCCGTGATGACGACGTCAGCCACGCCGATGAGTTTCTTTTCAACCGTCGTGGTCTTTCTTTGTTTGGCGGCCATGTGTCCTATTTCTTTCCTCGCGGTCGAGAATCGGAAACCCGTTTGCCTGGTTTGTTTGGTCGACTTGGTTTCTTTGGTTTGTCTGGTCGATCGGGTCCCTTGAAGGGTGCCAGCTGCGCGGCCTCACCCTTCGAAAGCTTGGCATCCCTCCCCGTTACGCCAGCCGATTTCTTTTCCTGCGCCTTGGTCTGCTTCTCAACCGGTTGTTCGTCGCCGAGCAGATTCGTTTCGACCGGCGCTGCTGCAGTATCTGCCTGCACTCGAGCGGCAAGATCGACCTCGCCTTCGACGCCTTCTTCCGTCACGATGATGGAATGGGGCAAGCCCTCCGGCCCCGCGTTGG
>Ga0210334_10483622_pt1 | contig 18238 bp, 21 predicted proteins | sample S306metaT_FD_164440 | JGI IMG/M metagenome (GOLD analysis project Ga0210334, IMG submission 164440) | Metatranscriptome of estuarine sediment microbial communities from the Columbia River estuary, Oregon, United States - S.306 (Metagenome... | ecosystem: Environmental > Aquatic > Marine >... | reverse complement strand
CTCAAGGGCAGCGGCCTGGACGAGGGGGCCAGCACCCGGCTACTGGTCCATGCGGGCAAGCTCATGGCCCGGGGCGTGGCACCCCGCTCCGCCTGCCAGGGCGCCATTGCCCAGGCCCTCACCGACGAGCGCGAGATGCTCGGGGCGGTCAACGAACTGGTTCATGCCGTCTTCTGACGAGCCCCCCCTCAGTCCCGGCGAACTGGAGGATCTCCTGGAGGAGATGCTGGACCCGGTTCTCTCCTCCCGGCGGACCGCGGCACCCTTGGCCAAGGCCCTGGCTCCCCTCCCCGCGAGCCACCAATACTTCGTGCTGCATTGGGCGGCGGCGGTGGCAGCCAGCAGCACGGAACTCGCGTACCAGTTGGTGGCCCTCGCACCGCAAGCACTGGCCCTGCTGGACCTGGAAGGCATGGAGGCCTGGCTGGTCCGCGCCATGGACGTCTACGATCGCGAGGGGCTCTATCCCGCCAGCGCGACCCTCAAGGATCTCCGGGGATTCAATCGCTCCCTGCGCGACACCCGCAGCGGCGCCGCCTTCGAAGACGTGGCCAACTTCCTTGGACTGTTCCTGCGAGGCCTTTCCGGCCGCAGGCTCGATCTGCAGCCGGCGGCCGCCGCTTTCACCGACACCGCCACCGTTTACCTGCCCGAGCGGATCACGTTCTTTCCCTCCCGGAAGGCAAACAGTGCTCTTTACAAGAGCATGGCCGCTCACCTTTGGGCCCAGACCCGGTTTGGCACGTTCAACGTGGACCTGGAAGCCGGCATCGCCGGCTGCGGCGAGCGGGAAACCGCCCTGGCCAATCTCGCCACTCTGGAAGCTGTCCGGCTGGGGGGGCGCCTGGCTGAATCCCTGCCCGGCCTCGCCGCCGAGATGCGCGCCTTGCGCCCGGAGCCGTTGCCGCCCAAGGCCGCGGCCCTGGAGCCGGTGCTGGAAAATCCTGAAGCCACCGTCCATGACAGCCTGGCAGCCCTGCGCAGCCTGGGAACCGGGGTGCTCCTGCCGCAGTGGCCCTATGTCGGCATTCTGAGCCCCCACGACGCCGCCAGGGTCCGGGCCGCCCGCATGGAGAGCGAGAAGTACACCTTGCGCGCCGAGCTCTCAAAGCTGGCGCAGGAGTCGCGGAACAAGCCCTCCGCGAGCCCCGGGGCGCGATTCCGCTTGGAAAAGGATTCAGAAAAGGGCCAGGAATTCACCCTGCTGCTGGACGGGCGGCCGGTGGCGCCGCCCGACGGCGTGACGCAACTCCTGCGCTCCATCGTGCTGGACCTGGGCGAGATACCTCCGGAGTATCTGGCGGCCGCCGGGGATGGTGTATACGACGATGCCGCCAGCGGCGCGGAAAATGACGCCAGCGCGGCCCACGGGGGTGCCGACGCCCAGCTCTACGACGAATGGGATTACCGCCGGGGCCACTACCGGAAGGCGTGGTGTGTGCTCCAGGAGCGGCAGGTCCACTTCGGCGACGCCGGTTTCGTGACCGCGACCCTGGCCAAGTACGCCCCTCAAGTGCGCCAGCTGCGCCGCCGCTTCGAGGCCCTGCGCGGCGAGGACAAGGTGCTGCGGCGGGAGCTGTTCGGGGACGACGTGGACCTGGACGCCCTGATCGAGGCCCACGCCGACCTGCGCGCCGGCCACGCCCTCGGCGAGCGCCTGTTCCTGCGCCGGGACCGTGTGGACCGGAACATGGCGGTGATGTTCATGGTGGACATGAGCGGCTCCACCAAGGGCTGGATCAACGACGCCGAAAGGGAAGCCCTGGTGATGCTTTGCGAGGCGCTGGAGACCTTGGGCGACCGCTACGCGATCTTCGGATTCTCAGGCATCACCCGAAAGCGCTGCGAGATCTACCCGGTCAAGCGCTTCGAAGAGCCCTACTCGGAGGAGGTGAAACGGCGCATCGCCGGCATCCAGCCCCTGGACTTCACCCGCATGGGCGTGGCGATTCGACACCTGACTCGGCTGCTGTCCGGCGTGGAGGCGCGCACCCGCCTCCTGGTCACCCTCTCCGACGGCAAGCCCGACGACCACTACGACGGCTACCGCGGCGAGTATGGGATCGAGGACACCCGCCAGGCCCTGATCGAGGCCAAGCGCCAGGGCATACACCCCTTCTGCATCACCATTGACCGGGAAGCCCGGGACTACCTGCCCCACATGTACGGCGCCGTAAACTGGGCCTTGGTGGACGACGTGGCCCGGCTGCCCCTCAAGGTGGCCGACATCTACCGCCGGCTCACCACCTAGGACGGCGCGGCGCAAGTTTCATAGGAGCCAGGCATGCTTCCGGGAAGGGGCTACAACGAAATCAGCGTCGGCGACCGCTTCGAGTCCGCCATGACCGTGACCGAAACCCATCTGGTGCTCGGCGCCGGCCTCATCGGCGACTTCAACCCGGTTCATGTCAACCAGCAGTTCGCCCAGGAGTCGCGCTTCGGCACCCGCATCCTGCACGGCGTCATCACCAGCGCCATCATCGGCGGACCCATGGGCATGGTGTTCCACGGCACCGCCATCGCCTACCTGGAGCACAACTGCCGGTTCCTGGCGCCGGTGCGGGCCGGCGACACCCTGAATACCACCTGGACCCTGGTGGAGAAAATCGACAAGCCGGCCCACGGCGGCGGCGTGGCCGTGATGGAGGCGAAGTGCGTGAACCAGGAGGGAACCCTGGTGGCCGAGGCCAGCGGCAAGATGCTGCTCAGGTCCGTGGAGCGGCCCTGAGCTCCGATACCGCCGCGTCAATCAGGCGCCGCGCGATGCTCAGGCGATGGGGCAGTTCCGGCAGCCGGTCCGGCGCATACCATCCCGCGTCCTCGATCTCGGGGTCGTCGAGGCGGATTTCTCCGCCGGCGTGATCGGCGACAAACGCGATCATCAGGGAATGGGGAAACGGCCAGGACTGGCTCGCGAAATAGCGCAGGTTGGCAATCTCCAGACTGACTTCCTCCCGGATTTCCCGCGCCGCCGTTTCCTCCAGGGTCTCTCCCGGCTCCACGAACCCCGCCAAGGCGCTGTACATCCCCTTGGGAAAGCGCGGCGACCGGGCCAGCAGCAGGTCCCGGCCGCGGCGGATCAGGATCATCACCACCGGCGATAGCCTGGGATAGAAGATCTCGCCGCAGGCCGGGCATTCCCGGGCCCGCTCCCCGGGCCTGGGCCGGGTCTCCGTACCGCAGGCGCCGCAATAACGGTGGCAGCGGTCCCATTCCTTCACCTGGAAAGCCCGGGCCGCTACGCGGAAGAACTCCTCGTCAACCCGGGGAAACAGCCGCCGCAGTCCCTCGAAAGCCCACCCTTCGGGCGCGGCCTGCTCCTTCGCCACCTCGCCCGCGAAGCATGGCACCCCGCGGAAGGTCCCGAGAAAACTCTGGCGCAGGAGCGGAACGCCCAGATCCGGGAGCGGCCCCTGGGGAACGCGGACAGGGCCTTCTCCGCCGACCTCCACCAGCAGCCGCCCTTCCTGGAACACGTACCAGCGCCCCGTCAGGGCGGCCTCCGCCGGGGGCTCGACCCCGGGCACAAAATCCGGATCTGCCAGCGGCATCCCTCAGACTCTTCCGGCGGCCCGCAGCCGCTCCTCTTCCCGCTGACGCAGCACCCGGCGCTGGACCTTGCCTGTCGTGGTCATGGGCAATGCCTCGATGAACTCGATTTCCTTGGGGTATTCGTAGGGGGCGAGCCGGCCCCGCACATGGGCCTGGATTTCGGCCTCCAGTCCCGCCGAGGGCGCAAATCCCGCCGCCAGCACGATGAACGCCTTGACCACTGCGCCCCGCTCCGGATCCGGCTTGCCAATCACCGCGGCATTGGCCACGGAAGGGTGCTTGAGCAGGCAGTTCTCAATCTCCGCCGGGCCGATGCGGTAGCCGGCGCTCTTGAACACGTCATCGGCCCGGCCCATGTACCAGAGGTAGCCTTCGTCATCCATCTTTGCCAAATCGCCGGTGCGGCACCAGTCGCCGGTGTATTTGTTCCGGGTGGCCTCCGGCGCCTTCCAGTACTCGATGAAGAAGACCGGATCGCCGGCCCGGTGCACGGCGATCTCCCCGATCTCGCCCCGGGGCACCTCGCAGCCCCGGTCGTCGATGACCGCCACCCGGTGCCCCGGGTAGGGCCTGCCCATGGCGCCCGGCTTCGCGGGCCAGATCGCCGCCGAGTTTCCAACCACGTAGTTCATCTCCGTCTGCCCGAACATCTCGTTGACGGTGATGCCCAGGGTGTCCCGCGCCCAGTTGAACACGGTTTCCCCCAGGGGCTCCCCCGCGCTCATGATGCTGCGCAACTGCAGATCGTAGCTTCGCCGAGGCTCCGGCACGGCCTTCATCATGAGCTTGAGCGCGGTGGGAAACAGGAAGGTGTTGCGAACCCCGTACTTCTCCATCAGCCACAGGGCCTTCTCGGGATCAAACCTGCCTCGGTAGCCCAGGATCGGGTAGCCGTAATTCAGGGTGGGGAGAAGCGCGTCCATCAGGCCGCCCGTCCAGGCCCAGTCGGCGGGCGACCAGAACATGTCGCCCCTCCGGGGAAAAATGTCGTGGGAAAAACTGAAGCCCGGCAGGTTGCCGAGGAGGACCTGCTGGGGCATGAGGGCCCCCTTGGCGGGACCGGTGGTGCCGCTGGTGTAGATGAGCAGCGCCGGGTCGCCAGCGGCGGTATCCACCCGGGAAAAATGCGGGCTTGCCTTTTCCAGCAGAGCCGCCCAGCCGGTGAGGCCCGTTTCCCGGGCGCCGCCCACGCCGATGACCTGCCTCAGGTCCGGCAGCCGTTCCCGGATGGGGAGCAGGTTCGGCAGGGAGGCCTCGTCCACCAGCGCCACCTTGGCCTCGCTGTTCTGCAGCCGGTACTCCAGGGCGTCGGGCCCGAACAGGATGGACAGCGGCATGGCCACCGCCCCCATCTGGTAGCAAGCGACATGGGCGATGACGGTCTCGGGACGCTGCGGGAGGACGATGGCCACCCGGTCGCCCCTGGCCACGCCGAGGGCCGCGAGGGCGTTGGAAAGGCGGTTCGCCTGGCGTTGCAGGTCCCAGAAGGTCCAGGCGCTGGCATTTCCCTGGTCATCCTCGTAGTAGAGGGCGAAGCGGTAACGGTCCAGGGCGTGGCGCCCGCAGACTTCCCAGGCAATGTTGTAGCGGGCGGGCACCGCCCAGCGGAAAGAGGAGACTGCGTCCTGGTAGCTCTCCGGTTTGTCCATCACCGTCCTCTTGGTCGGCGGCGAGTCGACGATTGGCGGAGCCTAGCGCGGAAGACGGGCCGTGAGAAGCGGCCTCCTCAGGGCTCGGCCTGCGGGTCCACCAGGCTGCCGAGATCCTCCAAGGGCGGCAATTCCTCCAGGGAGCGGAGCCCGAGGTCGTCCAGGAACTGGCGCGTGGTAGCGAACAGCTCGGGCCGCCCGGGAACCTCCCGGTGTCCCACCACCTCGATCCAGCCGCGCCCCTCCAGGGTCTTGATGATCTGGCTGGAGACCGTCACCCCGCGGATGTCCTCGATGTCGCCCCGGCTCACCGGCTGGCGGTAGGAGACTATGGCCAGGGTTTCCATGACCGCCCGGGAGTAGCGGGGAGGCTTCTGGGGATTCATTCGATCGAGGAACATCTGCAGCTCGGGCTTGGCCTGGAAACGCCAGCCGCTGGCCACGCTGACCAGTTCCACACCTTTTCCGGACCAGTCCTCCCGCAGTTCTTCCAGCAGCTTGCGCAGGGGCTCCGCGCCCAGTTCGTCTGCGAACAGCCGCTTCAGCTCCGACACCGGCAGCGGCTCCTGGGCGGTGAGAAGTGCCGTCTCCAGCACCTGCTTGGCCTTCGCCAGGTCAACTGGCGGGGGTGAGGAAATTGCTTGATCGGACATAGATCGTCCCGAAGGTTTCGGTTTGGGTCACGGTAATGAGGTTTTCCTTGGCCAGCTCCAGCACCGCCAGCAGCGTCACCACCAGGACGGGAATGCCGGCCTCGGGCTGGAACAGCTCGCCGAACTCCACGAATTCCCGCTCTCCGAGACGCCGCAGGATGCGCGTCATGTGCTCGCGCACCGACAGCTGCTCCCGGGTCACGCGGTGGTGGCGCATGATCCTGGCCCGGGCCACCAGTGCAAGCCAGGCATGGCGCAGGTCGTCTGGATTGACGTCGGGCAGACGCTGCACCGCCGCCTGCTCCACATGAACGCGCACCAGGGCGAAGTCGCGCTCGGCCTGGGGCAGGCGGTCCAGGTTGTAGGCAGCCAGCTTCATGCGCTCGTATTCCAGCAGCCGCCGCACCAGTTCCGCCCGCGGATCGTCTTCCACCTGGATCGCCGCCGGCGGCCGCGGCAACAGCATCCGGGACTTGATCTCGATGAGCAGCGCCGCCATCAGCAGGTATTCCGCCGCCAATTCCAGCCGTGTCGCCCGCATCATCTCCACGTACACCAGGTACTGGCGGGTGATGTCCACCATGGGAATGTCGAGGACATCCACGTTCTGCTTGCGGATCAGGTAAAGGAGCAGATCCAGGGGCCCCTCGAAAGTATCGAGGAAAACCTCCAGGGCATCCGGCGGGATGTAGAGGTCGTTGGGCAGCTCCAGCACCGGTTCGCCATAAAGGCGGGCGACGTGTGCCGGGGCAATTTGCTCCTGGGCGGGGGCGTTTTCGCTCATGGCCTTGCGAGCCGCTGCGGACCCCGCATCAGACGTAATTGAGGCCCATGGCCTGCTTCACGTCCCGCAGGGTTTCCTGAGCCAGCTCCCTCGCCTTTTCGCATCCATCGGCGATGATGTTGCGCACCAGGGTCGGCTCCTCCTCGAACATGCGGGCGCGCTCCCGCATGGGTTCCTGCTCCGCCAGCACCGCTTCGATCACCGGCTGCTTGCATTCGAGGCAGCCGATGCCCGCGCTCTTGCAGCCTGCGGTGACCCAATCCCGGATCTTCTCGTCCGAGTAGACGAGGTGGAACTGCCAGACGGGGCACTTTTCCGGGTCCCCCGCATCGGTCCGCCGCACCCGGGCCGGATCCGTGGGCATGGTGCGGACCTTGCGCGTGATGCTCTCAGCGTCTTCCCGAAGCCCGATGGTGTTGTTGTAGGACTTGGACATCTTCTGGCCGTCGAGTCCGGGCATGCGCGAGGCGGATGTCAGCAGGGCCTCCGGCTCCGAGAGAATCATTTTGCCGCCGCCCTCCAGGTACCCGTACAGGCGCTCCTCGTCGCCTAGGGACAGGTTCTGCTGCTCCTGCAGCAGCGCTTTCGCCGACGCCAGTGCCTCGCTGTCCCCCTGCTCCTGGTAGCGCGTTCGCAGCTCGCGGTAAAGCTTCGCCTTCTTGGATCCCAGCTTTTTTACCGCCAGCTGCGCCTTTTCCTCGAAACCCGGCTCCCTGCCGTAGAGGTGATTGAAGCGGCGGGCAATTTCCCGGGTGAATTCGATGTGCGGCACCTGGTCCTCCCCCACCGGCACCTTGGTGGCGCGGTAGATCAGGATGTCCGCCCCCTGCAGCAGCGGATAGCCGAGAAAGCCGTAGGTAGACAGGTCCTTCTCGGTGAGCTTCTCCTGCTGATCCTTGTAGGTGGGAACCCGCTCCAGCCACCCCAAGGGGGTGATCATGGACAGCAGCAGGTGCAACTCGGCGTGCTCGGGGACCTCCGACTGGATGAACAGGGTCGCCCGCGCCGGGTCCACGCCGGCCGCAAGCCAGTCGATCACCATGTCCCACACGTGCTGCTCGATCACCTGCGGCTCGTCGTAATGCGTTGTGAGGGCATGCCAGTCGGCCACGAAAAAGTAGCATTCATACTCATGCTGGAGCCGCACCCAGTTCCGCAGGACGCCGTGGTAATGGCCGAGGTGCAATCGCCCCGTGGGCCGCATGCCGGAGAGGATGCGTTCTATGAACATGGGCTCAGAATCCGAAAATGAAGTAGACCAGCCGCTCGCCGAATTCCACGAAGGGCCAAAGGATTCGTCCCAGGAGGCCGGTCACCAGCAGGGCCAGCAGTATCGTGAAGCCATAGGGCTCGATCATGGAAAACCGGTACGCTGCATGGGCGGGCAGCAGGCTGACGGCGATGCGCCCTCCGTCCAGGGGCGGGATCGGCAGCAGGTTGAGGACCATGAGCACGATGTTGATCTGCACCCCGGCCTGGCCCATCAGGGACAAGGGCACTGCCATGGCTTCGGGAAGGGCCATCGCCAGGCGGATCATCAGGGCCCAGAAGAACGCCATGGCAAGGTTGGCGCCCGGCCCCGCGGCCGCCACCCACAGCATGTCGCGCTTCGGCCGGCGCAGGTTGCCGAAATTGACCGGGACCGGCTTGGCCCAGCCGAAAAGAAAACCCGCGCCTCCCAGCAGCTTGCTGATCAGCAGCAGGCCCAGCGGCACGGCGATGGTGCCCACGGGATCGATGTGCCGCAGGGGATTCAGGCTAACCCGTCCCAGGGCATAGGCGGTATTGTCCCCGAAATGCCGGGCGACGTACCCGTGGGCGGCCTCGTGGAGGGTAATGGCGAAGATGACAGGCAGCGCATAAACGGCGACTGCCTGGATGAAGGACTCCATGGCCGCAAATTCTATCAGAACCCGCCCGCCTGCCCGGCGCGCGTCAGGCCGCCAGTCCGAGGCGCCCGAGGTCCCCCTTGCCCTTGCGGACAACCACCGGGGTTTCCCCGGTGATGTCCACCACCGTCGTCGCCTCGAGACCGCAGGATCCGGCGTCGATGATGACGTCGACCCGGCGCTCGAGCCGCTCCCGGATGTCGAACGCATCATTGAGGGGATACTCGTCCCCCGGCAGCTGCAGGGTGGAACTCAGGATGGGCTCCCCCAGCTCCGCCAGCAATGCCAACGCCACGGGATGGTCCGGGATGCGCACCCCGATGGTCCGGCGCTTGGGATGCTGCAGGCGCCGCGGCACCTCCTTGGTGGCCTCGAGAATAAAGGTGTAGCTTCCGGGAAACGCGATTCGCAGCAGACGGAACTGCCGGTTATCGACTCGCGCGTAGCGGGCAATCTCCGCCAGATCCCTGCATACCAGGGTGAGGTGGTGCTTCTCGTCCACACCGCGAATGTTCCGGATGCGCTCCATGGCCTCCTTGTCCCCGATGGCGCAGCCGAAGGCGTAACAGGAGTCGGTGGGATAGACCATCACGCCGCCGCCACGCAGGATTTCCGCGGCCTGCCGGACCAGCCGCGCCTGAGGATCCTGGGCGTGGATCGCGAAGAACTGGGCCATCGCCGCTACTGCAGCAAGTCGGGCCAGTGACGCGCCCATACGGTGGCGCATCCGGAGGGCAGATCGGGAAGCCGTCCCACGTCCACGAAGCTCTCCTCCGGCCCGTGGAAATCGGAACCCGCGGACACCAGCAGCCCGAATTCCCGGGCCCGGGCCGCGAACTCGTGGAACTGGGCCTGGGTGTGGTTGCCGGTGACCACTTCGATCCCCGATCCACCCAGATCCCGGAACTCTCCGAGCAGGCTCCCCATGGCGTTCTTGCCGATGCCATAGCGGCCGGGATGGGCGAGGACCGCAATGCCGCCGGCAGCCCGGATCCAGGCCACCGCGGAGTCGAGTTCCGCCCAGCGGTGGCTGACGTACCCCGGTTTGCCCTTGGCCAGAAACCGGTTGAACACTCGCTTCACGTCCCGGGCGTGCCCCTGCTCCACGAGAAAGCGCGCAAAATGGGTACGCGACACGAGGCGGGGATTCCCGGCATGGCGCAGGGCCCCTTCCAGGCTGGACGCGATGCCGGCCCGGGCCAGGGACTCGGCCATGCGCCGGGCCCGCTCCGCGCGTCCGGACCTCACCGCCTCGAGGCCGGCCAGCAGCAGCGCATGCGCCGGATCGATTCCCAGACCGACCACATGAATAGTATGATTTCGCCAGGTGACCGAAATTTCGACTCCCGGAATCAGCGTGACGCCGAGGCGCCGGGCGGCGACGCTGGCCTCCGCAATCCCGCCCACATCGTCATGATCCGTCAGCGCCAGCCCCCGCACGCCGTTCTCGGCGGCACGCGCGACAAGGTCCGCGGGGCTGAGGAGCCCGTCCGAGACGGTGGAATGGCTGTGCAGGTCCAGGGGCAGCATGGCCGCTTGTATCCGAGAGAGCGCGCATCATAGCAAATCCCCGCGCCTACTGAACGAAGTCCGGGCCCGATAAACCACCCCATGGCGCCGTCCCCCGACCAATATTTCGAGCATGACGCGGACATCGGCATCATCGGGCGCGGCGATACCCTGGAGCGCTGCTTCGAATCGGCGGCCGCCGCCACGTTCGCCATCATGGCCGATCCCGCCGCCATCGAGCCAAACCAGGAGGTGCGGGTCGAATTCCAGGAGCAGGACCCGGAATTCGCGCTGGTGACGTGGATCAACGGCCTTCTCGCGGCGGCACGGGAGCGCGGACTCGCCCTCGGCTCGTTCCGGCTGCAACGGCGCGGCGATCAATGGAGCGGCGCCGCATGGGGTATGCCCTGGAAGCGGGGCCAGGATCGCGGTACGGAGGTGAAGGGCGCGACGCTGACCATGCTGTCCGTCGGGCAGCGCGAGGGTGTCTGGGAAGCGCGATGCATCGTTGACGTGTGAGGAATGGATGGAAATTTCCCGACTCAGGCAGTTGAGCCCGATTTCCTGGACGCTTCCCATGGGCGAGGGCGAAAGGCGGGCTCCCGTCGTGCTCTACGGCAGCCGCGAGCTCCTGGAGACCATGGACAACAAGGTGCTGGAGCAGATTGCCAACGTGGCGGAACTGCCGGGGCTCGTCGGTTCCGCCATGACCATGCCGGATGCCCATTGGGGCTACGGGTTTCCCATCGGCGGTGTGGCGGCCTTCGACGCGGACGCCGGGGGAATCATCTCGGCGGGCGGAGTGGGATTCGACATTTCCTGCGGCATCCGCTGCCTGCGCACCGACCTAGTACTCCCCGACCTGGCGCCAAGCATGGAGCGATTGGCCGAGGCACTCTTCCGCAGCATTCCGGCAGGCGTGGGAGAAGAAGGCGAGATAAGGCTCTCGCCGAAGGAATTGGACGTGGTCCTGCGCGAGGGCGCCGCTTGGGCCGTTCGCCAGGGATACGGTTCCGAGGCCGATCTGGAATTCGTGGAGGAGCGCGGCCGCGTGAAGGGCGCCGATCCTTCCTGCGTCTCGGATCTCGCCAAGAAGCGGCAGCGGGGCGAGATGGGCACCCTGGGTTCCGGGAATCACTATCTCGAGGTGCAGGTGGTGGAACGCATCCACGACGAGGACGCGGCCCGGGCCTTCGGCCTGAGGGAGGGCCAGATCGTGGTTTCCATTCACTGCGGCTCCCGGGGCCTGGGGCACCAGGTCGGCACCGACTACCTGGTAAAGCTGGCCAAGGCCGCCGGACGGCTGGGCATCCGGCTCCCGGACCGGGAACTCGCCTGCGCCCCCATTCTGTCCCCCGAAGGCCAGCAATACCTGGGCGCCATGAATTCCGCCATCAACTGCGCCCTGGCCAACCGGCAGATCCTCACCCACCTCACGCGGGAGGTATTCGCGGAAATCGTGCCCGAGGCGCGGGTGGAAACGCTGTTCGACGTTTCCCATAACACCTGCAAGCTGGAAAAACACCGGGTCGAAGGCCGGGAACGCGAGCTTTACATTCACCGCAAGGGCGCCACCCGGGCTTTCGGCCCCGGGCATCCCAGCCTGCCCCCGCGCTACCGCGATGCGGGCCAGCCGGTCATCATCGGCGGCAGCATGGGCACGGGCTCCTACATCCTGGCGGGAAACGGCGAAGACCGGAATCCGGCGTTTGCCTCGGCCAGTCACGGAGCTGGCCGCGCCATGAGCCGGGCCCAGGCCCTAAAGCGGTGGCAGGGCCGGCAACTGGTGGACGAGTTGAGAGGCAAGGGAATCCTGATCCGCACCCGTTCCATGCGCGGCGCCGCGGAAGAGGCGCCCGGCGCCTACAAGGACGTGGATCTGGTGGCCGAGGCGACCGAGCAGGCGGGCCTGGCCCGCCGGGTGGCGTTCCTGCGGCCGAAGGCGTGCATCAAGGGATAAAGGGGATAGGGACATGGAACGCAAGCGTGTCAGCGCCTCCAACATCCGCTCCGTGGGCTACGATTCGTCATCGCAGACCCTGGAGGTTGAGTTCACCAGCGGCAGCGTCATTCAGTATTCCCGGGTCTCGCCCGAGGTGCACCGGCGGCTGATGGCGGCGCCCTCCCCCGGCAGCTACTTCAAGGACAATATCGAGGAGGAATACACGGCGCGCCGGATGCGCTGAACCGCGCCGGTGCGGTCACACCCCGAACAGGGCCGCCTCGGCGAACGACTGGATGTGAACGCCTGCGCCGGTTCCGTCGAAAAGGATGACGGCGTAGCCGCCGGGCTCGCTGGACGCGTACAGATCGCCGCGCTCCATGCCCACCAGCGAGATCTGGTGACAGGTGCCGGGCACGGAGGAGTAGCCGATCCCGTCCATCACCGCAAAAAATGGCCGGTGTACATGGCCGAAAAAGACGTGCCTGACCATGCTTCGGTGGCGACCGAGAAGTTCCAGAAACGGGCCGGGGTTGCGCAGGGGCATGCGGTCCATGGCCTGATGGCCTATGGCAAGCGGTGGATGATGCATGAACACGAGGACCGGCTTCGCGCTTCCGGCGAGCCGCTCCTCGATCCACGCCAGTCTCCGGTCGCAAAGGCGGCCGGATTCCTTTTCCGGTTCGTGGGTGTCGAGGAGCAGCACGGTGGCCTGGCTCGTCGCCACGGACTGATGCAGGAATTCGCCCGCCTCGAACGGCAGTTCCGGAAAACCTGCCCGGAGGGCCTCCCTCGCGTCATGGTTTCCGGGAATCAGCCGGTAAGGCATCGCCAGCCGCGAGAGTATCCGCTTGAGGCCCGCATACTCGGATGCCGTTCCCCGGTTCACCAGGTCCCCGGTCACCAGGCACAACTCGGCGTCGGCATGATTCCCGTTGATATGGGTGACGCACTGCTCGAGGGACGCAGCAGGGTCGAGGCCGAACACGCGCTCCCCGGCCTCCCCCAGGTGGGTGTCGCTGACCTGGATGAGCTTCATGGGCGGCCGCCCCTGCCGGGGCAGCCCGGCATCAGTGGCTCTTGACGTCGCCGCGCTGGCGGCGGGCATAATCCTTCAACTTGCGCTGGGCGGCGTCGAACGCGTCGCGAACCGCCACATGGGGGTCCTCGCCGGACTCGTTGCTGACCACAACCTCCCCTCCCGGCACCTTGATGTCCACCTTTACCACGAACACCCGGCCGTGCTGGCTGTGCTTGTGGGGTACCTCCACCACCACGTGGCACGCGGTGATATGCGGGTAAAACTGCTCCAGCTTCGCGACCTTGTCGCGGATCTCCGATTCCAGGGCCTCGGAACGGGGCAGGTCACGGAATTGAATCTCAAGGGGCTTTTGCATTTAAGGCTCCTGTAGAGGGCGGATCATGGGGGAACCGCTCAGATGAGGGACCGGGTCTCGCGGGACTGCTCCCGGTAGAACACCTTCGCGAGCTGGGTCACTTCCTCCGCCAGAAACTCAAGCAGGTCGGCAAGCGACACGATCCCGGCCAGACCGCCCTGCGCATCCAGCACGGGGATGCGGCGAACGCCCCGTTGGCGCATGCGCTGGATGGTGTCATAGACGGTCTCCCCTTCGCCGGCCGTCACCAGCTCGGGACCCATGACCTCCCCCACCTTGACCATGTCCGGGTCAACGCCCATGGCGACCACCTCTATGGCCACGTCACGGTCGGTGATGATTCCCACCGGCACGCCGCGCCCCCCGATCCGGTCGACGACGACCAAGTCGCCCACATGGTGCTCACGCAGCAGTCCCGCAGCCTCCCGGACCGACGCGTCCCGTCCGACAACAACGACATCGCGGTTGCAGATTTCACCGATTTTCATCATGGGATTCCTTGCTTATGGCACCGTCGCGGCGCATGTGAACATGCTTTGCTTCCAATTTGATGTTAGACCCGGACGGTCAATTTTCGTTGACGTAGATCAAAAGCTTCTGGCCGCCGCCCCCCTTGTTGCCGTCAAGCCCGATGGAAGCTACCGCGCCCCCGTCAACTCGCCCGCTCCTTCGTTGCCAGGGGCAGGCGAAACTCGCCCTTGTGGTCAAACGGAATGGGAATCGGCGATCCCCCGCCATAGAGCTTGCCCCGGAGTCGATAGCGGATGGGCCGCTCCGGGTTCTCCTGCATTTCCAGCACCTGGCGCAACAGACCCTCCAGCGTGCTCACGCCCTCCACCTCCAGAAGCGCCTCGCCGAACGCCGGGATGGTCGTGGGCCGGTTGGAGACGCCCCGCGCAAACGTCTGATCATTCAACTCGATCTCGAAACTCAGACCGGACACCTGGATCTCCGCCGGATTCGGGTTCTGAACCCGGAGCCTCATGGCATAGCGCTGCTCCAGCAGGCCTGGCTCCACCACCGAGAGCGCCGACAGGGTCACGTTCAGGGGTTCCATGCCCAAAGGGGTCCCCGCGCACCCCGCCACCACGAGCATGGCGCTCAGGAGAAAAACGAGCCGCGCCATCTCCCGGCGCATCCACCTCATCCCGCCGATCGCAGCCTCCATGGACTCAATCCCCCGTTTCACCGGCTCGATTTTCCGCGCCAGCGGGAAGTTGCCGGTGCAATTTCACCGGTGCCGCCACACGGGCACGCAGCCGCAGGTTGAGCATTTCCACCGCCACCGAAAAAGCCATGGCGAAGTAGATGTAGCCCTTGGGAATGTGGAAATCCAGGCCTTCCGCCACCAGGGCCATTCCCACCAGAATCAGGAAACTCAGGGCAAGCATCTTGATGGTGGGATGGCGGTCCACGAACTCCCCGATGGGGCCCGCGGCGAACATCATGACGCCCACCGCAATCACGATGGCGATCACCATCACCGGCACCTCGCTCACCATGCCCACCGCGGTGATGACGGAGTCCAGGGAAAACACGATGTCAATGACGGCGATCTGGGCAAGAATGGAGCCAAAGCTGGCCGCGGCCGCGCCACTCTTCCGACGCTCCTGCCCCTCCAGGCTGCCGTGGATCTCGAACGTGCTCTTCCAGAGCAGGAACAGGCCTCCCAGCACCAGAATAAGGTCCCGCCCCGAGATCTCCTTTTCCAGGACCGAGAACAGCGGCGCCGTAAGGGTCATCACCCATGCCAGGGAAAGCAGCAGGGCGATGCGGGAGAACATGGCCAGGGAGAGTCCGAGCATCCTCGCCTTCTGCCGCTGCTCCGGCGGCAGGCGGCCCACAAGGATGGAAATGAAGATGATGTTGTCCACCCCGAGGACGATCTCCAGGGCGGTCAGGGTGGCGAGGGCAATCCACGCCTCGGGAGAAAATATCCAGTCCACGGAACGGGCTCAGTAGCGGCGCGGGCCTGCACCAGCCGGCATCAGCCGGCCATCCGCGGCTGGACGTCCCAGCGGGGATCCCACCGCATCAACCGCCGACAAAGCCTCCCTTCTTGAGCTCGTCGTCAATCATGCGGGTGACCTCCTGGATGATCTGCTGGCGGGAGTCCGGGTTCACGGATTCGGTGGTCATGGTCCAGAGCATCTTGCCTCCCGGTATCCCGTAAAGGATGGTCTCGATGAGGTACTTGGTCTGCTGGTACGTGTACCCAGGAGACGTGTAGGCGTAGCTATAGGCATAGCCGCCATAGCCGTAGAAGGATCCGTAGGGCACGCCGACCGCCGGCCCCGCGGCCGCCGGTGCCACGTAGGTCTGGGGAGGCACATACACGTTATCCTTGTCCACGGACACAAGGCGCGCCGTGAGCGCACCGTCAAACCCCTCCTGCTTCAGACGCGCCTCGATTTTGGCCCTGTTCTGCTCATTGATTTCCTTCGGGTCCGGGAACAGGGTGTAACTGGGAACGCCCTGGGTGCCCTTGGGAAAGGACGCCGCCAATCGGTCTTCGACCACGCGGCGGGTGCCATCTTCCTTGGCCGCGATGTATATCACGATCTTCTTGAGCGGCGCCCCGCGATATCCCGGGTCGCGCCATTCGGAAACCACGGAGGTCGAGGCGCAGGCCGCGAGCAGCCCTAGGGACATCGCGGCAAGCAGCACGCGGGCAGTCAGATTAATCGTCATGAGGGACTCCGAAAAAGTTGGAATGAGGCGGCGTGGAAGGCCCGTGGGCGGGGTAAGCGAAGGGAATGTTAATCCATGCGCCCCTGGGCATCAAGGCGAGGCCGCTCAAGACCCTTCAATATCCCTTTGATTTTAAATGCCTCGCGAGCATGGCATCGCCGTGACTGACATGTTCCACCAGCCACTTCCCGAGAAAATCCTCGACCGATGCACGCACCCCGGAAACAGGTACTCGCGACATTCGCCTGGAAAATTCCCTCAGTTCCCGCAACAGCCTTTCGTGTGCTTTCCGATGCAAACCCGCCGTGGAGAAATCGTGCTCCTCCATGAGCTTTTCCTCGGTCTGGAAATGCAGGATGGCAAAGTCCATCAACTCCTGCAGCGCCGACAGGAGCGACAGGGAACCGCCCTCACCTTCCGCCACAGCCTGGACCTGGTGGACAAGATCGAACAGGCGACGATGCTCGGCATCCAGCACCTCGATCCCTAGCTCATATCTCGCGTTCCAGCCTTCTTCCATTCCCCTCTCCATTCATTGGAAGCAATTTCGCCATTTTATCCCCAATGCTCCGGAAACGAATTCGCGGGCCCGGGGCAGCCCGGAGTGCCCGGTTGCGGGGGACACTGCCAAAGCGTCATGATGTCGGGCGGGAAATATATCCCGTCAGGAGATTGACCATGGCGGAAAAGGAACTGCATGAAATGATCGAGGACGAGTTCGCGCGCCTAAGGACCGTGTGCGAATTCGGGGATGCCGAAAATGTCATCGCCTACCGGCTGATTGCCTTGTGGCTGGACGCCTTCTCCTGGGGGCGACGCCACATTGATCCGGCAAAACGCGAAGTCGCCGCCCAATGCGCCGGGGATGTAGTCAAGGCCGTCATGCAGCTGCGGCCCAACGGGCTGCCGCCCTCCGGCTGAATCTTCCGGAACAGGCTGCCGCGCCGGCGCGGATGCGGAATGCCGGGGTACCGAAGCTTCCCGGGGGTTATTGGGGAAGTATGTAGGCGCGGAAATACTGCCCGGCCAGGTTCTTGTCCAGGGTGTCCAGCTTCTGGTAGACGGCACTCACCTGATCGCCCTGGCCAAGCTTGTGATAAGCGCCCCCCAGTTCATACCAGCTCTCGGCGTCCTTGTCGTTGAGTCGCACCGCCTGCCGGTAGGCCCTGGCCGCGTCCACCGCAGAACCGGCCAGAACGTAAGCCCTCCCAAGGGATTTCCAGGCGTTGGCATCGTTGGGTTTCCTGTCCACTTCCCGCTGCGCGCGGATCACCTGCTCGGTGTCCACGGGTCGGGAACCCGGCGCCGTGGGAGCGGCTGGCTGGGCGGAGGCCGCTGGACGCGGAGCCACGGCAGCCGCTGGAGTGGTCGGCAGCGCCTTCGCCGTACCCGGCGCCTTGGGCACCACCTGATCGGCGTAGGTGTCGAGAGCGGACTCCAGAGGCACCTCGTCGCGCTCCCGGCAATAGTCGTCCAGCCAGCGGGCGATGGCTTTGTCCTCCAGCGCATCCGCCGGGGCGGCGGCTCCCCTCTCCTCCCGGAGCCGCGTAACCGCCTCCTTCAGGTAATCCTCGGCCTTGCTCATCAGCAGGTAATAGTCGAGCCCCTTGCGCCCGGTATTCCAGGAACCGCAGCTGCGATTGACCCGAAACGCCGACTTCTTCGCCGGCTTCGGAGCCTGCGGCTCGGCCGGCGCGCCCGCCACGGCCTCTGGCCGTGGCTTCCGGGCTTCGGTCGGCAGGTTTCGCACCAGTTCCGCCGCGTAGGCGTTGGCGGCATCACGCATGGACGCCTCGGGACGCTCCGCGCAATACTTGTCCATCCATTCGGCGATTTGCTTTTCCGTCACATCCTGCATCGGGTCTGCGGCCAGATTTTGCGCGTTGCGCAGGGTGTCCACTTCCTCGCGCAGGAACTCCTGGGCCTTGTCCGCCATCAGGAAGTAGGTCAGGCCCTTGCGTTCCTTGGCCCAGGTGCCGCAGGTCGTGACAAGCTCCGCCCCCGCCGCCGATGCGGTCAGGGGAAGCGCAGACACGAGAAGGAATGCCAGAAAAAACGCAATGTTCCGGATCACGGGTGACCTCGCGAGGATTGCCCCGGGGGCCTGCCGAAACGCCGGCGTGCCCGCGAAGCTCCTCCAAAAAAACAAGGGGGCATCGCTGACCCCCTTTT
>Ga0210334_10145643_pt1 | contig 18252 bp, 21 predicted proteins | sample S306metaT_FD_164440 | JGI IMG/M metagenome (GOLD analysis project Ga0210334, IMG submission 164440) | Metatranscriptome of estuarine sediment microbial communities from the Columbia River estuary, Oregon, United States - S.306 (Metagenome... | ecosystem: Environmental > Aquatic > Marine >... | reverse complement strand
GTGAACCAGTAGCCTGAGCTGGTCAACCAACCAGGTGTGAAATGAATGGCGTAGCATTAAGTGAATACATTCGTAAAGCGGTCCCAGGGCTCATTGCCTTGTATCGATTCGGTTCGCAGGCGAAAGGAACTGCTCGCCCGGACAGCGACGTGGATCTTGCCATCCTCTCACGCGAGCCCATACCCAATCTGCGCCGTTTTGAACTCGCCCAAGAGTTGGCCACGCAACTGCACCGGGATGTGGATCTTGTCGATCTTCGCACTGCATCAACCGTCATGCGGATGCAGGTGATCTCGAGCGGGGAATGCCTTTTCAAGGTAAGTGATCGGCTACAAGGAGAGTTCGAAGACCTGGTCTATTCAACCTATGCCCGGCTAAACGAAGAGCGGCGAGAGATCCTCAACGATGTGCATACACGAGGATCTGTCTATGCCAGATGACGTGGTCATCAACAAGGTCGCGAGCCTGGAACGCTGCATTGGGAGAATCCGCGCGGTCTACTCCGACACAGAGTCCAACCTTTATCAAGACCTTACAACGCAGGAGTCAATTCTGCTCAATCTCCAACGGGCCTGTGAAGTCTCGATTGATCTCGCCATGCACGTTGTAAGGAAGCGCAAGCTGGGAGTACCGCAAGACAGCCGAGAGGCGTTTGACCTCTTACAAGCTCACGCCTTGCTTACTGAGCCGTTAGCCACAGCCATGAAACGCATGGTGGGATTCCGTAATGTCGCGATTCACGAGTACGATAAGCTGAACCTTGATATCGTTAAGTCCATCATTACAGCGAGGCTCGACGATATACTGATGTTTGGCAAGCAACTCCTTCGGTCGGAGTCTTAATCAACGCATTCACAACTCGAACGCCTAACCCGAGATCTCCCATCCTCACGAAGCTGTCTGTTGGCTGTCCGGTTCTTCAACCCATTTTGGCTTGCGCTCTCGTTTTCCGAATATCATCTGAAATATGGCGGCCTCGACTTTGCTCGTATTAATTCTCTCAAAACACACTGTCGGAGACATAGCAGCCTGTTCCCTTATAAGCTGTTCTTGTTCTGCGCTCCGCACAAAAATGGCTTCGTACCCAAATCGACAAACCTGTCGATTGATCATCTCTACAAAGTCGGCCTCGACCAGATCCGCATGTCCCAAGCCGGAGGAAACAAACTGCTCCAGAATGGATGTATGTCCATAGAGCAGTAGGGAGGGGCTAACTGGAAAGAGCAGAACCAATGGACCCCCAGGCCTAAGGACGTACGGTTTAAGATCAGCCTCAAGAACGGAGGGATCGAACCACACTACTGGATTGTCGCTGGTCAAGAATGGCACTGTGGTCTTGTTGTGCAACGCACCAAGCCCGATCCGACTGAATACCTGCCCAATCCCTTCTATGAGAGGCGGCATGGCATGAATCGACAGATGCGGGTTGATTGGAGCTTCAACGTGGTCAAGAATATCTTCAAAACCCTTTGGCTTGGAGGGAAGTTTTCCTTCCACGTCCAATCGACGCGCAATAGATTTCGCACGTTCTCCTTCAACCTTTTCAACAACATCTCGGCATGCTGGCACACGGACACGCTGCAGGGCTATGAACTGAAAAATATCCTCCAGAGAATCGTTCACATCCTCCCGCCGATGAAGGCGGTCGACAATTCCTGGCCATTTTTCTTCCGTTTTAGAGAAAAAATCTTCAAGAGAATTGTGATCTGTTCCTCCCTCAGGTGTCGGTTGAGAATAGTAGTAGTTTTGAAGTGCTGCATTCTCAACCGATAATGTAATCGCCCTAAATGGCTCATCCTTACGATAGAGGAGGAGCTTGTCTGTGTCATCACAGAAAGACCTCAAATATGCCTTTGGAACATAGTGATGCCGTTTCTTATCCATGGGAAGACAGCCTACCGCTCAGGTCAAGGAAACACAACGGGCAGGCTCCCATTTGAAAGCCTGCCCGTTCAGACCAACCACAATTGGCTACACTTCTTTTGCTACAGCATCCCCTTCGTTGAGAGGACTTTGCCGGCGAGTCGCTCTTCGAGCGTCGTCGCCTGATCGAGGGCTTTGGCGAGCGCCTTGAAGATGGCTTCCATGATGTGGTGGGGGTTGCGACCGTACATAAGATTGACGTGCAGATTGAGACCGCCGTGGGTGACGAAGGCCTGAAAGAAATCTTCGAAGAGCCCTAAGTCGAATGCTTTGATCTTCCGGTCCGGCAGTTTGACGTTGTAGACAAGATAGGGCCGGCCGCTCAGATCCGCGGTCACTTGCGCCAAGGTTTCATCCAGCGGCGCCGAGGCAAACCCAAATCGCTTGATCCCGGCCTTCTCGCCCAAGGCCTGGTGCAAGGCTTGCCCCATCACGATACCGACATCTTCGACCGTATGGTGTTCGTCGATGTCGATGTCGCCTTTGGCCTGGACGGTCAAATCAAAAAAACCATGTTTGGAGAGCAACTCCAGCATGTGGTCGAAGAACCGGACGCCGGTGTCGATCTTCCCCTGCCCTGCCCCGTCCAGCGTCCATTCGACGCGGATATCGGTTTCTTTGGTAGCGCGATGAACAGCCGCATGCCGTGGGGCCAATCCATCCTTCTTCATGAGAACCTGCTCAGGGCCGACTTCGCATGCGCGTCGAACCCTTCGATATGGGCCAATCGGACCAACGGATCTTTCACCTTTGCCAGCTCCGATTTCGTATAGTGGACGATGTTGCTGACCTTCACGTAATCGTTCACGGAGAGCGCCGAGAAAAACCGCGCGCTCCCTCCGGTCGGCAGCACATGATTCGGGCCGGCCACATAATCCGCAACCGCCGGCGGCGTATAGCGGCCCAGGAACAACGCGCCGGCATGGCGGACTTTTTCGAGGTAGTCGAACGGATTATCCACTGAGAGTGTCAAATGTTCGGCGGCAATTTGATTCGCCACGTCGATCGCTTCCTCCATCGTCGCAACCACAAACGCCACCGAGTGGCGCGCAATCGCCTTCGAGGCGATCTTTTCGCGTTGCAGTCCCTTCAACTGTTGCTCGATCAATTTGGACACGTCTTTGGCCAGCCGTTCCGATGTCGTGATCAAAAATACTTGCGCGTCTTCATCGTGCTCGGCTTCACAGAGCAGATCGGCAGCCACATGGGCAGGGTTTGCTTCCTCATCGGCCACGACCAACAATTCGCTGGGCCCTGCGATCATGTCGATGCCGACGGTTCCATAGAGCAGGCGCTTGGCCGTCGCCACGTAAATATTTCCAGGACCGACGATCTTATCGACCTTGGGGATAGCTTCGGTCCCATAGGCCAGCGCGGCCACGGCCTGCACTCCGCCGATGCGATAGATTTCGGACACGCCCACGATATCGGCTGCCACCAGCAAGTAGGGATTGATAGGGCCCTTCTGCGGCGGCGTGACCATCACCACCCGTCGCACGCCCGCCACCTTGGCCGGAATCGCGCACATCAGCACCGATGAGGGGTACACGGCTTTCCCGCCCGGCACATACACACCCACAGCATCGACCGGCGTGACGACCTGTCCCAACGTGACATCGTTCTCCTGATACATCCACGTCTTCGTGCGCTGCCGCTCATGAAACGCAGTAATCCGTTGCGCCGCAAAGCGAAGGACATCGCCTTCATCCTTGCGAATATGGAAATAGGCGTTGTTGATCTCTTCCGGCGTCACCCGCACGGCATCGGGTTTGAGTGCGACTTTGTCGAACTGTTTGGTATAGCGTAACACCGCCTTGTCGCCGCCCCGCTCGACGGCTTGCAGGATGGAACGCACGGTCTTCTCCACAGAAGCTCCAGCCACCCGGCCGCGGGACACCACTTTTTTCAGGTTGGAAAGAAAGCTGCGATCTGCCTGCGTGACGATCTTCATGCGCGCGCCGCCTTTTTCTTGCCCTTACGCGCGGCCGATGGGCGGCCGTTGCCGGGCACCGACTTTTGGGTCGCCAACGCCGCCCGGAGTCTACGGATCAACTCCATGAGCGGTTCGTGCTTCAGACGGAGACTCGCCCGATTGACGACCAAACGCGCCGTCGATTGGGCGATCACATCTACTTCGACGAGATCATGGGCCTTGAGCGTGCTGCCGGTTTCAACCAGATCGACGATTCGATCGGCCAACCCCACCACAGGCGCCAGTTCGATCGAGCCGTAGAGCTTGATGATCTCGACCGGGATGCCTCGTTGATTGAAAAACCGCTCGGTGATCTTGGGATATTTGGTTGCGACGCGGATCTTGGATGACAATCGATCGCGCAGCCCCTCTCCCTTGAGCGCGGCGACCGAGATTCTACACGCTCCGAATCCTAAATCCAATGGCTCATAGACGTCGCTTTCTTGCTCCAACAGGACGTCCTTGCCGACGATTCCGGCGTCCGCCCCCCCATATTCTACATAGGTCGGCACGTCGCTGGGCCGGACGATCAGGAACGTGATGCCGATCTCCGGGCAGGCAAATACCAGACGACGGCTTTCACCGGACAGCTCAGCTGTTTCGTACCCGGCTCGCCGAAACAAATCCAGCGCCGATTCGATCAGTTTCCCCTTGGATAAGGCAACGGTCAGCATCTCAGCCTCTAAAACTGTTTTGACACATATCTAGTCTTCATTACTCATGCGCTCTTCTGCTGCAATCGCCGATCCGCTGTTCTAGAAAAAGGAGTTGCGAGTTTCGCGTTTCATGTTTCGTGTTGTCAGGAAAGATGTTCCGAAAACTCGAAACCCAAAACATTCCTCCCATATTCCAAGCGATTTCGCCACAAGCCGTTATAAATAAGGCGGATTAGCGATCGGCCGTCGCCGCACTCGACTTCCGGCGTTCGATCTTTGCGCCCAGAGCCCGCAACTTTTCCTCGATCCTCTCATAGCCCCGGTCGAGATGATAGACCCGTTGCACCTCGGTCACTCCATCGGCGGCCAGACCGGCGAGTATCAGCCCGGCGCTCGCCCGAAGGTCCGAGGCCATAACCGGCGCGCCTGTCAAGTTTTGCCGCCCCGTCACGACCAGCCGATTGCCCTCGACACGAATATCGGCCCCCATCCGCCACAACTCCTCGACATGCATAAAACGGCTCTCGAAGACCGTCTCGGTCACGATGCTCGTACCTTCGGCCAGGCACATCAACGCTGCCATTTGCGCCTGCATATCGGTGGGGAATCCCGGATAGGGCAAGGTCTTGATATCGGTTCCCTTTAGCCGATCCGGCGCCGTGATGCGAACTCGCTCTTTCTCGACAGACACCTCAGCCCCGGCTTCCCTCAGCTTCATCAGAATGGCTTCCAGGTGAGCAGGCCGGCAATGGGTGATCGTCACATCGCCTCCGGTCATGGCTCCAGCGGCCAAAAAGGTGCCGGCCTCAATGCGATCGGGAATCACCTCATGCTCCCCGCCTTGCAACTCTCTCACCCCTTCGATCGTGAGGACATCCGTTCCGGCTCCCTCAATCCGCGCCCCGCGCTTGCTCAGAAAATCCGCCAAATCTACGATCTCGGGCTCCTTAGCCGCGTTCTCCAATACCGTCGTCCCCTCGGCAAGCGATGCCGCCATCATTAAGTTCTCGGTTCCCGTCACCGTCGGTGTATCGCAATAGATCCGCGCGCCTTTCAACCGTTTGGCCTTGGCGGTGATATACCCATGCTCAATGGAAATGTCAGCCCCTAACTTTGCCAATCCCGCCAGATGAAGATTGACCGGACGAGATCCGATTGCGCACCCGCCTGGAAGCGATACCTTGGCCTGCCCCCAACGGGCGACCAACGGCCCCAACGTTAGCACGGAGGCCCGCATGGTTTTGACAAGATCGTAGGGGGCCTCGGTGGAATCGATCACGTCCGCTTTGATGACGGCCCGAGTGCCCTCATGGGAGACCGTCGCCCCGAAAATACCCAACAGCTTCCCCATGGTCAGCACATCGGCCACACGCGGGACATTCGTAATGACACATTCGCCACCGCCCAGTATGGTCGACGCTAAAATAGGCAGCGCAGAATTTTTGGCGCCGCTGATGCGGACTTCCCCGCGCAGCCGATTCCCGCCTGTGATGACGATGCGATCCATCCTGTCCGTCCTATTCCATCCGTGTCGCGATTACGACCCGCTCTATTCCAGCCTCGTCTTCGACGACCCGCAACGGCGCATAGCCTCCGATGTGCTCCGCCATCTGTCGCACGGCCATATACTGTCCCTGGCCGATTTCCATCACCAGCGATCCGCCAGGCGCGAGAAACTCCTTGGACTCACGCAATAATCGTTCATGAAACTCAGTCCCCTTCGGCCCACTGAACAACGCCGATCGCGGCTCAAACTCACGCACCTCCGGCTGCAAACCGGCCCAATCTGCCTCGGCGATATACGGAGGGTTTGAAGCAATCACGTCCACCGCCCCGGCCATTCCTAGTCCACGCAATGCGGACAGCAGATCGCCTTCCACCCATTGAATCTTCTCAGCCACCGCATGCCGCTCCGCGTTGTCCTTTGCAACCGCCAATGCCTCAGGAGAACGGTCCACCGCCACAATGCGCGCCTTCCCAAGGATAGTCGCCAAGGTAATGGCCACACAACCGGAGCCTGTGCCCATATCGACGAGCACGGACTCATTGTCGAGATCGACGGCCCTGAGCGTTTCTTGAACGAGCACCTCGGTCTCAGGGCGTGGGATCAACACGGCCGAGCTCACCTGAAATTCAAGGCCGCAAAATTCTTGTGTGCCTAAAATATATTGCAGCGGCTCACGCGCCGCCCGCCTCGACACCAGCGAGCCGGCATGCTCCCATTGCTCGGCTGAAACCGGCTGCTCCGCCTTGCTCGCCAGGTGGTGGCCCTCCAACCCCAGCGCATCCGCCACGAGCCACCGGGATTCCTGCGCCGCATTCTCTACTCCGGCCTGCTCCAGTGTGTGCTTGGCCCACGCGACAAGATCGTCTATCGTTTTCAATTCAACCATGGCGAGACCGCCGCCCCTCTCACATAGTCGCCGCTTCCGCTTGCTGCTGTTGAGCCTTCAACGCCTGGACAATGTCGTCAAGATCGCCTTCCATCACCAATTCAAGTTTGTGCAACGTCACGCCCGCCCGATGGTCCGTCACGCGATTCTGCGGGAAGTTGTAGGTCCGAACCTTTTCGCTCCGTTCGCCGGTGCCGACCTGCGATTTTCTATTCTGGGCGATCACCGCGTCCTGCTTCTCACGCTCCGCCTCGACGATGCGGGCCCGCAAGGTCCGCATAGCCTTGGTACGGTTCTTCAATTGCGACCGCTCGTCCTGACAGGACACTACCACACCGGTCGGAATGTGCGTGATCCGAACCGCAGATTTTGTAGTGTTGACACTCTGGCCGCCGGCCCCGGAGGAGCAGAAGGTATCGATCCGAAGGTCCATGGGATCGATCTTCACGTCCACTTCATCGACTTCCGGCATCACCGCCACAGTGACGGTGGAGGTATGGATTCGGCCCGAGGCTTCTGTCACCGGCACCCGCTGGACGCGATGGACGCCGGCCTCATACTTGAAGTAGCCGTAGGCTCCCTTCCCTTCGATCAGCGCAACGATGTTCTTGTATCCCCCGATGCCGGTTTCAGACGCTTCAACCGTATCGATCTTCAAACCTTTCTTTTCCGCATATCTCGTGTACAGGCGAAACAGCTGGCCGGCAAACAAGGCCGCTTCGTCTCCGCCGGTGCCCGCACGGATTTCCAAGACCAGACTCTTCTCGTCCCTCGGATCTTTGGGAATCAAAAACTCTTTCGCCTGCTCCTCCATGTCGCGTTGCGACCGCTCCAAGGCAGCGGTTTCGTCCGCCGCCATCCTGTGCAACTCTTGTCCGGCCGAGGGATCGGAAAGGATCTGCGCGGCCTCCTCCAATTGCTTGGCGGTTTCGCGATAGGCCTCAAACAGTTTGACCCCCTGTTCAAGATCCGCCCGCTCTTTCGTGAGCTTGCGGAGCTGAGCCGACTGGCTTAAGACGGAGGGGTCCATGAGCTGATCCGTCAACTCGTGAAAACGCGATACCGCAGACTCCCATCTCTTGGCTAACGCGGCGTCCATTCGGCTTATTCCTTCGTTTCGACTGTGCGCCGAGCCCCAAAAACAAAGAGACCCTGCTTCGAGACGAAGCAGGGTCTCTTTCCATGACCGTACGTGCCGCTACTTTTCCTTTTTCGCGTACTTCTTTTTGAACCGCTCGACACGCCCTTCAGTATCGACGATCTTCTGCGTGCCGGTAAAAAACGGATGGCAATTGGAGCAAATGTCGACGCTGATGTCGCCGACGGTGCTCCGTGTCTTGAATGAATTGCCGCACGCGCAATGCACAGTCGCTTCCCGATAGACCGGATGAATACCTTTTTGCATGATCTGATCACTCCTTACCAAAACAAAACATTCGCCCCGCTCTCCGCAAGAGGAACGTAATCTATCTGAAGCGAGGCACAAGAAACAAGCGCCGTTTATCGATTCATCGACTGCAAGAAATCCTGATTGGTCTTGGAGCCGCTGATCTTGTCCATCAGGAATTCCATCGCCTCCATCGTGCCCAACGGACTCAGCACCTTGCGCAGAATCCACATTTTGTTGAGACGATCCTTGTCCACCAACAATTCCTCCTTGCGCGTGCCGGACTGGCTGATATCGATCGCGGGGAAGAGGCGCTTGTCGGCCAACCGGCGGTCCAGATGGACTTCCATGTTGCCGGTTCCTTTGAATTCTTCGAAAATGACGTCGTCCATACGGCTGCCGGTATCCACTAGCGCACTCGCCATGATAGTCAAGCTTCCGCCGTTTTCAATGTTCCGGGCTGCGCCGAAGAACCGCTTCGGACGCTGCAGGGCGTTGGAATCGAGCCCTCCGGACAGCACCTTGCCGCTGGGCGGGGCGATCGTGTTGTAGGCGCGTGCCAACCGCGTGATGCTGTCCAGCAGAATGACCACGTCTTTCTTATGCTCGACCAGCCGCTTCGCCTTCTCCAGCACCATTTCCGCGACTTGCGCATGGCGCTGTGCCGGTTCGTCAAAGGTCGAGCTGATGACTTCCGCTTTGACCTGACGCTGCCAGTCCGTGACTTCCTCCGGCCGTTCGTCAATCAGCAGCACGATCAGCGTCACTTCTTTATGATTCTTGATGATGGCACGGGCAATGGCCTGCAGCAGCATCGTCTTTCCGGTGCGGGGGGCGGCCACAATCAGTCCACGCTGGCCTTTGCCAATCGGTGTGGTCAGATCCATCACGCGGGTGCAATACTCTTCACGATCGAACTCCAGCTGAATTCGCTCTTCCGGATACAGCGGAGTCAGGTTGTCGAAGAGGATCTTGTCCCGCGACACTTCCGGGTCTTCGTAGTTGACCTTCTCGACTTTGAGCAGCGCAAAGTAGCGCTCGCTCTCTTTCGGAGGCCGAATCTGTCCTGAGACGGTGTCGCCGGTGCGCAAGTTGAACCGTCTGATCTGTGAAGGGGAAATATAGATGTCGTCGGGTCCGGGAAGATAGTTGGAGTCCGGAGCGCGCAGAAAGCCGAAGCCGTCAGGAAGAGTTTCCAGAACGCCCTCTCCGAAGACTACGCCGTTCTTTTCCGTTTGAGCTTGCAGGATTGCAAAGATCAATTCCTGCTTTCTGAGATTGGCGGCCCCTTCGATTTTGAGATCACGGGCCACATCGTTGAGATCCGCAATCGACTTTTGTTTCAACTCTGCGAGATACATCACTTCCCCCTTTGCTACCGACATAGGACTCCTCTCGATCCCCTGGCTTGGTTACGGATCACGACGACTTGCTCAAACTGATCGGCAATACGAAACGCGCTCAATGTATTATCTTGTCCTGACGGCTATAGTCGATGCGTATTGATTGGATGGAACAGCTTGTGGAGGACGATTGCCTACCTATGCAGAAAAGACGTGGCCTCCGAGATCACCGAGACATGGGATACACACAAACTATTTGGCTTGGTCTGCAAACTCTCTCATCCCCACACATGCTGGAGCTTTTGTTCGAGACAGGTTCCGGATATTGAGTTCTTTTTGGAGAGAATACCTTCACGTTGGAATATTGCGGTTGATCATACTCAGCACCCAGCTGGTTGTCAACTGACAACTGTTATTTTTCTTGATCCCGCAACATTATCCTCTCCCACCCTAAACTCTCCCCCGCCATATTCCTGGTTCCTGGCCTTCAACCGCAGCACCGCTTGTTCCCTGAATTCGAAATATGTTACACAGACATACGGATGTTGCATGGCACACGACGATGAAACCACCCCAGGCCGAGTCTTTTCCCTCTTTGAAGCCAATCAGCTGATCCCTCAGCTCCAGTCGCATCTGACCACTGTCCAACAGCGGAAAGGGGTCCTGGCGCAAACTCGTGAGGAAGTGCAAAAAGCCTCGGCCAATGCCGACCACGGAGGTGGCACAGCGGTCGGGGCGCATTACGTCAAGAGCCTTCAGGACATCAGCGCCAGCCTCCGCGCGATCCATGAATTGGGAGTCGTCGTCAAAGATATTGACATCGGGCTCTGTGATTTCCCGCATGTCCGTGACGGCCGGGTCGTCTATTTATGCTGGAAACTCGGAGAAAAAGAGATCTACTGGTGGCATGAAATCACGACTGGATATAAAGACCGTTGCCCACTGGAAGACCCCGCCTAACCCACATGCTATTCGTCATCATCGGCTACGACGGTCCTGCGGGAGAAGCGAAACGAAAAATCCACCGCCCCGCCCATTTAGCCAACTTGGAACTGATAGATAAGCAAGGGCGGGTCATCCTGGCCGGTCCCCTGACCGATAAGGCCGGCAGCCTGATGGTTCTGGAGTTTGCCACTCAGGAGGAGGCTGAACGGTTCGCGCACAACGACCCCTATATGGTGCATGGGGTGTTCGAGCGGGTTGAAGTTCATCCGTTTACGCAGGTGCTGCCCAAACCACGCTAACCCGATTTTTCTTATACATCCCCCTCCGACTCCCATCCAAACGGCCGAATCATAACCTTGCGAAACACTGTCCATCCGCCGATTTGAGCGGTATAGTTACGATATGTCTTTGCACCATATCGTGGCTCTTATAGCCGTAGCCATTGCGATCATTCTTTCTACTTCGCCGGCAACGGCATCGGACACTACGGTGGTCGCAGAAGCCCATTACCTGATGGCAGACGGCGATACGCTGGCGCAGGCTGAAGAAAAAGTCCTCCAACGGGCCAAGCGCAAAGCGGTCGAAGAAGCAGGAATGTATCTGGAATCTACGTTCCTCGACGTTGAAAAAAGCGCGGGTGGCAGAAGTTTTCAGACCGGCTCCCTGGAGATTCGCACGATTGCCGCAGCCATTACCAAAACCGAAATTCTTGAATCCTCCCGTTCTTTCGAACAAGATCGTCCCAGCTTCTTTGTGCGCATCCGCGCGCTCGTCGACCTGGACCATCTCCAAGACGCCATTCGCCGCTGGCAATCCGAACAGCAGTTGGCCGAACACTTCCGACGGCTTCAGAAAGAAAATGCCGAACTGAAGGTGCAGCTCCGGGAGGTAAAAAAGAATCCTATCGGCGTACGCACACTCGTTATCGAGCCACCCGGTCGAGAGAGAGCTCGGGAGCAGGCTCACCTGCTGGTCGAGAAAGCGATCCTGACGCCGAACCTTCGTCAAAAGCTCGACCTGACATCTGAAGCAGCCGTCTTGGCCCCTCAGGCCACAGACCCCCTGGTCGTGCGCGGACAGACTTATCTACAACTGGTCTCAGCCGCATATTCCAACAAAGCTCAGCTCAGCGAATACTCCAAGTACATTGACAATGCCCGCATGGATTTCGACCGGGCGCTCATCATCGATCCGCAAAGTATATGGGCACTACTCGGCCAGGGCGACGTATATACATGGCTCCATCGAACAGACGACGCGGCTCGTTCGTACGAGCACGCCCTCGCGCTGAATCCGTTTTTCGACATCGCGCATCTTCGTTTGATCACGCTCTACACCACGCAGACACGCAAGCTCATGGCTGCCAAACAGTGGTCGTCTGCGCTGGCTGTTCTCCAGAAATTGATCAGCACCCACACGCCGGACGGCTGGATACCCTACTACAAAGAAGCCTATCTGCTCCGGAGTGATCTCCATAGGAAACTGAATCAGCCGGCTCAAGCCATCGATGACTTGAGCGCAGTGCTTCGAGTCGAGCCGACGAATACACGCGCGCTCCTTACCAGAGCCACACTCTATCGCGAGCAACTCCAGGGGCATATGGCAAAAGACGACTTCGAGCATGCCTGCATGCTCGGATCAGCTGAGGCCTGCAAGCAGATCCCCTAGCCCGCCTCGACTTATAACTCACCCTTGACGCTATCCGCTTGTAGCACGGCAACGAACCACCTTAGCTTCATTTGACAACAAAAGAGACGGACACCTATAATAATTTCAGCACAGGGATCTAGAAACCTAAAGTACTCTCGATGCGGGTTAGTCCCATATGGCCTAAACCAAGAGTGCTTCAGTAGCCCAAAAGCTCTCCACCGTGGGCCTTCTGCGGGGTTGCGGAATGAGGAGAGAACAGCTTAAAGTGCACGAGTGAGCCTGTGAAAATTAGTCATTCTCCTGTCCAATCAACCTTTCACTCGGAGTGTAGGCCGCAATGAGCGAGTACCGTGTGCTCCCAGGTCCTGAACACTTTTTGCCACCAGCAGCAGCCAGCATGGGCATCCGGTTGCCGAACCCAGGCGAAGCCCATATCAACGGCGTCATCGTCCCGGAAGAAAAGGCGTACGAGGAAGCCGCGCGGCAATTCTTAATGGCGAAAGTGCCGACTATCTTCCCAGGCCCTCTAGTCTTATGGGCCTGGAATGAAAAAGCTGCCAAGAAAGCCACTGCGATCCGGCATCTATTCAACACGTTGAAAGAATGCGTCCAGCCCGGCCAAAGTCCGATGCTGATCCCTATGCCGGACTATCGGCCAAAGTATCCGAAGATCGACCCCGAAGTTGAAATCAACCCCAACCACCCGAATCTGACCATCTGGCACAACAAGATTGATTGCTGCATGTTCGTCGGTGTTCATTGTCATCAAGCCAATCTATCGCTTAAAATTATCCGTGGCGGCACCTCGTGCTATACGATCGCCATGTGCGCCCAAGCCGGCCACGAAGACGCGATGCTGTCGTTCCGCGACGCGTCGGTCGAGAAAATCATGAAACTGGCTGATACGATCAAGCGGTTGAAAGGAACGGTCCAACCACGGCTGACGTCAGCCAAGAGCGGAGCCTCAAACTAGCCGTTTGAGATTCCGGATGCAGTGAAAGGAGGCTGGTCCATGGCAAGCGCACACTCCGTCATTGGAACACAAAATAAAAAAGGGCAGACGTTTACCGATACCTGGAAGATGCTGTACGAAGCGCCTCGCACCCCGTCGTTCTTTACGGGCAGTGAGGTCATCAAAGAAGCGCTCCGTCGGGCGAGCTGCGACGTCATGATCGCCTACCCGATCACGCCACAGAGCGAAGCGGCCGCCTTGATCGGTGAGTTGTTCGCCGAAGGCTATATCGGCGACTACTTCCGAGGGGAGAGCGAATTCGCCGTCATGTCACAGTGCGCCGGTGCAGCGTTCGGCGGTGCGCGTGTATTCACGACGACGGCAGGGCCGGGCACCATGCGCGCGATGGAAAACTTTCCCATGTGGGCCGGCGCGCGGTTGCCGATCCAAATGATCGTGACCTGCCGCGGCATCAACTCGCCGCTCTCGATTCAACCGGATACGCTTGAAATTGCCTATCTGTTGAATACCGGCATGCTCGTCTGGCATGCGGAAACTGCACAAGACTTCTACGACTGGATTCTCAAGGGCTACATGGTGTCGGAAGAGCCGGATGTGCATTTGCCGCTCGCGCTCTGCTGCGACGGGTTCTTCGTGACGCACACGAAAGACGTCGTGAACCTCACGCCGGCCGACATGTGCTTGCCGCCGTACGACCCCTATCGCTCGCCGGTCCCCTGCATGGACATGGAATGCCCGCCGGTCCGCATGATGCGCGATCCGTTCGTGATGAAGAGCAACTACATCAGCTATGCGACCCACGCGAGCTGGCAGCAGGAAATTTGGGCCGCCATCGAACGATCCAGGAAGCACTCAATTCATTGGCTGAACGGCCTCATCGATACGGAAAACACTGATGCTGAGATCTTGATCGTGGCGTCCGGCACGGCCGTTTCACAGGGGCGCGAAGCCATCCGCCTCCTGGAAGAAGAAGGCGTGCGCTGCGGACTTGTCAAGGTGAAGACATTGCGACCCTGGCCGGAAGAGGAAATCCGCGAAGCGACGAAAAACGCCAAGCACATCTTCGTGCCGGAGTTCAATGTGACCGGCTGGCTGGCAAAAGAAATCAAGGCGACGATTCCCAACCATGAACGGGTGCACGCAGGCCCGCATGTCTGTGGAGGCATGACGATGCCGCCGGAAATTATCGTGAACGAAATCAAGACCACCATCGGCTTGAAAAAGTCCTTTGTGATGGCGGGTCGAGGCAGCTGACAACACCTAGGTTCAGGTTGAGGCTGAGGTCAAGGGAAGAGACGAACATCGCGTTCGGTTTCATCTCAACGTCAGTCTGAGCCTCAGCCTTCTTTAAGACAGTAGGAGGCCATCATGAGCAAAGAACGCATTAAAATCTCCGAAGACCTATACGACATCATGCCGTCGGACTATCAGGACCTCGTAAAAAGCGCCACCTACGGCAAGGAAGATCGCGGCTGGAAAGACATCGGGACATCCAAGGAACTCATCGAGCAGCACTCGCTCTGCGCCGGCTGCCCGGAGTCCATGGCCTTCCGATACATCTTGGCTTCGCTGCCGAACCCGGAAGACACGGTCATGGTCGGCTCGACCGGCTGCACCAGCTTGGTATTCCCCATGGTGGCAGTGCATAACATCCACTCCCTGTTCGGCAACCAGAATGCCATCGCATCAGGACTGAAGCGAGCCTTGAGCGTCCGCTTCCCAGGCCGCGTCAAGGACGTCGTCGTCCTGGCCGGCGATGGCGCGACCGTCGACATCGGCCTGGACATGACGTTGCAGGCATGGTTCAGACAGGAAAAGTTTACGACGATTTGCTTCGATAACGAGCTCTATGCCAATACCGGCGGCCAGGAAAGTGGGTTGATGCAAAAGGGCTTCGTGGCCAAGATGGCCCCCGTCGGCAAGCTGTTCGACAAGGTGCGGTTGCCTGAGATTGCCCGCGAGTCCGGCTGCCACTATGTGGTCAATTGTACGGTCAGCAAGCCGTCGCTGGTCGAGAAGGTCATACGCAACGCAGTACATGTTGCCCGTGAGATCGGCCCGACCTACTTGCAGCTCTACACGCCCTGCATCCTGGAGATCGGCAAGAACAGCATGGAAGGCCTGCAAGAGATGCGCGATTCTGAGAAGCCGAACGAGCGATTCGCCTACAAGGAATACGTCAGCGAACCGGCAAAGCAATTGCTCGCCGAGTTGGCGGCGAAGGATAAAGAACGGAAAGTGGCCGCCAAGCAACTGGCGGGACAGGCATCAGCGTAGTCAGACCGGAGGCAGACATGATTAAGAGACGATTGAACATCCGGATGTCAGGCTTGGGTGGACAAGGCGCGGTCACCGCCGCACACGTCTTGGCCATGGCTGCCAACCGGGACGGTAAGTTTTCCATCTCCAACCCGTTCTTCGGCGCCGAGAAACGTATGGCGCCGGCAGAAAGTTATTGCCGCATCGGCATCGAGAGAATCTACGATCGCGGCGAGTTGGTATTTCCCGATGTCATTCAAGTCTTTCATCCCCAGGTCATCACCATGGGGAAAAGCTACACCATGCCATTTTACTCCGGCGTGAAGGAAGGCGGCGTGGTCATCATCAATTCCGACCAGCCGCTGCTGTCTAATGATGACGTAGAACGGCTCAAGGACTTGAACGTCGCCGTATTTTACATCGCGGGCACCGAGTTGGCCATCGAAGTGGCCGGCACTGAGCTATCGACGAATATGGCGATGATCGGCTCCGTCACAGGCATTACAAAATGCGTTTCGATGGAAGCCCTTGATGGCGCGCTCCAAGAACGGTTTGGAAAGAAATTCGTGGCCTCCGGAGGAACGGCCTCTCTGGACGAAGCCATCAAGAAGAAATTCGCCAAGAAGGAAATGCTGTTGGCCAAGAACTTGGCAACCGTCAAGGCGGCCTACGAAATTGCCAGCGAATGGGCCGACAAGAACAAGATTGAGTTGCGCATCGGAAATCCGGCTGTCGCGGCTTGAGAAAAGAAGGAACCCACTTGCATGTATAACGTAGCGCAGGTCATCGACGAAAAATGTACGGCCAAGAAGGGCTGCCGGCTGTGCATCATGTATTGCCCGGAAGCCAATTGTCTGGACTTGAACACAACGAAGATGGTTGCGGAAGTCACTATCGATCGCTGCAAGGGTTGCGAGCTCTGCGTGATCGTCTGTGACGCCGCCAAACACTTTGCCATCACCATGCAGGCCGTCAGCGCCACCGGGCAGTTGATGACCAAGAAGGGTGAATCAGCGGCGCTGGGGCAAGCCTACCAGGGATAAGCAATCGCGGGCTAACACTCGCAAAACCCCATGGCGTTCGCGCTATGGGGTTTTTTTCTTGGGTACGAGGGAACCGATGGAAAACGAAGACAACACAATCGACGAACTGCTCAGTGAGATTTCAGGCTTGATCACCCTCTACCCCAAAGCCATCGAACGGCAGGCGGCGATCATTCAAGCGACCGGCAAAGACCCGGAGCTTGTAGACAAGCTCGTCAAAGCAGCCGATACGATGCGGGACAGCGGCAATCTGTACCTGACCTGGGCCAAACACTATGCCGCCGTGGCCAAAGGCAACACGGATGCCTCTTCCGACGAGGACGAGACCGAAGATTTTGACGTTTAAAAAGTCGTTCCCCTCGGCATCCCCATTTGCTAGAATACGCCTCGCTTCCGATTGACCCTTCGTTCCCCGGTAGCTCAGTTGGTAGAGCAGCCGGCTGTTAACCGGCTGGTCGCAGGTTCGAGTCCTGCCCGGGGAGCCACATTAAAAACGGGGTAGCGTTCCTACTTATGGGCGCTACCCCGTTGCGTTTAAGATAAATGGGCAGGACATGGTGCTTCCTGGAAGCCCCCCCCCATGTTCAAGACATGACGAGCGACCTCGCCCCAAGGAAGGCGTTCTGATCATGGCCCGTCCAACTTTACTGATCACCATATTCCTCCTGCAGGCATTTCCTCTGTTCCCCATGTCCGTGCCCCCGTCTTCAGCGGGACCATCCCACGCGCCGACTACTTCTTTCCCTCAATTCCTGGACATCAACACCGCCACCGCTGAGCAACTGAGAACATTGCCAGGCATTGAAGAAGCGGATGCAGAGAACATCATCAAGGGACGCCCCTACACCAGCGGGAGGAAGAACTGATTCAAAGGAAGATCATTCCATGGACCGTTTATGAACAGATCAAAAGCAAAATCGTGGTGAAGAAGAAATGAGATTGGAAACTCTGTTCCTAGACTGTCCATGGATCGATCGCCACTGTTCACATCCTATAATTCGCTTGGCCGATAATAGTGGGCACCAACGACACACATTCGCAGTACGCACCAGAACTCATTTTGCATTATGATACGCGCATGAATAGCACTGCCTGGTCTTTCCGCCCGCCGTTGCTGCTTCGCAACGCACATCTGATGACACTGATGCCTCGGTACTGGCCGCGGGATCTCTCGATGCCTGGACTGCCTCAAGAATCCCGCCTCTTTACTACAAGGCCAGACACGCAACTGCTTGGATACTGCCATTGGCAAGACAATCGAACATCCTCCCCCACGGTGCTGTTGGTCCACGGCCTGGAAGGCTCCAGCGAATCAAGGTACATGCTCGGCATCACGACAAAGGCCTACCGAACAGGGTTCAACGTCATTCGCATAAATCAGCGTACCTGCGGCGGGACCGAACATCTGACGCCGACCCTCTATAACAGCGGGTTGAGCGAAGATTATCGTGCGATCGTCGCTGAACTCGCCGAACACGATGGACTCGATCGGATTTGGCTGGCCGGTTATTCGATGGGCGGGAACCTGGTCTTAAAGGCTGCCGGCGAATTGGGAAGATCCCAGCCGGCGCTTGCCGGCGTTCTCGCCGTCTGTCCGAACATCGACCCCACACAATGCGCCGAAGCGTTGGAGCAGCCGCGCAATTGGATCTATCACAAACATTTTCTTATGAATCTAAAGGCCAGGCTACGCCGCAAAGCCGCACTC
>Ga0210334_10595736_pt1 | contig 18436 bp, 12 predicted proteins | sample S306metaT_FD_164440 | JGI IMG/M metagenome (GOLD analysis project Ga0210334, IMG submission 164440) | Metatranscriptome of estuarine sediment microbial communities from the Columbia River estuary, Oregon, United States - S.306 (Metagenome... | ecosystem: Environmental > Aquatic > Marine >... | reverse complement strand
CGCCGCCGAACGCGGCCGCGCCGGGCCCCGATGTCGAAGCACCTTCCTTCCTCGCGACGAGGGCCGCCGAGCCGCAGCGTCCGCCGCCGACCGCCCCGCCGCCTCCGCCCGTCCGGACGAGGTCCGCCTACCCGCCGGTCGATCCGGACGACGAGCTGGAGTCGAGCCAGCGCGACGCCGACGAGGGTTGGGCCGAGCCGGAGAGCGAGGAGCCGCCGATGCGGCGCTTCGGTCCGGCCGCCGGCCGATCGAGGTACGACGATACGTCGACGAGCAGCAAGCCGGCGCCGACGCGCCGTCGGCCGCCGGCCGACCCCGACGCCCCGTCATGGGAGAAGCCCAGGCGCTCCGAGGCCTACCCGACGCTCCGCACCCGGGCCGGCCTGGGCGGCGTCTCGCCGCTGCTCGGGGCCGGCGTCGTCATCGTGCTGGCTGCAGCGGCACTCTTCTTCATCCCGCCGATGCTGCTCGGCCTGGGCGGCGGCTCGGGCGCCTCGCCGACGCCATCGGCGAGCGGCGCGACGGCCTCCGCGGCGCCGGACGCATCGCCGACCCCGATGCCTTCCCCCACGCCGATCGTCTACATCGTGAAGACCGGAGACACCCTGAGCAAGATCGCCAAGGCGTACGGGGTCACGCTCGACGCGCTGATCGCTGCCAACAAGGCGACCCTGCCGGACCCCGACAAGCTGCAGATCGGTGACGAGCTGATCATCCCGCTCGGCGACACCGAGCCGTCCCTCGAGGCACCCAGCCCCTCGCCCTGAAGCGCGGCGCGGCTCGACCAGGCAGGCGCGGTCGGCGCGGAGCCCCCACGCGCGGAGCCGTCGATTCGCGCTAGGTCCGGGGGGCGATGTTGATCGCGGTGATCTTGCCCGCCTCCACGCGGAACGAGGCGTCGATGTGCTGCGAGGGCGCGCCCGGCCGGACGACGACGACGTCGGCCTGGTACGTGTTGCCGAGATCACGCACCTCGCCGGGGATCATCTTCAGGCCCTTGTCGCCGCGCAGGAACCAGCCGCCGACGCGCTCGACGCCACGCAGCGTCTGGACGCTGTCGCCGACGTGGACCCGCATCTCGGTGGTCTCATCCATCAGCGCAACGGCGCCCTCGCGATCGCCGGCGTTCAGCCGGTCGAAGAACAGCTCCATCGTGTCGACTGCACCCATGGCTCGAAGTGTAGCGGCAGCGACCCTGACTCGAACCCGTCCTGCCGCGGCCGGTCGTGCCCGACGTCAGAAGCCGCCGCTCGAGCCGCCCGAGAAGCCGCCGCCACCACCGAAACCGCCACCACCACCACCGCCGCCCTTGGACGACGGGGCGTTGCCGACCGAGCCGAGCACCGCGACCATTCCCGCGACGTTGGGGATCCCCGACCCTGAGAACTGCGATCCACCGCCGCCCCAGCCACCGTGGCCCCCCGATCCCTCCGCGCCGTACCAGGCGGGCAGCCAGACCGTGCCCGGTGACGCTCGCCCGTCCCGGAGGTCCTCGGTCGAGCGGCGCATCACCGCGTCGACCTCATCCTGGAGGCCGAGCGCAACGCCCCATGCGAGGGCCTGGTCCGGCGTCTCGATCCAGGCCAGGCCGGCCTCGGATACGACCTCGTCCATCGAGCGCGCCTGCGCCATCGTCATCTTCAGGGTGCGCCGGTACGCGGCCAGCATCGCCCGGATCGTGGCGCCGGGGAGCGTCCGGGCCGGCATCACGCCGGCCAGGACAAGCGTCCCGAGCCCGGCGACGGCCACAGCGGCGCCGGCCAGCACGAGCCCGCTGATGGGCACCGAGAACCCGGCGATCACCGCCGCCCCTGCCGCGCCGAGCTCCACGCCGCCGAGGGCGGCCCACCGCAGCTTCACCTTTCGTGGCGCCTCGCGGAACCAACCCTGGGCGACGGCGTGATCCTCGAGCCGCTCGTTGAAGCCGTCGACCTTGGTCCCGAACTCCAGCAGGTCGTCGCCCTCGAGAAGGCCGTCGTGGCTGCGGCCGAGCGAGTGGACCTGATCGCGAGCGTACGCCTCAGCGGGCCCGAGCGGCCGGCGTTCGGCCAGTCGCTGGCGGGCCGCCTCGATCTCGTCGTCGGGAGGCGCCGGGTTCGTGACGAGGGCGACCTTCCGCGAGAAGAACCCCTTTCTCTCCTCGAACGCGAGCGAGCCTCGGCTGGCGAGGTCGAGCATCGCGGCCGTCAGCGCCCGCCGAGAGGTGCTCCCGTCGTACACGAGTGCGCCGGTCGCCACCGTCAGCTGATCAGGCGGGGCGGGCATCAGGATCGACGCGCTGTCGAGGTAGTACGGATCGCGCCCGAAGCGGAGCCATTGGAAGAGGGCCCATGTCAGGAGCGCCACCGCGAGCACCGGCCCCACGATGAGGCCGATGACGGCATTGGCGATCCGCGCTCGTTCCAGGCTCGCGGCGCTCTCCGGGGTCGTCCGGCGATCGACGGCCTCGATCGCTGCCAGGAGCGCGCCGTCGAAGTCAGGCGGGGATCGGGTCAGCAGCGGGATCATCTGCTCGTCGATGATCCGCTGGCCGTCCTCGTCCGAGAGGTACGTCGCCCGGAACCCGTCGCCGGCCACGATCGCGACCTGGCCGTGAACGCCGCTCGGCTCGATGTCGAACAGGATCACGAGCCCGTCGTCGAAGCCCGCTCGCCCGACGCCCCACTGGTAGCCGAGGGCCGCCGCGTGCTGGCGAGCCGTCGGCCCGTCGATGCCGTCGTCGACGCCCTGGCTGTAGGCGACGACCTGGGCACCGACGCGGGCCTCGAGCGCATCGATCATGCCCTCGGCCTGCGCCTCGGCCGCCTCCGACCAGATGCCGGCCTCGTCGTAGACGCGCTGTCCCTCGACCGGGTCGGGGAATGGGGGGCCGGCCGCCGCGATCGGGGCGGCGAGCGCGACAAGCCAGGTGAGTGCGAGCGCGAGACCGAGACCGGCGCGACGGGCCTTCGACATCAGCGGACAGACTACCCCGTGGCAAGGCTCATCCGCAGCCGTTTGTCGCCTCCGCAGTCCGCCGCTGTCCCGTTCCGGCGTCGTCAACGCCCGGTCCGCGGTGGGTCTCGGGCGACCGGTCTCACTCAGCCGGCGGTTCGTTCGGGGCGGATCGGCACTCGTCTCGGCGACCGCGACCGGCGAGACTCATCCCGGACGGATGGACGAACGGCCTTCGGAGGCGACCCATGACGACCGGCGCATTCCTCGATCCCGCGACGGCGCCGACCCACGAGGATCTCGGGCGAGTTCTCGGTCCGCGCATCTCCAGCTGGGATCGCCTCGTCGAGTTCATGGCGACCACCTACGGTCTGGACGGCGAGCCGATCCACTTCGGTCGCGAGAGCGGCTGGTCGCTCCGCTTCCGCCGCAGCGGCCGGGCTCTGCTGACCCTCACAGCGATGGCCGACGGCAGCGTCCATGCCCTCGTCGTCATCGGGCCGTCCGCCTGGGGTGCGATCGACGCGGACTCGCTCTCACCGGCGGTCCGGGCTGCCTGGGACGCGGCTCACCCGTATCCCGACGGCCGCTGGCTCTGGCTGCCGCTGACCGGCGACGAGGTGATCGCCGATGTCGAGCGGCTGGTGGCGCTCAAGTCGCCGCCTCCCCGACGGCCGAGGGCCCGCACGGCCGCGAAGTCGCGCTGACGGGCGGGGCTCAGACCGGCGATCCGGCCGGCCCGCGTGGCCGGATGACGCCGAGCGTCCCATCGCGGTGGAGCAGCACCTGGGGCGGCCTCGGCCGCCCGTTGTAGGAGGACGACTGCGAGGCCGCATAGGCGCCCGCCTCGCGGATGGCGACCAGGTCGCCGCGCCGCAGCGGCGGCAGCTCGTGGATCCCGAGCGTGTCGGTGGACTCGCAGATCGGCCCTTCGACCCGCGTCGGCACCCGGCCGGTCCGATCGGTCGGGTCTTGTGCCCGCCCCGCCGCGGTCAGCGCGACGATCCCGTGGCTGGCGCCGTAGAGTGCCGGCCGGATGAGCTCGGTCATGCCGGCGTCCAGCACGACCTGCGGGCCACCGCGGTCGCGGACGTGCAGCACCCGAGCCACGAGCCAGCCCGCCCGAGCGACGATGACGCGCCCCGGCTCCACCGCGAGACGACGGGGGCGGCGGTCCGCTGGGATGGCGCCGAGCAGCGCCGGCAGCTCCCGTGCGAAGCGCTCGGGACCCGGCGTGGGCGCCTCGTGCGAACCGACCGGGAAGCCGCCGCCGACATCGAGCGTGTCGAAATCCGGGATCCCGCCGCGCAGGAGCGCCAGCACGGCGAGGCCGCGCCGGACGGCATCCCGCCACGCGTCGACCGCCCCGAGTTGCGAGCCGACGTGGAGGTGGATGCCCCGCAATGCCAGGCTGCCCGAGCGAGCCCAGCGCTCGGCGGCGCCGGTCAGCTCGGTCTCGGTCAGCCCGAACTTCGAGGCGCCGCGGCCGACGGCCAGGCCGGCCTGCGTCTCGGGGTTGACAGCGGGGTTGAGCCGCAGCAGGACGTCGAGCCTCGGCTGCCGGCCACGCCCGAGCCCGACTCGCTCGCCCATGGCGTCGAGGGCCGCCAGCTCGTCGGTCGACTCGACGGCGAGCCAGCGGAGAGGGGTCCCCGAGGCTGCCGCCCGGACCGCCGCCCGCAGGTCCGCATCGGTCTTGCCGATGCCCTCCAGCGTGATCCGGTCGTTGCCGACGCCGGCCCGACGGGCGACCGCCCACTCGCCACGGGAGACGACGTTGGCTCCGAAGCCGCACGCTGCGACCGCCGCGACCACGGCCGGCACGTCGTTGGCCTTCACGGAGAAGGTCCGGAGCCAGGGGTCGGGAAAGGCGGCGGTGACGCGCGCCGCAGCCGCTTCGAGGGTGACCAGGTCCGTGACGTAGACGGGGGTGCCGAACCGGCGCGCGGCGGCCCGCAAGGCGGGTGCGATGGCCGGCAATCGATCGGGCTCGCTCACGCTCGGGCGCCCGGCTGGCTCGATCGCCAGTCGAAGGGTCCCGCCCCGGTCAGTCGCGGACGACCTGTCCGACGACGGCCGTCACGATGCTGATGATCACCGCGCCGACGATGGCCACGCCGAACGTCTCGGCGGTGAGATCGGGCGGGAACCCGCCGACCGTGAACGAGTAGTCCAGCTGGTCGGCCAGCCAGGCGACCCCAAGAAGGAGGGCGGCGTTGATGACGAACCCGATCGCGCCCAGCGTCGCCATCCGCACCGGCAGGCTGAGCAGCATGACGACCGGCTTCACGAACCCGTTGACGAGGCCGAAGATGACAGCGACCACCGCCAGCGTCTGGTAGTCGTTGCCGTACGAGATCGACGGCAGCACGATCGCGGTCACGGCGATCGCGATGGCCGCGACGACGGCGCTGATGATGAACCCGAGCATCGCCTCTCCTCCGCTCGCTCGACGATGCCCCGGCCTGTTGGCGAGCGGTGCATCGCCCTGATGGCACGGATGGTAGCCCCCATGGACCGGCTAGACTCGGGCTCCCAGCCGCGATCGAGCAGGAGCTGCCATGACCGTCTTCGCCGACCGCATCGATACCTTCCTGGCCGAGTACTTCCGCCTCCACCCGCTGCGGGCGACCGACGCCGGCGTTCACGAGCATGACGGTCGCTGGCCGGACCTCAGCGAGGCAGGACGCCGAGAGCGGCTGGCCTGGTACGACCGCTGGACCGCCGAGCTGAGGGCCCTCGACGACGCGGCACTGTCCGCCGACGACGCCATCGACCGCGACCTGCTTCTCGGCGAGCTGGACGCCCACCGGTTCACGGAGACGCGGCTGCGCGAGGACCGCTGGGACCCGCTCTCGTGGGTCTACCTGCTCGGTGACGGCCTCTTCCCGCTCATCGCGCGCGAGTACGCACCCCTGGCCGAGCGACTCCTCTCGTGCACGGCCCGGCTGGAGGGCGTGCCGGCCGTCGTCGACGCGGCGATCGCCGGCCTCACCGGGTCCGACGATCGACCCGTCGCACGGCTCCATGCCGAGACCGCGCTGGCGCAGCTGCCGGGTGTCGCGGAGCTGGCGGACGACGCGGTCCGGGAGGCCGAAGCGCAGGCCGACGACCCCGCCCTGGTCGCCATCGCCCCGCGCCTCCGGGCGGCCGCCGATACCGCCCGCGCAGCGCTTGCGACGTTCGAGGCGCATCTTCGCGACGCCGTGATCCCGTCGTCGGAGGGTGACGGGCGGCTGGGCGAGACCCTGTTCGCCGAGAAGCTGCGCCACACGCTCGCGACTGCCGAGCTGACGCCGGAGCGCGTGCTCGCGGTCGCCGAGCGCGAGTACGCCGCCGTCCGCTTGGAGATGGTCCGTCTCGCCCGGGAGCTGTGGCCGACCTGGTGCCCGGGCGTGCCGCTGCCGACGGCTGCCAGCGACGGCTCCGAGGCCGCCGCCGAGGGCCGGCTCGTCCGGAGCGTGCTCGACGCGATCGCGGTCGACCATCAGCGTCCCGAGGACCTCCTCGACTTCTGCCGTGCCGAGCTCGGTCGCATCGAGGCGTTCTGCCGGGAGCGCGACGTCATCGGCCTGCCCGGCGAGCCGCTCGAGATCCGCTGGACCCCGCTCTTCCTCCGTGCCTACGGCGGCGCGATGCTCATCCCGCCCGGGCCGCTCGATCGCGGCCAGAAGAGCTTCTTCGCGATCACGCCGCCGGCCGAGGACTGGTCACCGGAGCGGGTCGAATCCTCGCTCCGCGAGTACAACGATCGGCTCCTCCGCCTGCTGACGATCCACGAGGCGGTGCCCGGACACTATCTCCAGCTGGCCTACTCGAACCGAAGCGCGTCCCTCGTCCGGGCGGTGTTCACGAGCGGCGTGTTCGCCGAGGGCTGGGCGGTCTACGTCACCCAGGTGATGATGGATCTCGGGTACGGGGCCGAGGACCCGGCGTTGCTGCTGGGCCATTGGAAGTACTACCTGCGCGCTGCGATCAACGCGATCGTCGACGTCCGGATCCACCTCCATGGGATGACCGAGGACGAAGCGCTCCGGCTCATGATCGACGGCGGATTCCAGGAGGAGGCGGAGGCCCGCAAGAAGTACGACCGAGCTCGGCTGTCCTCGACCCAGCTCTCCACCTACTTCCTCGGCTCGATGCAGCTCTGGGACCTCGAGCTCGAGCGGCGCCGACAGCTGGCCACTGCGGCGGCCGGCCCGGCTGAGGCCGTCGCGATCGCCGGGCGGGACGTGCCCGGTGGCGTCGGCGAGACCCCCGGCTTCGCCTACCGCGAGCACCTCGAGCAGGTCCTCGCCCACGGCTCGCCGCCGATTCCGCTCCTCCGACGGATCCTGCTGGCGGGCTGACCGCGCCGCCCGCTCAGGTGCGACCGCGCGGCTTCGCCACCAGGATGGTCGGCGCCAGCTCCACCAGGCGATCGACCCGGTAGCCGGCCTGCTCGCCGGCCCGCTTGATGGCGGTCCCGACTCGAACGCTCGTCCCGATACCCCAGGTGACCGGGTCGCGGCCGCCTGGCACGCGGGTGGGCACCAGCCACGGCGCGTCGATGGCGTCGAGAGCGACGCCGGCGTCAACGAGCGCCTCGAAGGCGTCGCGGTCGAACCACTCGACGCCTTCCCAGCGGTTGACCCGGATCGAGCCGCGGATGTCCTCGTTGCCCAGCGCCCGATCCACGATCGACGCCGGCATCGAGGCGGGTCGGCCGCCGACGACGAGCGGCCTGGGAAGGCCCACGAGCAGGCCGATCCGGCCTGCCCCACGCCAGGCGTCCGTCTCGTCCAGGCCGATCGACCGGAAGGCGTCGGCGAGGATCGGCGTCAGGCGCAGTTCGTCGAGCCAGGACCGGGTCGTGGCCCGGAACTCAGCGGCTGCGCCCGCCCGACCGAGCGGCTCCAGCAGCGCCCAGGCGATGAGCGCCGCGCGCTCGGCGGGGTGCACGACCTGACCAGCCACGGCGGCTCGCGCCTGGCGGAGGGAGGCAGCAGCGGCCGGCGCGCCTGCCGGGAACGGAGAAGCCAGAGCGATGAGCCGCTCCAGCCGGGCCCGGGACCGCTCGGCGATGTCGGCATCTGGCGTTCCACCGCTGGCACCCGTCGCGTCCCGGAGTGCCGCCAGCACGGCGAGCGCTCGGCGCTCCGATTCGTCGGCCACCCAGTCCGCGAGCGGGGCCTCGCCCGCGACCGCGGCCACCAGGGCGCCGAGCATGTCGACGGCCAGAAGGTGGCGGAGGGGACCGTGGACAGGCTCCAGCTCGAGATCCCGGAATGCCCCCTCGAGCGACGGCACACCCCCGCCGGCGAGGCGGTCGGCCAGTCGGCTCCAGAGACCGGCCGGTCCGTCCGTGACGTCGGCCACGTCGAGAAGCACGCGTCGCTCGTAGGCCCGCAGCGGGACTCGCAGCCCACGGGCCCGGATGTCGCCGCTCCGGTGGAGATGCTCGAGCCCGGTGGCGTGGTCGCGGAAGCGGACGAGCGCAGATGCGTCGTCGGGCAGCTGCCAACCCTCCGCCAGCGTGCGCCGGACGACGCGCCGCCCTCCTGTGCCATCCGGTTCGGAGAAGGGGACCGAGGCATGGATGTGGACGACGGTCTCGGCGTACCGGTTGTGGTAGACGACGAGCGAGCGCTCATGGCCCGTGCCGTTGGAATACGCGAACACGTCCTCGTCGACCGAGCGGTCGTCGCGCAGCGCGTCGAAGAGCAGGAAGTCGCGCACCTCGGCGAACTGGCGCCGACGATGGAGGAGCGGGAACACCTCACGCTCATGGCGCTCGACGAGCCAGCGGTCGGGCGCCTCGTCATGGTAGGCGCGTCGGTACTCCATGCCGTATTTCTCGGCATAGCCCTCGACCTGGCCGTGGCCCAGCATCGGCAGGCCGGGCAGGGTGGCCAGCACCGTCGCGACGCCGATGTACTTGTCGCCCTTGCCGAACTGCTCGACTGCCGTTCTCTCATCGGGGTTGTTCATGAAGTTGACGTACCGCTTGAGGATCTCCGGGTCGAACTCCAGCGTGTCGCGCATGACCTTGCGGTAGCCGGCGTTGTCCTCGTCGCGGAGCATGTGCATGAACGCGCTGTTGTAGACGCGATGCATACCCAACGTCCGGACGAAGTAGCCCTCCATCAGCCAGAACGCCTCGGCCAGGAGGAGCGTGTCGGGCGCCTCGGCCGCGACCCGGTCGACGACCTCTCGCCAGAACTCCTGGGGCATGGCCGCCTCGAAGGCCTGATTCGGGATGGCGTGCTCGGCCCGCGACGGGATCGACCCACCGGCGCCAGGCGCCGGGAACCAGAGGCGCTGGATGTGGCGCTTGGCAAGCGTCATGGCCGCGTCGAACCGGATGATCGGGAAGTGCCGGGCGACATCGAGGATGGCCTGGACGACCGACTCGCGAACGGCCGGATCGAGGTAGTCCAGCTGCGCCGTGTCGTTCCAGGGCATCGAGGTGCCGTCGTTGCCGTGGTAGATGTAGCGCGCCACGCCGTTGGCGGTGTCGACCCGCTGGAAGACGACGGCGGCATCCGTGCCGTCCCAGTAGTGGTCCTCGATGCGGATGGCCGCCCGAGGATCGGGCGAGAGGTCCGCGCCGCTGAATGTGTACGCCGGATAGGGCGATTCCGGTAGGGAGAGGAAGCGCTCGGGGTGCTCCACGACCCAACGTGAATCGACGCCCATGTGGTTGGGCACCATATCGCTGGCCAGACGGATGCCTCGCGCCCAGGCCCGCTCGCGCAGGTTCGCCCAGCCGGACTCGCCGCCGAGGTCGTCGGCGATGCGGTAATCGTCGAGCGAGTAGGCGGAGGCGACGGCCTCGGGATTGCCGCGCATCCGCTTGATCCGCTCCGACGCCTGGCTGCGCTGCCAGAGGCCGATGAGCCAGAGCCCGGTGATGCCCCAGGCCGCCAGCCGGTCGAGCTCCTCGTCCGGGATGGCGTCGAGCGTGCGGATGTCCCGGCCGTGCTGGCGGGACAGCTGGTCGAGCCAGACGTAGGTGCTCTTCGCCATCAGCACGACGCGCGGCATCCAGTCGCGATCTGCGCTGAAGCGCTCAGGATCGCCCTCGCCGCCGAGCCCCGGCGCTTCGCCCGCGCCCGCCCCCCCGGTGAAGCCGCCGAAACGCTGATGGAGCGCCCGCTCTTCCTCGTCGATGACGCCCAGGATGAGCGTGGCCTGGTCGAGCAGGGCATCGATGTCGGCGCCGAGCATTCCGCGCCAGCGGTCCCGGATGAAGCGGAGCTGGCCGGCCAGCGACGTGGGCGCTGCCCTGGCGGGTGCCCGCAGGAGCTCGAGGAACGTCTCGCCGCCGGGTCCGACGGCGGGGCTGTCGGCGTCGGCTGCGTCGATGGCCGCCAGCAGCCGGGCCCCGGCCTCGCCGCTCAGCACGGTGCGGTCGTCGAACAGCCAGCGATAGGGTCCGGCGGCCGGATTCTCGTTGGCCAGCCGGACGAGGAGCAGCTCCTCGAGCGGCGGCGCCCCGGCCGCCGCCAGCGGGAACTCCCGGTCCCAGGCGGTCGCCACCCGGCGGGCGACCGGTCGTCCGGCACGCTCCTCGGCCGCCCGGGCCAGTGCATGGAGGCCGAGTCGCGGGTCCCGCTCGGCCAGCCGCACGGCGATCCGATGGAGGATGGCGTGGAGCAGGCCGAGCGCGGCGAGCTCGCCAGGCAGCGCCGGTGCACCGGGGTCGCGAGCGACCATCCGTGCCGCGAGGCGTCGTGTGGCCGGCAGATCGGTGCCGAAGCCTTCGGTCGCGACCGTATCGGTCGGTGCGACGTCGAGCCTCTCTCGCGCCTGGCGAGTGATGGGCATCCCGTTCACGAGCGTAGCATCGCATGCTCGGGGGTCGGCCCGAGGACCCTCGACCGAGGAGTCGCGCCACTCATGCGCCGGCGGACAGCGATTCCTCGAGCCTCACCGGCTCGCCCGCGGCTAGGCGCGAGGCCTGGGCGTGCTCGATGGCGCGTCGCAGCAGCTCCAGGCCCGATGGGTCGAACTCGTACAGCCACTCCCTCACGCGCTCGGGTCGCTCGAGCTGCTCCTCGACGCCCATGGCCAGGGCTTCGCGGGACATCAGGACGAGGTCAGCGGTCCGGTCGACCAGGGCCAGGTCCTCCGCCGATTCGGGCGTCGCCGCGACGATGTCCACGCCCGTCGCGCCGGCAAGCCGAAGCGTTTCGGCGATGTTCTCGGAACCGCGCGCAGACGCGCACACGACCCCGACTCGCGATCCTGACGGTAGCTTCGTGACCTCGTGGACGAGTTCCATGTAGCCGGGCCCGACGAGCATCGCTACGACCGGCACCTGACCGGCGACGAAAGCCTGCGCCTCATCGGCATGGAAGGTCGTCGTTGCCACCAGGTCGAAGTGGTAGCGGGACAGGCGGTCGGGCAGGTCGTCTAGCACGGCGCCCTCCGCCTCGACCATCCCGTTGAAAGCCTCGTTGACCTTGTCGGCGTCGTAGACCGCGTCGGCGTTCGTGCACTCGGCGAACAGGATGCGGACCATCGGGCCCGGACGCTTGCGCTCGGATGCGGCCGCGAAAGCCGCGGCGGCCACTTCCTCCGGAGTGAATCCGGCCTGCGATGCGCGCCGCAGCATCTCGGCCACGATGCCGTCCAGGGCCTCGACGCCGCGCCGCTGGGGCGGCCGGTCGGCCACCCGGGTCCCGGCGCCATGGCGACTGGTGACGTAGCCCGCATCGGACAGGCGGCGATAGACCGCGCGGATCGTGTTCGGGTTCACGCGGAGGGCGGCGCCGAGCTCCCGGACCGGGGGCAGGCGCGCACCGGGCAGCAGGCGACCGGAGTCGATCTGGTAGGCGAGCTGCCAGTAGATCTGGGTCGAGATCGGGACGTCCGAATCGCGCTCGACATCGAGCGCGCCGGAGGTCGCTCCCGGCCTGCCTGGGTCGTTCGTCACACTTGACATAGGCGGATAGTCCAAGTAGTGTTTGACTTGGCCTAGCAGACTATACCAAGACGTGTCTACCAAGCAGGAACGAGCGCCCGAACATGGACCTCCTCACCCTCATCGTCGGTCTCATCGCGGTCATCGGCCTGTTCGATCTCATCGCGCTGCGCCTGGGCACCGATTCGAGGATCCTCTCGGCCGATCGCACACCTCGGCAGGAGCTGTAGCTCGGCGACGGTCCCGCCAGGGACCCACCAGTCCGCATATCCCCGACTGCCGGTTATCCCCCCTCCACCGGCACTCGACTCGTCAGCCCGTGGCGCGCAGGCCGCGGGCTGACGGCTATCCGGGACATGCGATCGAGCCATGATCCCCGCGAGCAGAAGGGTGCCTGGGCCCCGTGAGGGTGCCTGGGCCCCGTGGCGGCCGTCGATCAGCCGCCTGACGCGATCGGCAGGCCCTCGGCGACCGCGCGGTCGTTCGCGACGGCGACCTGATGGCCGATGCGCACCGTCCAAGCTTCACCGGGCGCCAGCCGGATGACCCATGACAGCAGCAAGCCGCTCCCCTGGTAGACGCGCTCGAACCCGGCCTCCGAGTTAGAGACGGTGTCGATCGGGGCGATCCAGGCGTCGGCCGGTGGGCTGACCTCGGTCGCGACCGCGATCCCGATGTCGTCGTTGCCCGCAGCCAGCCGCTCGACCCCGGTCCCGATCCGCGCGATGTCGTGCGTCGTCCGCTCGCCGGCGAGGTCCCACCAGGCCGCCGGATTGCCTCCACCACCGAGCATCGTCGTCGCCCATTCCACGCCGAGCCGCGCCGCCACCACCGCGCTCGACGGGTTCTCGACGGTCACCTCCTGTACGAGGCGGGGGTCGAGCCGACCACCATCGACCGTGTACCTCTGGCGCAGGTCCAGCGGCGTCGGGCCGCCCGACCCGGCGAACGAGCCGCGGCGCGCCAGCGTCGCAGCGTCGGGCGCCAGCTCAGCGATCAGGAACCCGTCCTCGGCGAAGTCGCCGAGATCCACCGCGGCGGCGGTGGCCCAGGCGTCGGGCGTCGTCGCCGTCGGAAACAGGTGGACGAGGCCGGACCGACGCTCATGCCAGTCGTAGTGCAAGCGGTCGGCGAGCCCTGGCTCCTTGGTGGCCACCAGATCGTGGATGGAGGCGGGGCCGTCGCCGTCGCCCGCCGGTCGGGCGCCGACGCCTTCGGCGACCCGCGCCTCGTGGGCCCGAAGGGTGGCATGGTAGGCCTCCGGGCGGCGCCGCAGGACTGCGCCGAGCGCGTGTCGGGCCGGCCGGATGTCCCAGGATCCGATGCCCGCTCCCTGATCGGGCTTCACGACGACCGTCTGGCCGGGCGTGGCGAGGTAGATCTCGTCGCGACCGTCCATGTCGAGATCGCGCAGCTCGCCCGACCCGAGCCTTGCGCTGACGGCATCGGCGGCATCTTCGGCGGCGATGAGGTGCTCGTAGGTCGCCAGACGCATGTGGCTGATGTAGATCCCCCCGAACAGCCCGTGCCAGTAGCAGTCGTTGGACTGGCCCTTGAACAGGTGATCGAGGGCGACCTCGCGGGCCCGACCCTCGGGCATCGCGGCGACCTTCTCCGAGGTGCGGAGCATCTGCTTGTGGAGGTCGTTGATCTCCCGGTACTTGACCTGGAAGTTGCGCCAGAACGCGCCGCGCAGCCAGCGGGCCTCGGCCCGTCCCTCGTCCTGGGCCCGGTGGAGCAGCTCGGAATAGACGAGGTTCTCATCGGGCGGCAGGGCCCATTCACCCATCTCCGCGTAGGAGCCGGTCGGCACGTAGACGCGCCCGATCGGCGGCTCATGCTCCAGCCAGGCGGACGGCGTGACGGTGGTCAGCCAGTCGGCATTCGCCTCGAGGGCCTCGAAGAACCGCTCCACCCAGCGCCGCTCGCCCCAGCAGTGCTCCCAGGTCGTCGGCCAGGCTCCGAACTTCTCGCCATCGTCGCCCATCATGCCGACCCGCTTGCCATCCTCGGTGGCGTGCTCCCGGAGGTAGTCGATGACGTCGCCCACCTCGCGGAACGGGATCCGGTAGCGCAGCCCCTGCTCGGTCCCGAACACGGTCAGCAGGCGACCCTGGTCCTCGGTCGTATAGGGTCCCCAGAGCGCCTCCTCGGGGATGGCGGCGGCACGGAAGTGGGCATCGTCGAGGATCGTCCAGCGGTAGCCGGCGGTCACCAGCGAGGTCGGCACATCGGGCTCCCAGACCCGCTCCGCGAGCCAGGCGCCATTCGGCCGGACGCCGAACGTCGCCTCCAACTCGTCGGCCATCCGGCGCAGCTGGCCGACGCGATCGCGCTCCGGCAGCGAGGCCAGGACCGGCTCGTAATGCCCGCCGCCCAGCAGCTCGACCTGGCCACCGGCGACGAGGGCCCGGAGCCGATCGATGAAGGCCGGTCGCTCGCGACGGAGCCAGTCGAGGAGCGGCCCGGTGTAGTGCAGCGACAGCCGGACGCCGGGATGGCGCTCGAGGGCGGCCACCATCGGCTCGTAGGCGACCTCGTACACGTCGGCGAACACCCAACCGAAGTTGCCGACGGGCTGATGGTTGTGGATGGCAAGGGCGAGCGAGATCCGGGGGGCCACTCGGGGGGATCCGTCCTTCCTGTCGGGTCAGCCGGCCTCGTTCACGGACCGCCTTGCGCTCGCTGCCGCCGTCTCGGACACGGTGATGCCGGCCGCTGGCAGGTAGAGGCGCTCGGTGTACTCGTGGAGCATCCGGGTCGTTGAGAAGCGCCAGACGGCGCCGGCGATGGAGGCGCGCATCGTGTCGATCCAGGCCCGGGGGAACCCGTCTCGGTCGCGCTCGTAGTAGCGGGGCACCAGCTCGGTCTCGAAGATCCGATACACGTCCAGCGCGTCGGCCCAGTCCTGGGCGCCCTCGTCAGGGTTCGTCTCACGGCCACCGATGGCCCAGCCGTTGTCGCCATTCCAGCCCTCGTCCCACCAGCCGTCGAGCACCGAGACGTTGACCGCGCCGTTCGCGGCGGCCTTCATGCCCGACGTGCCGGACGCCTCGAGGGGTCGACGGGGGTTGTTCAGCCAGACGTCGACGCCCTGGACGAGGAAGCGGGCGATCCGCATGTCGTAGTCCTCGAGGATGAAGACGCGTCCACGGAGCCGCTCGGTCTTGGTCATGGCGAAGATCTGCTGGATGACCTGCTGGCCGGGCCGGTCGGCGGGATGCGCCTTGCCCGCGAACACGATCTGGACCGGCCGCTCACTGTCGCGGACGAGCCGCGCCAGGCGCTCGAGATCGCTGAACAGCAGGGCAGCCCGCTTGTACGTCGCGAAACGGCGGGCGAAGCCGATCGTCAGCGCCGCCGGGTCCAGCACCTGCTCGAGCCACGCGAGCGTGGCGGGTGATTCGCCGTGCCGGGCGAACTGGGCCCGTAGGCGTCCGCGCGCGAAGAGCGAGAACTCCTCCTTCTGGCGCAGGTGGGCGCTCCACAGCTCGGCCGCCGGGATCCGGTCGATGCGCTCCCAGAAGCGGGCGACGTCGCTCTTGCCGTCGAGATCGTCGAGGTCGACCTCGACGTACCGCTCGAACAGCCTACGCATCTGGGTGCCCAGCCAGGTCGGGAGGTGCACGCCGTTGGTGATGCCCAGGATCTCGCGGGGAGCGACGCTCCGCCAGGTGTCGTTCGCGGTCACGGCATGGAGCTGGCTGACCGCGTTCGCGCCATTCGTCAGCCGCAGCGACAGGCCCGTCATGTCGAAATGGCCCGGATCGTCGTCGACGCCACGTCCGAGCTCGAGGAGTCGCTCGACCCCGACACCGCCGGTTCCCGGCCGGCCGTCGCCATCGAGGAGCGGCCCGGCGAGGCGCCGCACGAGATCCGACTCGAAGCGCTCGTTGCCGGCGGACACCGGCGTGTGGATGGTGAAGACGCTGTCGCGACCGACACGAGCCAGGGCCGTGTCGGGGTCGACGCCCTTCTCGACGAGCTCGCGCGCGCGCTCGGCCAGAAGAAAGGCCGAGTGGCCCTCGTTGAGGTGCCAGACGGCCGGCCGCAGCCCGAGCGCTCGCAGCGCGCGAACTCCCCCGACGCCGAGCACGAGCTCCTGGTGGAGACGCATCTCGCGGCCGCGCACGTAGAGGATGTGGGTGATCGGGCGGTCGGCGGCCGAGTTCTCCGGAATGTCGGTGTCGAGCAGAAGCACCGGGACCCGACCCACCTGGGCGAGCCAGACGGCGACCGTGAGGTCCCGCCCGGGCAAGGCGACGGTCACATAGAGGGGGTCGCCCTGGGGATCCTGGACCCGCTGGAGGGGCAGGCGGGTCAGGTCGTAGTCGGGATAGGCGTGCTCCTGGTGCCCGTCCCAGTCGATGGACTGGCGGAAGTAGCCCTTGCGATAGACGAGGCCGATGCCGACCAGCGGCAGCGCCATGTCGGAGGCTGCCTTCATGTGGTCGCCGGCCAGCACGCCGAGACCCCCGGAGTAGATGCCGAGCGCCTCGGTCAGCCCGTACTCGGCGCAGAAGTAGGCGATCGGGCCTTCGAGCTCGGAGGCGTGGCGGCGGTGGAACCAGTGGTCGGCGCCGTTGGTCATGTAGGTGTCGAATCGCTCGAGCACCTCGTGCGCCTCGGCCATGAAGCCGGGGTTGTCGAGCAGCTCCGACCAATCGATCGAGCCGGCCAGGAGCTGGACCGGGTTGCGATAGCGGGACCAGGCGACCGGATCGATGCGGGTGAAGAGGCGCTTCGCATCCGGATGCCACGTCCAGTACAGGTTGTAGGCGAGGCGCCGCAGGCCCTCGAGCTGGGGCGGCAGCCGGAACGCGGCGCCGGGCAGTGACGGGACCGACACGGTGGCTTCCATGAGCGGCCATCATAGCGACTGGGCGGCACCGCGTGAACCGGTTTAGTCGCACGTGCCGACTGCGCCCAGACGCCGACGCCGAACCGGCCGCGGGCTACCATCCGGTCATGCGCGTCGCCTTCATCGCCGCCGAGTGCGAACCCTGGGCCAAGACCGGTGGGCTGGGCGATGTGGTGGATGCCCTGGCCCGGGCGCTGGGCAGGGTGGCCGGCGGCCCCGAGCAGCCGGTCGACGTGTACCTCCCACGCTACCGTTCGGTGGCGGTGCCGGATGACGCGCTGGCCGTCGGTGCCCTCGACGTGCCGGATCCCCTCGCGCCGGGCGGCGTGGCGACGGTCCGGCTGCTCGACGTGGCGGCCGATGGCTACCGGCTGCGACTGGTCGATCACCCGGCAGCCTTCGACCGCCAGGCGTTCTACGACCATCCCGACGACGCCTGGCGCTTCGGGTCGTTCTGCCGCGCAGCGCTGGAGGCGATGCGGACCGAGGCGGCTGCCGGCACCACGCCCGTGGACGTGATCCATCTGCACGACTGGCACAGCTGCCCGGCGGCGATCGACCGGGAGCGTTTCCTGGCGTCCGATCCGGTCGTGGGTCGAGCGGCGATCGTGCTGACGCTCCATAACTTGGCCTACCACGGCTGGACGCCGCTGGCGGCGGTCGCCGGGCTGGGCCTCACGCCCGGTGACGGGATCCTGTCAAGCTCGGCCGATGGCATCGACCTCCTGCGGGCCGGGATCGAGCGCGCGGAGCTCGTCAACACGGTCAGCCCGACGTACGCGGCCCAGGCGCGCACGCCGGCCTACGGCTTCGGTCTCGACGAGGTGCTCGTCGCGCGTGGCGATCGCTTCGGAGGCATCCTCAACGGGCTCGACCCGTTCCTCTGGGACCCGGCGGCCGACGACGCCCTTGCCGCCCCGTACGGTCTGGGCGACCTTGCCGGCAAGGCCGCCTGCCGGCGCGATCTGCTGGATCGGCTCGGGATGGACCCGCTCGACGACGATCCGATCCTCGGGGCCGTGGGCCGCCTCGACCCGCAGAAGGGTTTCGACCTCGTGGCGACGGCCGGGGAGGCGCTCGTCCGCCGCGGCATGCGGCTGGTGGTCCAGGCCAGCGGCGATCCATCGATCGCCGGCGGGCTGCGCGATCTGGCGGCCGCCCATCCCGAACGCGTCGCCTTCATCGAGCGCTTCGACCGGGTCATGGCTCGGCGGATCTACGCCGGCGCCGATGCGCTGCTCGTCCCGTCCCGGTTCGAGCCGTCGGGCCAGGTCCAGATGATCGCCCTGCGCTACGGCACGCCGCCGATCGCCCACGCCACCGGTGGGCTGGTCGACTCCATCGTGGACGAGCCACGCCACCCGGGTGAGGGCACCGGGTTCCTGTTCTACCGGCCCACGGCCAGGGCGCTGGCGGCGGCCTGCGAGCGGGCGATGCGCCTGCGCGGTGACGGATCCGCTCCGGCCTGGCGGGCGCTCATCGACCGCGGGATGGCCGTGGACTTCGCCTGGGAGAGCGGCGCGGCGCCCGACTACCTGGCGACATACCGGCGAGCGATGGCGCTGCGGCGAGCGGTGGAGCCGCGGCCGGCCCGTCGCTAGTCCGAGAGGGCACGCAGGAGCGCGACGAGCGTCGCCGCAAGGTGCGTTCGATGAGGGGAGTGCCCCGCTTCGGCCACGGTCAGGATCGATCCGCGGCCGATCGCGGCGGCGAGGGCCGGGAGCCAGGCGTCG
>Ga0210334_10803326_pt1 | contig 18481 bp, 15 predicted proteins | sample S306metaT_FD_164440 | JGI IMG/M metagenome (GOLD analysis project Ga0210334, IMG submission 164440) | Metatranscriptome of estuarine sediment microbial communities from the Columbia River estuary, Oregon, United States - S.306 (Metagenome... | ecosystem: Environmental > Aquatic > Marine >... | reverse complement strand
GGTCGTCGCGCGACATCCCACCGGGCTGCCGACCACCGCGCTGCCGACCGGCGGGATCGCCCGACGCTGCGCCGTCGTCCAGCGCACCGTCGAGCGAGCGCAGCAGGCGGGGCGCGAGGGTGAACAACGTCTCGTCGAAGATGGCCATCGCCGTGCGCACCTCGTCCAGGGGCGATGGGCGCGTCGAGCGGAGGTCGGCGGTCCTCCAGAGGAGGGTGATCTCCTCGCGCAACCGACGCCGGACCTCGGCGTCCTCGACCCGCGTCAGGCGCGGGTCGTCCAGCCGGGCGGAGAGATCCGAGATGCGGCGCTGTGCCGTGAGCAGGGTCCGTCGGCGAGCCTCCGTCGGGTGCGCGGTGAGCACCGGCGTCACGCGGAGTCGCTCGACCAGGGACGCGATGTCGGCCGGCGTGTGGCCGGCGGCGCGGAGGCGCCGGATGACATCAGCGATCGAGTCGGGCAGCACGCCGTCGCGGGCGGCGCGCTCTCGCCGGCGAAGCGAGCGGACCCGATCGCGCTCGGTCGCGATGTTGAGCAGCCGAAAGTAGAGCGTGAAGGCTCGGATCACGGTTTCGGCCTCGTCGACAGTCAGCGCGTCGAGGACCCCGGCCAGCTCGGCCGCCAGATGCTCGCGACCCGAAGGATCCGGGTCGCGCCGGAGGGCGATCGTGCGCCGCCTGATCGTCTCCACCGTGTCGAGCATGCCGGGGCCCGCCTGCTCCACGATGACCTGCCCGAGCAACGAACCGAGAAGGCGGATCTCGCGGGTGAGCGGATCGCGGGCCGTCCCGACGCCGATCGTCACCGGCTCCGCCCGGAGCGCCGGGTTGACGCGTCGTGGCATCAGACGGCCGCCGGCGATGGCGGACCTTCGGCCGCGCCTGGCCGTCGCGCTCCCGGACCTCGACCCGAAGGCGGACCAACCGGCCCTCGCCTTGTATCGTGGTGACCATGGCCACGCTCGATCTCGGGGCGACCGACCGCTCCGGAGCCCCCGCCGACACGACGACCGAGCAGCTCGAGCAGCTCCGGTTCCTCCACCGCGTCGTCCGCTTGGCGACCACGGCGAGGACCTGGGACGAGCTGCTGGCGACCGTCGTCGACGAGACCCGGGACGCGCTCCATGCCGACGTCTCCTCGCTCTACCTGCTCGACCGCGACGAGCGTCACCTCACCCTGGCAGCCACGAACGGCCTGGACAAGTATCAGATCAGTCGAGCGCGCGTGCCATTCGGGGAGGGCGTGACCGGCCGCGTGGCGGCATCGCGCCGACCGGAGGTCGTGGCCGACGTCCCCGGCGATGACCGCTTCCTGTGGGTCCGCGGGATCGATCAGAAGCGCTTCGTCGCCTCGATGCTCTCGGTGCCGCTCATCTGGCACGATTCGGTCGTCGGGGTGCTCAACGTCCAGACCGAGCGTCGCCGCGAATTCGGCGAGGCAGACGTCGCCCAGCTGGGCGCCGTGGCCGACCTCCTGGCCGGGATCGTCGAGCGGGTCCGGCTGCAGCGGGAGGCCGAGGCGCGGGCCGAGGAGCTGCGAGCGATCGACGAGGCCAGGGCCGAGCTGGTCGCCCTCGTCACGCACGAGCTCCGGACGCCCCTGGCCGTCGTCCGCGCCTACACCGACCTGCTCTCCGAGGAACCCCCGCTCGAGGGCCGCGAATCCCGCTTCCCCGAGCGCCGGGCGACCCGCGACGCGTGGCATGAAGCTGCGCTCGAGCAGATCGAGCGGATCGATCGGCTCATCGACTCGGTGCTGGCGTCCGTCCGCCCGTCCGCCGACCAGCCGCCGGCCGAGGTCGTGCCGGTCGACGTGGCGAGCGCCGTGACGACGGTCATCCAGGAGCTGGGACCACTGCTTCACAGACATCGCCTGGAGCTGCGGCCCGCCGTTCGCCGCCATGCGCTCGCCGACGTCGGCCGGCTCCGCCAGGTCATGGAGCACCTCGTCGAGAATGCCGTCAAGTACGCTCCGCCGGGCACGCTCATCGAGATCGACGTCGAGCTGGTCGAAGGGCAGGTCCGCCTGGCGGTGACCGACGAAGGCCCGGGGATCCCGATCGAGTGGCGCGAACGGATCTTCGAGCCGTACGCGCGCCGGGACACGAACACCGCCCGAGGGTCCGGGATCGGGCTCTACGCTGCTCGACGGCTCGCCAGTTCGATGGGCGCCCGGCTGTGGTGCGAGCCGGTCGACCCGACCGGAGCGCGCTTCGTGCTCGCCATGTCGTCGGCAGCCGCGGTCTGACCGAGGAGGACGACGAGGCCGATGCCCACCACCCGCCCGTTGCGAATCCTCGTCGTCGACGACGACCCGGCGATGGTCGGGGCCATCACGGCCCTGGTTGGCACCGAGGGACACCAGGTCATCACCGCCTACGACGGGCTGACGGCGGTGCGGCGCGCCGAGACAGAGCGCCCGGACCTGGTGCTGCTCGACCTCGCGATGCCAGGCCCCGACGGCTACTCGGTCGCCGGCCGTATCCGGGTCCTCGGCGCGACGCCGATCATCGTCGTATCGGGCGAAAGCAGCGAAGCGGCGAAGGTCCGGGCACTCGAGCTCGGCGCGGACGACTACCTGGTCAAGCCATTCGGCAAGGCCGAGCTGCTGGCGAGGATCAACGCCGTCATGCGACGCGCCGACGCGGCGGTCGGAGGTGGAGCGGGGAACGGCACCGCGGCGGGTCCATTGACCGCCGGAGCCCTGGCCATCGACCCGGGGCGGTTCGAAGCCCGCGTCGGCGAGCGGGCCCTCGCCTTGACCCCGACCGAGTACCGCCTGCTGGAAGCGCTCGTCCGTGCCGGTGGTGATGTCGTTCCCCACCATCGGCTGGTACGCGCGGGCTGGCCGGCGGAGGCCGATCCCGACCTGCTTTGGCTGAAGCCGCACCTGACACGCTTGCGGGCGAAGCTCACCGCGGCCGGAGGTCCCGCCGTCATCGCCGTCCGAGGCGCCGGCTATCGCATCGAGCCCCACGCCTGACACGGGACGCGACCGACTCGATCCCGGGCCGGAGCAGCCCGAGGCCCGCGGGGGACCCGCGAGCGCCACATCCATCAGGCCATGATCGGCCGCGCTCGCGGCCGGCTGGATCAGGCAAGCGCCGCCGTGGGCACAGGCTGGCCGGACACGTCGTGGGCCCGGTCGGAGCACTCGATGAGGCAGCCACGGGCATCGCGCCCGCCGAGCGATCCGAAGTGGAAGAACGCTGCGGCGTCGCTGGGTCCGACCGGCTGAAGCCGGCAGCCACAGGTGGCGCACGTGACGGGACCGCCGTGATCCGGCTGGCCGGCGAAGGACGGTCGAGCGTCGGATGGGTACATGGGAGGTCTCCAGGGTGACGTCAAGGACCTTGGGGGCATGCCCGGGCGCCGCTGCTCCGTGCTCGAGCGACGCTATCGGCACGTGACCAGCCCGTCAGCGGCGGGACGGGTGTGGTCGGGTTGCGATCCGATTGCGCCGGCGCGTCCAAAGATCGACGCTGCCGGCACGTCCGGCTCGCGGCGGATGGCCAGGGAGCGGCTGCTGGCCAGGGCGCCGCTGGCGATCGTCGCGCGCGTACACTGCAGACCGTGGGCTTCGTTCGTACGGTGCTGGGCGACATCGATCCTGCCGACCTTGGCCCGACCTACGCCCACGAGCACCTGATCATCGACGGCGGGCGGCTCGTCGAGCTGCAGGCCGACTTCCGGCTCGATTCGGTGGACCAGGCCGTGGCGGAGCTGGAGGGTGCGCGGGTGTACGGGTTGCGCGCGGTGGTCGACGCGCTGCCGTGCGATGCCGGCCGCAACGTGCGCAAGCTGGCTGAGATCAGCCGCCGCAGCGGCATCCACGTGATCGCGCCGACTGGGCTCCACCTCGCTCGCTACTACGAGGACCGCCACTGGAGCGTCACGGCCACCGAGGAGGAGCTCGCGGGGCTCTTCCTGGCCGATGTCGTCGAGGGTATCGACGAGCACGACTACACGGGCCCCATCGTCCACCGGACCGAGCATCGCGCGGGCGTGATCAAGGTCGCCGGGAGCGCCGGTGCGTTGATCGATCGCGATCGCCGGGTGTTCCGGGCCGCTGCGGTCGCCCACCGCGCCACGGGTTGCCCCATCCTCACCCACTGTACGGACGGCAGCGCGGCACTCGAGCAGCTGCGGCTGCTGTCTGACGAAGGGGCCGACCTCGGGCACGTCGTCCTGTCACATACAGACAAGGTGGTCGATCGCGGCTACCACCGGGAGATCCTCTCGACCGGTGCCTCGGTCGAGTACGACCAGTCGTTCCGCTGGCCCGACGGGACGGAGAACGGGACGCTCACGTTGCTCGACTGGATGGTGGCCGACGGCTTCGCATCCCAGCTCCTACTCGGCATGGACGCCGCGCGGCGCAGCTACTGGACCGCCTACGGCGGATCGCCCGGGATGGGCTACCTGCTCGGGGCATTCAGCGAGCAGATGACGAGCCATGGGCTCGACGCTGCCGTCCGCCACGCAGTCTTCGTGGAGAACCCCGCGCGGGTTCTGGCCTTCAGCCAGCCGGCTGGCTAGCTTCGGGCGACCTCCCCGCGGATAAGGAGGAGAAGATGACCGGACCCGGCGGCGGCCCGAGTGGCCCTCCACCCGGCAGCCCGAGTGGCCCTCCACCCGGCAGCCCTGGCGGACTTCCTCCCGGCAGCCCTGGCGGACTTCCTCCCGCCGGCCCGGCACCCGGCCTCGAGTACGGTTCGGCCGGGATCCGGCTCGTCGCCTACATCATCGACGGCATCATCCTGGGCGCAATCTCGGGAGCGCTCGGCGGGATGTTCGGTCTCGGCTGGTTCCGCACGTTCGGCCTGGACCTGCTCGGTCGTGACGGGCCCGGCTTCGGGTTCGGCCCGGGCGGCGTCGGTGTCCTTGGCGTGGCGTGGATCGGCTTCATCGGCTGGATCACCATCACCACCCTCGTCAGCGGGGTCTACTTCGTGGGCCTGTGGACACGCAACGGGGCGACCCTCGGACAGCTCGTCCTCGGCCTGGATGTCCGCAACGCCGCCGACGGCGCGCGGGTCACCCAGGACCAGGCCATCCGCCGCTGGGCGTATCTGACCGTGCCGGTCCTGTCCTCCCTCCCCGCCCTCGGGCTCCTCGTCCTGATCTACCAGATCTACCTGCTCGTCACGACCTCGAGTGACCCTGCCAAGCAGGGCTTCCACGACAAGCAGGTGGGCACCGTGGTCGTCCGGCGGGCGACCTGATCGCCGATACGCGGCTGTCGCCACGCTTCGGGCGAGCGTCGCATCCGACCTCCCGCAGCGACGCCCCGGGCGCACAGGATGCGGTGACGGCTCCGGCCCGTCGCAGCTCAGTGACGGCTCCGGCCCTTGACCCACCGCGTATCCTGCTGCCACGGATCGGCCGCCGTCTGTGGTGCGGCGGCGAGACCGTCACGAGGAGGCAGCGGATGACCGGTCCCGAGCAGGAGAGCAGTCCCCAACCGGAGGCGCCGAACCAGAGCGCCTGGCAGACGCCCCCGCCCGGCCCCGCGAAGGACCCCGGTCCGGCGCCGGGAATCGCCTACGCCGACCTCGGGATCCGCATCGGGGCGTACATCGTCGACGCGATCATCGCGGGAATCCTGTTTGCGGTTGTCGGCTTGATCATCCTCGGCGTCGTCGCATCGATCAGCGGGCTCGCAGGCGCACTCATCGGCCTTGTGTTCCTGCTGGCCTTCAACGTGGCCTTCTCCGCGATCTACTTCATCTACGGCTGGACCGTGCTGCGGGCATCCCCTGGCCAGAAGGTCCTCGGTCTCGAGACGGTCAACGCCGGTGACGGCAAGACACTGACCCAGCCGCAGGCGATCCGTCGATGGCTGTTCCTGTTCGGCCCGTTCGCGCTTCTGTCCGCATTCCAGCTGGTCGTCGGCAATGCCCTCGGCACCTTGTTCGGACTGGCCAGCCTGGGGTACATGCTCTACCTCCTGTACACGACCTACCAGGACCCCAAGCGACAGGGCTTCCACGACCATCAGGCCGAGACGGTGGTGGTCCGCCGAGCCGCCTAGGCCGGATCGGGCGGGCCGGACCCGGATGTCGCAGGCGCAGGCCAGCCGCGCCCCGGCCGCACCGCCTGAGCTGGCGGTCATCCGGACGATCCGCGCTCCTCGGCCGACTTGAGGGCGTGACATCACGAAGAGCGCGATCCGGATCGTCCGGACCGCGCTCTTCGTTTCGGAGAGGGAGTGCGCCGCGCCGCGGGGAGGGGGATCGCACGCGGCACGGCGCTTCGGGGACGTGGCGGACGTGCCCGCCGCCACACCATTCTTGAGACCGTGACGGGCCGCGAGGTTTCAGACGACGCACATTACGGGCCGGCGCCGGCTAGTCTCGACGTCGATCGATGTGCCGCGCCGCTCCGGCAGCCGGTGTGGCACCGGCTACACTCGGCGGCAGGAGGTACTCGATGGGCGACAAGACACCGAAACGACCGCCGAAGCCGAAGAAGCCGAAACCCCCGAAGGCGCCGAACGCCTGACGACCGGCAGCCCGTGGACGGCAAGCCCCACGGGTCCAGATGCCGGGAGGCCGCCTAGCAGGTCACGTGCAGGACCGCCGCCGTGTCGTCGAGATCGGCGTTCGAGAGTAGCCGGCAAGCGTCCGCGGTCGGCAGCGCGACAAGCTCGATCCCGCGATGCTCCGCCTCGTCGCGCACCTCGTCTGCGATCGGCAGCGCGCCGTCAACGCCGGTGCCCACGATCAGGCGACGGCAATCCCAGGGGATCGGCTCGCGGAGGCTGAGCGGCGTGTGCCCGTAGTGGTCACGCAGCGGTCGAGAGGCTTTCTTGCGCCGTCGACCGACCCGACCGTGTGCGACGACGACGTCGCGGTCATAGCGGCGATCGTCGATCTCGACGACGCCGAACTCGATGAGACGGGCCTTCATGTCAGCCCTCGCGTGTGGTCCGCCGGCCTGGCCGGAGCGGGAGACGGGTTCGAACCCGCGACATGCAGCTTGGAAGGTAGGACGCTCACAACGCCGTACCTGTGAACGCGAACCGGGCCACGCCGTACCCGGGCTCCCTCGCTCCGATTGCGGCGCGTTCGGCCGACCGCCTCTTCGCGCTCACGCAGCGGATCCAGCGCGACGTCAACGGGCCGCGGACGAGCCGCGGACGCAGGGACACTAGCCTACCTCGATGCCACGCCGCCGGGCCGATTTTCACCTGAACAACAAGGGACGGACACCCTCTTCCCAAGTGGCGGGACGCTCCCACTCGACGATGACCGCGGGTCAGTGGGTGACGAACGTGAAACTGCCGATCACAAGGCCGGCGCGAGTGACCTCGACGGTGTACTCGGTCGGCCGCCGGAGCGACCTGAAGTTGGTGATGTAGAACCTCCCGATGTCGTCGATGCGGTAGTCACGCGACCGGACGCCGAATGTCGCCCGCTGGAGCACGACCCCCGGCTTCGCGGTCTCGTAGATGACGACCGCGAGGTCCGTGCGGCGGACGGACGCCATCGACGGGTCGGCGGCGGCTGCCATCGTGATCGTGAACTTGACCGGTACCGTGCGCCCCGCGCGGTTCTCGGGCGTCGGCGGAAGAAGCGCGGTGACCACCCAGTTGTGGACGCCGAATCGAGTGGGCGTCGAACTGCCCCGGTTGCCGGCCTCGTCCTCCGCCGACGCCGTGACGAGATAGGAGCCGTCCGGGAGCGGGACGGTGTCAAGGGCGCGGGTCCAGCCGGTGCCGCCGCGCTGGGCGTCGAGATGCTCGAGGCCGATCGGTCGGCCGCCACCCCCGTCGTCCTCGCGGACCGTGAACCAGAGCGACGTCGTCCCGCTCGTCGCGTCAGTGCTCGTCGCCGTCAGCATCAAGGGGCCGACGATGCGGGATCCCGCGGTCGGGGTGGTGACGACCGGCGTCGGAGCCGTTCGGTCGAGGCGGATCGTCATGCTGGCGGTGGGCGCTTCGACATTGCCGGCCCGGTCGATCGACCGGGCCTCGAAGACCCGGAGCCCGTCGGCGGCGATGATGAGCGGGACCGAGTAGATGGACCAGCCGCCGCTGTCGATCCGGTGCTCGATACGTTCGAGGCCGGATCCGCCGGCGTCATCGGCACCGGTCAGCGTGATGGTGACCGGCGACACGTACCAGCCGTTCAGGCCGTTCGGCGTGGCCGGGTCGAGGGACACGGTCGTCGTCGGGGCGATCGAGTCGCGGCGCACGACCACGCGGTCCGGCAGGCTGCCGACCGTTCCGTCATGGACGACCAGGGCGAACTCGTACGTCCCGGACGCGCTCGCGTGAACCGTCGGCGCTGCCGAGTCGGGATCGTCGAACCAGACAACGGCACCCGCCGGCGCCGAGACGATCGACCAGTGGAAGGCGAGCGTGTCGCCGTCGGCGTCGCTCGAGCCGGTCCCGTCGAGAACGATGCCGGACGGCGACCAACCGCGGTCCGGTCCGGCGTCGGCGACCGGCTGGTGGTTCAGCACGGCCGGCTCGTGGACCTCGATCACGACCGATGCCGTCGCCGTGTTGGTCCCGCTGTCGGTGGCGGTGAGGGTGATGACGTGGGTCCCGGGCGAGAGCCCGGCGAGGAGCTCGAGTTCGCCTCCGGTCCCGAGGGGCCCGTCGAGATCCGAGGACCACTCGAACGCAGCGCTCGTCAGCGCCTCGTCCTCCCGGTCCGCGGCCACGCCCTGGAGCACGATCCGTCGGCCAGCCTCGAACCGGTCGTCGTCGAAGGGCCGGATGATCTCGACGACGGGCGGGGAATCGGGCACGGGGAACGGCTCGGAGAGCGACGTCGCCGTGTTGAGGCCATCGGTGACGGTGACCCGCACCTGCGCGGCCGACCCGCCGGGCAGCAGCGTGGGATCGATCCCGAATGCGTCGTCCACGTAGTCGAGCGCCAGCGTCTGCCACGGCGCATCCGGCGCGTGCCGGTACTCGACGATCGCGCGCAGATCGTCGCCGTCGTCGTCACTCCAGGTCCAGCGGACATCGCCGTCGAATCCCGAGGCGGTCGTGGGCTCGCCGATCGAGACCTCGGGCCGCGAGTCGCTGCGCGACCGGCTGGCCAGGACCGTGGAGCCCTGGAGGAGGACGACTTCCTCGGTGCCCGGCGCCATCTCGATGAAGCGCACGAACGATGGGTCGGGGACCGCGACGTCGCCCGGGTCACCGACGTCGACGTGCTCGCCGTCGGCGAGGTCGATCGGCTGCGTCGCCAGGACGCCGCCGACGCCGTCGGTGAGCGCGACCGTCAGGTCAGGCGACTCGGGCGTGGGCTCGTTTGGCGACCGCATGACCTCGTAGATAGGCAGCAGCTGCCAGGCGCCCGTCGCCGAGTCGTAGCGGCCCCGGACGAGGAGGTGCGGCGTCGGTGTGGCGGAGGCGGTCTCGAGCGCCTCTTCCGACGCGATCGACGCGATCGACGCGCCCGACGCGCTTGTCGAGGTCGCCTTCGGATAAGGCATCGACCACCCCGCCATCGAGTTGAAGAGCCGGATCCACGTGCGCGACGAGATCCAGGGCGAGGGACCGTAGGACATGATGTCGTGCTCGACGGGGGCATCGACCGGCCCGGGGTCGTGCACCTCGAAGCGGAAAACGTCCAACCCGAACGTCCCGGTGCCACCCTGCGGCCACGGCCAGTCGCTATCGCACCACTCCGGGTCCTGGCACTCATTCTCGAAGCCGGGATTGCCGCTGTGGAGCAGCCCGAAGGTGTGGCCGACCTCGTGGGCACCGCTATCCCAGCGGTTGCCGCGCGACACGGCGACGCCGTCGGCGCTGCCCAGCCCGGAGCACCACTCCGGTGTCTGCGAGTCGGTGAGCCCCCACACCGACCGATAGCCCAGGTCCTCGAACTCGGCATCGAGGAGGAAGCGGAGGTCGGCGAGGGCCGAGGAGCAGCTGGGCACCGGCCCGCTGATACCGAGCCCCGGGAAGACGAGCCTTTGCCAGCCGTCCACCACGGTAAGCTCGTCGATCGGGTAGACCCGGCGGATGAAGTCGAGGACCTCCCACCGCTCCGTCATGGTCGCGGTGCCCTGGGCTGGGCGCTCGACCAGCAGCTGGCGGACCATCCGATCCCAGGCCGGCACAGTGCGGAACGAGATCGTGTGGACCCGGATCCTGTTCGCTGCGTCGGTGCACCCAGCGCACTCCGGCACGGGAGAGCTGACGCTCGCCTCCAGGCTGATCGCCCCCGCCTTCGTCCATGCCTCGGGCAGCACGAAGTTGAGGGTCTTGGCGGACCCGCGGCGCTGGTCCACGATGTTTTCGCCAGGATCGACCGTGACGACCGCAGTCGTGTTCGGCGGCCGCTCCTCCGGATAGATGACCGAGGGTCCCGGGCAGGGCACCGTGTAGCTCGACTCGGTGTAGCAGCGCAGCTCGCCGCCGACGCCCGGCAGCGGTCCACCGCCGATCGTGCCCTCGGCTCCGACGAACAGGCGGGCGACCGTCGTCCGGCCGGCAACGAGCGGCACAGCCGTGGGAGCCGCCGGGTAGGCGAACGTGACAGGGCTGGCGGCCGTCGCGCGTCGCGACGCGGCGTTCTCGGCCAGCCACGGCTGGACAGCCTGGGTGATCTCCAGGCCACGCGCCCATACGTTCGCCGTCGAGGTCGTGATCGTCAGCGGCCGCACCGATGATGCGTCGTTGCCGGCGAAGTCCTCGGCCGTCACCCGCAGTGCGGCCGTGGCCGGAGGCATGAAGCTCCAGAACTGCCTCTCGACCGTTGTCGATGGCAGCGGGCAGGCCGGCGCGTTCGCGCCGCCGCAGACGGAGAACCCATCGAGCCGGTTCGAACCGGCGTCCAGGAAGTCCAAGCCCAACGACGCGACGCCGGTCCCCGTGTCGGCGGCCCGGAGATGGATCGAGACGGGCACGTCGCCGCCCGAAGGAGACCCGTAGAACGGAGCGCCGGCGGCCGGCTCGATGATCTCCACGATCGGATCGGCCCCGTCGGCGACGCACGGCGGCCCGACCGTCGAGTAGGCGAGGTCGTCGACGACCTCGTGCCCGGCCGTCCCGGGAGCGAGGCCGGTGAATTCGATCTCGAGGCTGCGGATGCGCAGCAGGGTGCTCGGGCTGGTCGCGAACAGCTCGTGGGTGATCGCGGTCGCCGTCGGGCCGAGCACGACGCTGGCGCGCTCGCCGGTGATCTCGGTGGCTGGGCTCGGGCTCGGGGAGGTGTAGACCCGCAGGCTGGCGGTCAGCGCGACCTTGTAGTCACGGTCCAGGCCGACCCGCACCGAGACGAGCGCCTGGTCGGCGGTGAAGCTGACCCGCATGATTCGAGGCTCGGTGAACTCGTCGCCGATGAAGCGGTTCGTGGCCGCGTGGGTCGGTGAGTTCGTGCCCACGCCGGGCTCGATGAGCCGAACCGGCTCGAGGAACAGCACGCCCTTGTTGGTGGCGGCGTTGTTGCAGTACTGCGAGGTGACGTTACCCGGACTGGGAATGCTCTCCTCGAAGCTGATGGTCGTTTCGGCGGCGGCGACCGGCACCGGGGGAGCGTTGGCGACGACGAACATGTACGCGGCTACCACCACCACGATCCCGGCACGTCGGAACGGGCGACCACGCGACCACATCGCGGCCTCCTCTCTCAGGACCCACCGATGCTGAACCGTCGGACGTGAGAGGCCCAGAGTCGAGTGTCACGATTCGCCTGCTGGTCCTCATGGGGCGCTGCTGGCGCTGGTCGCGGCTCGGGCGCGTGGGGCAGTGATCGAGTTCGACCGGACTGCCACCCACGGCACGCCGCAGTCGTCTCCTCGACGGCTCAACCCGTACCAGAGGTGGAGCGGGAGACGGGGTTCGAACCCGCGACATGCAGCTTGGAAGGCTGCCGCTCTGCCAACTGAGCTACTCCCGCTCGAGGGTGTCGGACCGGTCGCGGCCCGCCCGGAGTGCACGCTACCACGAGAAGGCGACCCATGGCCCTAGCCCTGCCGGGCGTGTTCGCGCGACGATCGCGGGCGACCCGGGACGCTCTTGGCCCGGGAGCATGGAGGAGCCCGATGAAGAAGGTCCTGTCATTCCTGTTCGCGATCGCGGCGATGGGCGTCGCGATGTTCGTGGTTGCGACGCTGCTCCACATCGACATCAAGGCGGAAATCTCGAATCTCGTGGGCGGCGAGATGGACGAGGAGATGCTGCCGGAGATGCCGGAGGCCTGATCCCCGCGCCGGACCGCAGGCCAGTCGGACCGCCGCATCGCAGCGCGGCGGCCGGCCGGCCATTCAGCCGGAAGCGGTCCGACCCTCCAGCGCTGTCTCGATGGCCGCCGCCAGCCGCTCTCCATCGGGCGAGCCGACGAGTGGCGTGATGCCGTGTTGGCCGACCGTCTCGATCCAGTCGGGCTCGATGCCTGACGCGACGAGCACGACGGGCACATCCGGGTGAACGTCGCGCAGTCCCTCGATGAGGCGCTGGGCGCCCTCGGGCTCACCGGTGGCCCACGCGTCGTAGACGAGCACGTCGGCCTCCTCGGCAAGGCTGCACTCGTGCCCGGCCAGAACGGGACAGCCAGACCAGGCGCCGATCGGCCCGGCGCACTGGGTGACCTCGTAGCCGCGCCGGCGCAGTGAATCGACCTCCTGGTCGGCCAGATCGATGTCGTGATGGACGACGAGGACGCGAGTCATGCCGACACCTCCGTGTGCCGGGCAGTCTCCGCGCCGTCGTCCTGTGCCGACAGGGCCGGGCGACCCCCGCTGACGGGCCCCTCGGCCCCCGACCAGGCACCTGGAGCAGGGCCCTCCGCGCCGGCGGTGGCGTCCGGACGGACGTGCGACCATCTTCGTCATGGCCGGCAAGCTCGTCCCGAAGGTGATCCTCGAGGGGACTCGCCTCACCCACAAGACCGACCTCGCCTTTGCCCTGAACGACCATCCTCGCGTCGTCGGCCCGCGCAAGGCGCCCTACCCGTCGCCGCTCGTGTCGGCCGAGTGGTGCGGGTTCACGAACCACCCCTGGGGTCGCGGCTTGATCAACTACGCCCCCGACGAAGAGGCGCGGGCGATGGAGACGTACGCCACCTGGGCCCGCCTGTTCGAGCTCCTCCCCTACTACTCCTGGATCGTCGACCGATTCCATCTCTCGACCATGACCGAGCAGCGTCGACGGAACGGGCGGACGCCCGACATGGCCTGGCTGGAGGACCGCCTGCGGCCACTAGGATTCCGGATCGTGCTCTGCACCCGGCGGGACGAGACGTTCGCGGTGGCTCGAGGGGAGCGCCTCCGGACCTCGGGCAAGCCCGACCAGTACAACGACCTGGACATCTTCATCCGCGAGCAGGAAGTGCTGCGCGAGCTCGCGGCGGGCTCGACGCTGCCGGTGCTCGAGCTCGATACGTCCGACGACGACGTGGCGGGCGCGGCCGACCGTGTCGCCGACTGGTTGGCGGCGACGGGCGGTCTGACCCTTCCCGACGGGCTCTAGGCCGGGGCCGGGGCCGGTTCCGCCTCCTGCGGCTCGGGCGCATCGTGCGCCGGCCCGGCAGGTTCGGCGACCGGCGTCTGCGGACTCATCGCCGGCTCGGTGCCGACAGTTCGCTCGGCGCGATCCCGGATGCCGAGCATCTGCTTGCGCATCATCGCGAACACGCCGAAGCCCATGAACGGCCCGGCCATACGAGCGGCCGGGCTTCCCTCACCGAGCCGCACCCGGAACCGCGCGATCAGGCGGCTGCGATCGTCGCCGACCGGCTCGAGCACCATGGCCCAGCTCGCCGCGAAGTCGGTCGGGAACCCGGTCGCCAGGACCTGTCCGGTCGCCCGGACGTTGGCCGAGGCCTCTTCCACCTTGGCTTCCTGGGCCGCCTTCATCTGCTCGGCGACCATGTCGCCGTCGAGGTAGAGGACGAGCGCGCGCTCGGGCTCGACGACGGCGGCGCGGAATCCGCCTCCCGGCTGGGTCGGCACGATGTCGCCCTCGGCCAGGGTCTGCCACTCGGGAACGATCCGGTCGACGCTCTTGCCGACCATGTCGACGGCATCGTAGCTGTACCAGCCGGCTCGACCGTAGCCCATCTGCGCGAGCCACGGCCAAACGGCCTCGGGCGGGGCCGCGATGTCGATCGCGCGAGTGTCGATGACGGTGGGCGACTCCACCAGGTCGTCGCCGGCCAGGGCCTTGACCGCGTCGTCGGTGCTGACGCCCCATTCGCGGTACCAGGGCTCGACGGCCAGCTTCCAGGTGGCGATGGCACCGACGGTGACCCCGGCGGTGAAGACGAAGAGACGACCGAACATGAGCGAACCTCCTGGCGGCGATGGTCCCCGGTCGGCGGCGTCGGCGGTAGAGCCGTTGGTCGCGGTCAGCCCGGCCCGCGGGCGCAGTCGGCCCGGCTCGTGGTCACGGTCAGCCAGGCTCGCCTAGCTCGCGACGAAGCGTCGCCTCGGCCTCCGAGTCGAGTGTCGTCTGGATCTGCAGGCAACGAGTCTAGCCTGCGAGGCGCTCGGCGAGATACCGGATGGCCAGCGGGTAGCGGTACTCGATCGCGCCGTGCTTCGCGTCGAACAGCTCGAAGAAGGGCTCGACCGAGCCCGCCTCCAGGCAGACGCGACGGAAGGCCTCGGCCCCCAGATCGAGGTGGTACTCGTCGCCGGTCCCAGCGTCGATGTAGATGGCGTGCAGGGAGCGCAGCGCCGCGATGCCCTCGGGCGTCCGGCCCAGCCGCACGGGGTCCCAGCGCAGCCAGCGAGCCCAGACCTCAGGCACCAGCTCGCCGGTCGCCACGTCGAACGGCAGCCGGACCGTGCCATCCTCGTCGGTCGAGTAGCAGGCCGCCATCGCCCACTCGTTGATGAGCGCGGCGTCGTCCGGTCGCGACAGGGCCGGGCGCCGCCGGAGATCGTCCCTGAATCGCTCGAACGAGCCGTCGTAGCGCTCACGGAGTGCTCTGGCGCACTCGGCGAACTCGCGCTGGTAGCAGACCTCGAACAAGGCGTCGCCGGCGTGGGTCGCCAGCCCGGCGAAGAGATCGGGGCGCAGGAGCGGCGTGATCATCGCCCCGTAGCCGCCGCTGCTCTTGCCGGTGATGCCGCGGTGCCCGCGCTCGGCCAGCGTGCGGTAGGTGGCGTCCACCCAGGGCACCACCTCCTGGCAGAGGTAGGTGTGATAGCGGCCGGTGCCGGGCGAATCGAGGTACTGGCTGCCGCCGACCGAGGTCCAGCAGTCCACCATCGCGACGATGGCCGGAGGCGGCGCCGCCGCCTCGCCGAACAGCTCGTCGATGAGCTCGGGCACCGTCCGCCGCAGCGACCCGCGGTTCCGCCACATGTCGACCTGACCGGTCATCCCCTGGATGAGATAGATGACCGGGAAGCGGCGCGCCGGCTGCCGCTCGTAGTCCGGGGGCAGGTAGATCCAGACCGGCCGTTCGGCCGGGTCCCCGAGCGGATTACCCGCCAGCGCGCGACTGATCAGCGCGTGGGCTTCGAGACGACCGGCCATCGGGCGTCCCCAGGGTGGGGTCCCTGGCACGCCGCCCAGAGGGTCGCCGAGGCGATGCGAATCGACGATCGGGTCACCAGGGGTCAAGCCACCACCTCTTCGGGCAGGATGAACCAGCGGAGCGCCTCGAAATCCGGCCCGACCACGAGCGCCTGCCCCGCCGGCGGGGCAGGCGGCGGGGCGGAAGCGAGGCTGCGAGCCTCGGCCAGGTAATCGGCGAGACGGGCCTCGGGCTCGCGATGCCGATGGGCCGTATAGGTCATGTGGCCCTCGGGGAAGCGGATGTCGTCCAGCGAAAGGGGCGGTTCGGCAGCCCCGCCGTGGTGCCGCCACAGGCCGCGCTCGGCGTCGAAGCGGTACTGCGGCAGCAGCCGCCAGCCGTCGCGCGCGACCAGCTCCACGGCCTCGAGGATGAACTCGAAGACGGCCTCGCTGATGAAGTAGTTGAAGTTGACGCGGACCCAACCCGGCTTGATGCCCTCGCAGCCACGAGCGATCTCGCGCTCGAACTCGTGGCTCGTGGCGAGGTCGATGCCGAGCAGGCGATGGCCGTAGGGCCCGGCGCAGGAGCAGCCGCCGCGCGCCTGGATGCCGAACAGGTCGTTGAGCAGGGCGACCACGTAGTTGTGGTGGAGGTATCGCCCATCGTGGCGAACGACGAAGGACACGATCGAAAGGCGCGGCAGATCGGGGTTGCCCAGGATCTCGATCGCCGGCTGCGCTCGCCAGCGCTCGATCGCCCGCCGGATGAACGATCCCTCGCGTCTGCGGATGGCCTCCGAGCCGACGGCGGCCTTGAGCTGGAACACGAGGCCGGCCCGGATCGACTCGACGATGGCGGGCGTACCGCCTTCCTCGCGACGCTCGATGTCGTCGAGGTAGCGATGCTCCGTCGGGTTGACGTAGGCCACGGTGCCGCCACCGGGCACGCTCGGGACGGAGTTGCGGAACAGCTCCCGGCGGGCCACCAGCACGCCGGGCGTACCGGGGCCGCCGATGAACTTGTGGGGCGAGACGACCACGGCGTCCTTGTAGTCGAGCTCGGCGTCGGGTCCGGCACGATGGGGATCCATCTCCATGTCGACGTACGGCGCGGCCGCCGCGAAGTCCCAGAACGACAACGCACCGTGGCGGTGGAGGAGCACCGAGATCGCCCTCGAGTCGCTGATGATCCCGGTCACGTTCGAGGCCGCCGAGAACGAGCCGATCCGCAACGGTCGGTCGGCATGCCGCCGCAGCTCTGCCTCGAGCTGGACGAGGTCGATGCGGCCGTCGGCATCCTCGTGGATCGTCACCACGTCGCAGATCGATTCGCGCCAGGGCAGCTCGTTGGAGTGATGCTCGTACGGTCCGATGAACACGACCGGGCGCTCGCCGGCGGGGATATGCCCGGACAGGCCGTAGCGCGCATCGAGGTCGGCGGGGATGCGCAGCTCGAGCACGTCGATGAGGCGATCGATCGCGCCGGTCGAGCCGGAGCCACAGAAGATCACCGCATGGTCGGCGCTGCCCCCGACGCCGTCCCGGACGAGCCGCCGCGCCTCTTCCCGGAAACGCGTCGTCTGGAGACCGGTCCCGGACGATTCGGTGTGAGTATTGGCGTACAGCGGTAGCACCGCGTCGCGAATGTAGTCCTCGATGAAGTCCAGCGATCGCCCCGAGGCCGTGTAGTCGGCGTAGGTGACGCGGCGCACGCCGAAGGGACCAGCGACCGCCTCGTCGTCACCGATGACGCCATCCCGGATGGCCGCGATGAGGGTTTCGGGATCGTGGGTCATCGGCTCATCGTACCCGGCCTTCCCGGGCCTGCCCGGCTCGTCCGAGGCGGCTACCCCTTCCGTTCGAGGATCGGTCGGGCGCGATCCGGGTCGTCGACGACGAAAGCGAACATCGCCCGGTCGCCCCAGCGCCCGAGGAACAGGTGGCCGAGGATGTTCACGTTGGCATCGGCCAGGGCCCGGGCGATGAGGGCCATCCCGCCGGGTCGGTCATCGACCTCGGCCAGGATCGACTCTCCCTCGATGAAGGTGTAGCCGCCGTCCTGCAGCACCGCCCGCGTGCCGTCATCGTCGGCGGTCGTCATGATCACGTGCCCCGAGTCGCCCATGCTCCCGCCGCCGATGGCCCGCAGGTCGACCCCGCGTGCCGCCAGGGCCTCGGCGAGGACGGCGAGCGCGCCGGGGCGATTCTCGAGCTGGACGACGAACTGGTTGGCCATGGCGACGGTCTCCGAGCGGGATCCGCCCCGATCGTAGCGGAAGCTGGCCCAGGCCGGCGCTACGGTCGGCGCGGCCGTCGCGTCACGTGCCGACGTCGCCGTCGCGGTACCCGGGCTATCGTTGCCAACCGTGCCCGATCCCGTCTTCCCTGATCTCGTCTTCCCCGATCCCATCCGCGCCTCGCTGGCCGACCTCGCGCCCGCCGTCGCGAGCGCCGCGCAACGAGCGCCGACGCCGCAGCAGGGCACGACCTCGGCCGCCGGCATCCCGTGGGCCTGGCTGGCGTGGGGCGATCCGCTGGATCGGCCGCTCCTGCTGATCCACGGCGTCACATCGTCGGCGACGGGCTTCCGGCGGGTGGGCCCGGCCATCGCGGCAGCCGGCTGGCACGTGGTCGCGGTCGACCAGGCCGGCCACGGTCGGACTGGTCACTGGCTCGGCCACCATCGCTTCGTCGACAACGCGGCCGACGTGGCGGACTTCGCCCGAGCAGCCGGGCTGACTCGCGCCGACAGGGCGCCCGAGGATCGCGCGACCGGGCTGGCCGTCATCGGCCACAGCTGGGGGGCGATGACCGCTGCGGCGCTGCCCGCCGTCGGGTTGCGCCCGGCACGTCTCGTGCTCCTCGACCCACCTGCGGTCTCGCTGTCGGGGATGGCGGCGATGGCCGAGGACCCGGTCGAGCGGCACTACGACGATCTCGACGAGGCGGTGCGGGTCATCGCGACGCACAACCCGTCGTGGGACCCGGACGAGGTGCAAGCCAAGGCGGAGGGGCTCCACCGCATGGACGAGGCGGCCGCCCGGGC
>Ga0210334_10324069_pt1 | contig 18676 bp, 19 predicted proteins | sample S306metaT_FD_164440 | JGI IMG/M metagenome (GOLD analysis project Ga0210334, IMG submission 164440) | Metatranscriptome of estuarine sediment microbial communities from the Columbia River estuary, Oregon, United States - S.306 (Metagenome... | ecosystem: Environmental > Aquatic > Marine >... | reverse complement strand
GCGTTTCCCTGCAACCGCAGAGCCTTGGGAACTGACGCCCTTCCCCGCGCTACGTCTGGGAGGTGTCCTTCTCGGAACCGCTGTTCCTCACTGATTGCGATTGAAGCTGTCCGCTTCACAGACGGTACGAGCGTATCTCGTGAAGCGTATCTCGCTGAGGATAAGAGCTGATAGCTGATGGCATCCGGACGTGAGGGGTGAGTAGCGAGTGGTCAGTGGTTCGGATCGAATGACGATTGACGAATGACCAATGACGAGTGATCCGGCTTCACGCTTCACCGTTCGACCCTTCGATGGACTCAGCGTCCCGAGCAGCGTCGATGGACGAGATACGCTTCACGGTGAATACATTGCAGCAGACGTGTTTATGAAAGATATGGGTTATGCCGCCGGCTTGAGCTCCTTAAAGATTTTCCAGCTCTTCAGTAATTCCACTGCCTTTTGCAACTGGATATCCTGATCGAGCGAAGAGTCGCTTCCCGCCTCCGACATGGATACCGGGGGAGTCGTTCCGTTCTTGTGGCCGGCCTCATCCGGAGACGCGCCGGCAGGCGGGGCTGCATCCTTTCCTATCGATGGCTTTCCGCCTTTCGAGTCCGTGTCCTTCTCGCCGGTTTTGCCGTCTGCCGTCTTGCCGGCCGCCGTCGGAAGCTTCACGACGATGTCGGGGGTAATCCCCGTTGACTGAATCGTCCGCCCCTTCGGCGTGTAGTACTTTGCCGTGGTCAACCGAAGTCCTGATCCGTCTCCGAGCGCCAGAATCGTCTGAACCGAGCCCTTGCCGAATGAGGTCGTCCCGACGATCACCGCCCGCCCCCAATCTTGAAGGGCGCCCGCGACGATTTCCGACGCGCTCGCTGATCCCTCGTTGACCAGAATGATCACCGGGAGATCTTCGAGCTGGTCCTTGGACTTTGAGACCCATTCGTCCTTCTTGCCTTCCCGGCTCTTGGTATAGACAACAAGTTTCCCGTTTGGGAGAAATTGTTCGGAGACATCGACCGCGGCGGTCAGCAGCCCGCCAGGATTGTTGCGCAAGTCGAGAATAGCGCCCTGGACTTTTTGTTCCTTGAACTGTTTGATCGCCTTGGCCAGATCCCGCCCCGTCGCCTCTTGAAACTGGGTTACCCGCACATAGCCGAGATTCTCAATCAGCTTCGATCGCACACTTTCGATCTTGATCGTATCCCGGACCAAGGTGAACGACAACAGATCCGGCGCGCCGTCCCGTTGAATCGTCAGATTGACCTTGCTGCCTTTCGGCCCGCGCATTTTTTGGACGGCATCCATCAAGGAAATATCCTTGGTCGTTTCGTCATTCACTTTGACGATGAAATCTCCGGCCTTAATTCCGGCCCGATGCGCCGGCGTGCCTTCGATAGGCGCGATGACGGCCAGATGGTTGTCCTTCACGCCGATCTGGATGCCGACACCGCCGAATTCTCCCCTGGTCTCTACCTGCATCTCCTTATACATGTCCGGAGTCATGTAGGCGGAGTGCGGATCGAGCGTCGCCAGCATGCCTCGGATCGCCCCTTGAATGAGGTCCTTCGGCTTCGTTTCGTCCACATAATGCTTCTGAACTTGGTTCAGAACTTCAGAAAAAGTCTTGAGCTCTTCGTATGTTTCTCCGGCGTGACCGGTCCGCTCCCATCCCTTGCCGAGAAAGACTCCACAGAGTAGCGCAAGCGCGATCATCGGCCCGACCACCCAAGACCTTCGCCGAGGCTGCTGTTCCATCATCACATTCCTTCCATGAAAATCAGACCGCGCCACGCGCGTGTGAGTTATCGGCTCGCCAGCCACTGAAGAGGGTCCACCGGCTCGGCTCCTTCGCGCAATTCAAAGTATAGAGTATTTTCTCCAATGACGCCCGTATCTCCCGTTTCGCCGATCGGACGGCCCTCGCCAACCTGTTCGCCGACTTTGGCCAGAATCCTCGATGCATGGGCATAGAGTGAGAAGAATCCGTTGGCATGGTCCAGGATTATAACGAGTCCGTAGCCTTTCAACCAGTCCGCATACACGACGGTGCCGGGCATGACGGCCTGGATGAAGCTTCCCTCTTTCGTTTTGATTTCAATCCCTTTGCGCTGGACATAGGTATTGAACATCGGATGCTTTTGGCGCCCGAAAAATGAAACTACCTGTCCCTCGGCCGGCCAAGGCAACGCGCCTTTCATCCCGCGCGAGGGGGCTGGAACCGTCCGTGGACGCATGGCCATGGCCCGCCGGCGGGTTTCCAACTCGGCCAACAAACTGTCCACCCGCGAAGCCGACCGCTCGAGTTCTTCGAGCGTCCGACTGTGTGCGTCCTTTTCCAGGGTGATCTTCGTGAGATAGGATTTCTTCTCCCGCTGAATCGCCCGAATGTCCGCAAGCTTCTTCTCGATATTGTCTTTGAATGCAACCATCCCGTCCCGCGCCTCCGCCCGCTGGCGTTCTGCCTGTTCCAGGCGGGCCATGTCGGTTCTGAACGCGCCCAGCAACTCATAATCCTTTTGAGACACCGTGGAGAGATACTGTCGGCGCCGCTGGAAATCCGCGTAGGTGCCGGAGGTCAACAGCGCTTTCATATACCCAAACCGCCCTTCCATATACTGGACGCGCAGACGCGCCAGAATCGCGTCTCGCCGCTCCTGAATATCGCCCCGCATCACGCCGATCTGTTCCGTGATAGCCTCGATCTCCTGATCCTTCTTCCGCAGCTTCTTCGTGATGTCCTGGCGGTCTTGACGATGGCGAATCAGCCGCTCGTCCAGAGATTGGATGCCCTGCAGGACCGATTCCCGTTTCTTCTCCGCCTCATGAGCCCGCTTTCGTTTTTCTTCGATCTTATCTTTCAATTGCTCCAGTGTTTTCCGTTCCCGCTCGATTTTCTCGGCGATGGGGTCGCTCGCCGCGATCACGGGAGATCCCCATGCACTCCACACCGCCACACACCAAACGGCGGCTGCAAGCGACTTCTTCACCCCCGCCCCTCCCCGAACCGGCGCAGCGACACGACGCTGCCGGCAACTCCGAGCCCCATCCCCACGACGACGAACGCGAGACACATCGAGAGCGGGAAAAATGACATCATGTCTTCAATGCCTTGGAAACGGCCGGTTGCGCTGATCTGCTGCCTGAACAATTCAAACCCCAGCTTGAGCATGCCCAACGCCAGCGCGCTGCCGCAAGCCCCTAAAACGGCGCCCTCAAGAAAGTAGGGGATTCGGATAAAGGCGCGGGTCGCTCCGATGAGGCGAAGAATTTCGATCTCCTCTCGCCTGGCGAAGAGCGCAAGCCGGATCGTATTGCCGATGATGGTGACCGCAGCGGCGGACAGGATCACGCCCACGCCGATCGCCGTCAGCTCAATATACCGAATAAGCCCGGCCAACGCATCGATCCATTCTTGATTATAATCGACCTTGGCGACGCCGGCCATCGTTCGAGCCCGTTCGGCCCAGCGACTCACCGCATCCGGCGACTGATAGCCGGACGCAGGGGTCACGACAAACGATGCGGGAAGGGGATTCTCGCCGAGCCCTTCGAGCAAGTGGGAATCGGACGGAAACTCCGCCCGAAATTCGCCCAGCGCCTGCTCCTTCGAAATAAAGAGAACTCCGGCCACCATCCGATCGGCCTTGAGCTTTCCTTCCAACTCCTGCGTCCCCTCGCTCGAAATTCGATCGTCCAAATAGACGATGATCTTGATGTCTTCCTGTAACCACCCTGCAGCATTGCGGAGATTCACATACGACAGGAGGAAGATCCCCACGCAAGCCAGCGTAAAGGCCGTGGTCACAATGGCCACCGCCGTGGTTGTGCGGTTCGTTCGCAAATTCGCCCAAGCCGCCCGGAAGAGATACCAGAGCCATCTCATGCGCCCACCCTATCTTCCCGCCGCTGCTCCGGCGCCAACACTCCCTGCATCAACGTGATCACGCGCCGGTTCACCAATTGCATTACATGAGGATCATGCGTCGCGACCACCACGGTCGTGCCTCGGGCGTTGATCAGCTTAAATAGCTCGATCAGCTCGGCGGTCCGTGCGGGGTCGAGATTGCCCGTTGGCTCGTCCGCCAGGAGCACGACCGGCCCGTTGACGATCGCCCGGGCGATGCAGACACGCTGTTGCTCGCCGGTGGAAAGGCTGTTGGGGGACTGGTCTTTCTTTTGATCCACGCCGACCGCCCGCAACGCTTCTGTAACCTTGCGGCGAATATCCGCCTCGGAGGACCGTTGAACGATCAAGGGCAACGCCACGTTTTCAAACACCGACTTTTTCGCGAGCAAGCGAAAGTCTTGGAAGACCGTCCCGATCTTCCTGCGAAGATACGGCACCTCCGACTGCTTCAGCCGGCTGACGTTCTTGCCCTGGACGAAGATTTGCCCTTCATCCGGCCGTTCCTCGCCGATCAGCATGCGCAGCAAGGTGGATTTCCCAGCCCCGCTCGCCCCCATGAGCAAGACAAATTCTCCCTTTTCGATTTCCAGCGTCACGTCGGACAGCGCGACGCGGCGGTCGTAGCTCTTGGACACATGAATCAGCTGGATCATAACATCCCTGCCGGCCTATTCAAGAACAGCCTACCGCGGCCCATGCTCGGTGACCTCGAATGCATTCTGGAGATGTTCGATTCGTCCGCCGTCGGGCGACCGTCCCTGCACCAACACAACATCAAACCGGCAAAGTGTATCCGATAGATGGCGTTGCGCCAAATACTGCGACGCCAGCCTCACAAGCTTTGCCTGTTTGCGCCGATTCACCGCCAGCAAGGCACCGCCAAACGCTTCCGTCGACCGGCCTTTGACCTCGACAAACACCAGCACGCCATGGTCCTCGGCCACAAGATCCAACTCACCCAGCGAGGTTCTCAGATTACGCTCCAGGATCCGATAGCCTTTGGCCCGCAAAAACTGCTCCGCCCACCATTCGCTGGATTGACCAAACTGATGTCGCGGGTCCTGCGGATCGGATGTCGTCATGAAGATCGGTTCTGCTCAATGGCCGGCCCCGCCATGCTCAGTTCGGCTATCGGCGCCGACGCGGCCGCCTCCCGCACCGGAGCAAACGTCCGGCGGTGAATGGCGCAGGGCCCAAACCGCGTCAGCATCCGCAAATGCTCTGCCGTGCCATAGCCCTTATGCGACAGGAAATTATACTGCGGGAACGTCTCATGATAGGCCGCCATGAGATGGTCGCGGGTCACCTTGGCGATGATCGACGCAGCGGCGATCGAGAGGGACAGGGCGTCGCCTTTGATGATAGGGCGCAATGGAATCCGGACTGCCGGGAGAGTAACTGCATCGATGAGCAAATAATCGGGAGGAGGAGCCAAGTTTTCAATGGCTCGCCGCATGGCCAGGCGGGTGGCTTCCAAAATATTGAGGGCATCGATCTCGCAGGCATCGGCCAGGCCGATCCCTACGCTCACCGATTTTGCAAGAATCGCCGGATACAGCCGTTCCCGTTCAGCCTCGGACAATTGCTTCGAGTCATCGACTCCCGCCAGCCTGACATGAACCGGTAAAATGACGGCTGCAGCGACAACCGGACCGGCAAGAGGGCCGCGCCCTGCTTCGTCGATGCCCGCGATACGGCGGTACCCACATCGCCTGGCCTCTTGTTCGAACTCGTCGGCAGGCCCCATCAGGCGCGCTCCCAGACCAGTCCTCCGCCGAAGACAATCGACCACCCGCCTCGGCGAAACCGATTCAACGGGACGATTACGCCTTCACCGGTTCTGCTTGATCGGCAGCCGGCTTCTCGGACGACTTGCTTCCAGCGACAAATTCGCGCTCCACCACTTTGGCAAACCGCCCCTTCTTCCCGCGCAGATAATAGAGCTTGGCCCGCCGCACACGTCCTTGCCGGACAACATCGACCTTCGAGACAATCGGCGAATGCACCGGGAAAATACGCTCGACGCCGACGCCATAGGACAGCTTACGAACCGTAAAGGTCTCCGTGTTCAAAGACCCCTTGCGGGCGATCACCGTGCCTTCATACACCTGGATGCGTTCCTTGTCACCTTCGACGACCTTGACGTGGACTTTGACGGTGTCCCCTATTTCAAAGATCGGAGCCGACTTCTTCGTAAAGGACCGCTGAATACGCTCTAACTGATTCATAACCTTACCCCTCCTCCCCATCATACATCGACACCATCGAAACATTTTCACTGATCGATTCATTCAATAGCTGCTGATCTTCACTCGAAAGCACTCGATCTCTCAAGAGATCGGGACGTCTGAGATATGTGCTGCGTAAGGCCTGTTTTCTGCGCCACAGACGGATCGCTTCATGATGCCCGGACAACAACACGTCCGGAACACCTAGACCTCGAACCTCCGCCGGCCTGGTATAATGCGGATACTCCAGCAAAGAATCTGAAAACGACTCCTCGCTCAAGGACTCCGGATCGCCCAGGACGCCGGGAACCAACCGTGCCGCGGCATCAATCAAAACCAGCGCCGGCAACTCGCCTCCAGTCAACACATAATCGCCAACCGACACCTCTTCCGGAGACAGCGCTGTTCTGACCCGCTCATCGATCCCTTCATAATGACCGCACAGGATCACGATGCGACGCTGCTCGCACGCGAGCTGTTGCGCATACTCTTGCGTCAAGGGCCGGCCATGGGGAGACGGAAACAGCAGGCGTATCTGCTCTCCGCTCGACTCCGCCTCCTTCACCAGCGCATCGACCGCCCGAAAAATCGGCTCAGCCTTGAGCACCATGCCTGCCCCGCCGCCATAGGGCACATCATCGGCGACTTTGTGGCGATCCTCGGTGAAGTCACGGAGATTGCGCACCTTCACATCAAGAAGGCCCTTTTCCTGAGCGCGCTTGAGCATGCTCTGTCCCAAGACAGGCGCCACCATGTCCGGAAACAATGTCAGCACATCGAATCGCAGCATCTTACTCATCCACCCCGTCGATCATGTGAACAGTCATGAGCCGGCGTTCGAAATCGACGGCGGTCACCCACTTTTTGGCTGCTGGAATCAAGGTCTCCTTGGCGCCTTGCCGCACGACGAATACATGGCTGCCCGGCAATTCCAAAATCTCTTCCAGCACGCCGATCGGTTGCCCTTGCTCCGTCTGCACTCCGAGACCCACTAAATCACACTCATAGTACTGTCCGGCCGGAAGTACAGGCACAGTCCCGCGAGGCGCCTGAATCAGACTGCCGCGCCACAATCCTGCCTCTTCCGGCGTCGTCAACCCTGCAAACCCCACAATGAACCGTTCCCCGGCGCGCCTCACATGGGTGACAGTGGTGTCCATCGTCTTGCCGTCCTTCGCCACCAGACTCACGCTGGTCAACGCCTCAAAGCGACCGGGAACGTCACTCAGCGAACGAACCTTGACCGCACCCTTGACGCCAAACGGGCGTTCGATCTGCCCTACCGTCACCGTATCGAGATCGCTCACCATAAGAAAGAGCGCTACTTGGCGGCCGTCGCCTTCCGCGCGGACTTTTCCGCCTCAAACTGCTTCCAGACGCCGACCCGGCGCAGCAAGGTTCGCACGGTGACAGAGGGCTGAGCTCCCTGACGCAACCACGTCAGGACGCGCTCCTGCTTAAGCTCCGGCAGACCGGCGCTCTTCAACGGGTCGAAGATTCCAAGAATTTCAAGAAAACGCCCGTCTCGGGCCTTTCTCGAATCGGCTGCCACCAGCCGATACATCGGTCGTTTGTGTCTTCCGGTCCGAGCGAGTCTCAAATGAACTGCCACACTGTCCTCCTTGTGACGATCCGTTAAGGTTCAGGTTAAGGTTAAGGTTAAGGCTGAGTCTAAGGAGAAAGGCCGATTTCGATCTCGACCTCAGCCTACTTCATTACATCGACCGCATGAGCTGGGCGAGTTGCCGCCGCCCTCCTGCGCCGGTCATGGCTTTTGCCAGTTTCTTCGCCGAGAGAAATTGCTTGATCAACCGATTCACGTCTTGGACCGAGGCGCCGCTTCCGCGCGCGATCCGCTTTTTCCGGCTTCCGTTGATAATGGTGTGGTCGCGACGCTCTCGTATCGTCATGGAGTCGATCATGGCGGCCACCCGGCCCATTTCCCGCTCCGGCTTGTCTCCCTCGATCGCGCTCTTGAGCTTCTGCCCGCCCGGAAGCATGCCGAGAATCTGATCCAACGAACCAAGACGTCCCATTTGCCCGATCTGGGCGCGAAAATCCTCCAGTGTGAACGTATTGCTGACCAGCCGCTTCTGCGCGGCTTCGGCCTGCTCGCGAGAGATGGTTTCTTGCGCTTTTTCGATGAGCGACAGCATGTCGCCCATCCCGAGAATGCGCGACGCCATGCGATCGGGGTGAAACGCTTCGAGTGCATCCAACTTTTCCCCGACACCGAGAAACTTGATCGGCTTGCCGGTGACGGCTCGAATCGACAAGACCGCGCCTCCGCGCGCGTCGCCTTCCACCTTCGTCAGGATGATGCCAGTCACACCGATCTTGTGATCAAACTGGCCGGCCATCGTCACCGCGTCCTGGCCGGTCATCGCATCGGCAACCAGCAAGACCTCTTGAGGGGCCACTGCCGCCTTCACCGCGACGAGTTCTCCCATCAATTCGTCGTCGATGTGGAGCCGCCCTCCCGTATCCAGCACAACCAGATCGAAGCCCTGCTCCCGTCCCTGCTCAACACCGGCGCGGCAGATACGCACGACATCCGATTGAACGGCGTGCGCCTGATCGGCGCGATACACATCGATTCCAAGATCGCGTCCCAGTGCGCTGAGCTGTTCGCCGGCTGCAGGCCGGCGCGGATCAGCCGCGACCAACAATACGCGCTTGCCTTGCTGCTTGAACAGGCGGGCCAGCTTGCCGCAGGTCGTCGTCTTGCCCGCGCCTTGCAGTCCGACCATCATCACCACAGTAGGCGGATGCGCGTTGAGCGCAAGCCCCGAACGCTCGCGCCCCATCATGTCGCTCAATTCGTCCCAGACGATCTTGACGACCTGATGGCCAGGAGTCAGGCTTTGCAGCACCTCTTGTCCGATCGCCTTTTGGCGGACACGCTCAATGAACTCCTTCACGATCTTGAAGTTGACGTCGGCTTCGAGCAGCGCAAACCGCACGTCCTTCAACGCTTCGGTGATATTCTGCTCCGTGAGCACACCCTGCCCGCGAAGTTTCTTCAACACCTTTTCGAACTTATCGCTCAGTGCGTCAAACATACGACCACAAAAAGGAACGAAGCCATCGAGGCCTTGCGCCAGATCTCCGATCACCTCGAAAAATTTAGAAAAAGAGCATCGGTGAGTGTATAGAAGCGAAGAATGCAAGTCAAGGCGGCGGCGAGGCTGTGTCAAGTCGGTGATTTGTTGACTTGATGGGAGCCTTTCGATATGGTGCCTTTACGGTACCGCTGTCACAATGCCCTGTTTCATAACGGAGGATCGGCGCGCGCGTGCGAAAGTCACCGTGGGTTCTGTTCATCTTCATCATCATTGGAGGGCTGCTTGGCGGAATTCTTGGAGAAATTCTCCACGTCATCGCGCCCCAGGGCACGATTCAGAGTATCTTCTCGGCCCACTTCATGCCCGGCATCAATCCCCCCCTCACCATCGATCTGATCTTGCTGAAACTCACCTTGGGCTTCGGCCTCAAGGTCAACATCATCAGCGTGTTGGGCATGTTTGTCGGAGTGTACTTCTACAAACACGTCTAAGATTTCATATCCAGCGCTTGCAGCCGCAGCGCCCGGATCTGATTGCGCAACTCTGCGGCCCGCTCAAACGCCAGCTCTTTGGCCGCCGCCTTCATCTCCACCTCCAGCCGCTTGATGAGCTGATCCGTCGCCTCGGCCGCTCCATATTGCCCGACTGATTCGGCCGCCAGGTCCAACTGAACGTAATCCATCTCGGCAACGGCATATTCCAACTCCGGAATCCCCTTTTTCACGCCGGTGGGGGTAATGCCATGGGCCAGATTGTAGTCGGCCTGAATCGCCCGGCGCCGGTTCGTTTCCTCGATCGCCTTTTTCATGGAGTCCGTCACGAAATCTCCGTAAAAAATCACCCGCCCATCGAGGTTGCGCGCCGCGCGGCCGGCCGTCTGGATGAGCGAGCGGTACGACCGAAGGTACCCCTCCTTATCCGCGTCAAGAATGGCGACCAAACTCACCTCCGGCAGATCGAGGCCTTCCCGCAGCAAATTGATGCCGACCAGCACGTCGAAGACGCCCCGCCGCAAGTCCCGCACAATCTCGGCCCGCTCCAGCGTCTTGATGTCGGAATGGAGATACCGCACCTTCACTCCGAGATCGTGATAATACTCCGTCAGGTCTTCGGCCATGCGCTTGGTCAACGTCGTGACGAGCACGCGGCCGCCCTTGGCCACTTCGGCTCGCACCTGCCCCAGTAAGTGATCCACCTGCCCTTTGGCCGGCACGACTTCGATCTGCGGGTCCATCAGGCCTGTCGGACGGATGATCTGTTCGACGACCTCGCCGCCCGCATGGTTCAGTTCGTACGGGCCCGGGGTCGCCGACACATAGACCACTTGATTCACGCACTTTTCGAATTCAGAAAATTTCAGCGGCCGATTATCGACGGCGGACGGCAGACGAAATCCGTAATCCACCAACGTTCGCTTCCGCGAGTAGTCCCCCTCGTACATCCCTCCGACCTGCGGAACGGCCGCATGCGACTCATCGACGATCAGCAGAAACCCTTTCGGAAAATAATCCAGCAACGTCGGCGGCGGCTCGCCCGGCGCCCGTCCGCTGAGATGACGCGAGTAGTTCTCGATACCGTGGCAATAGCCCATCGCGCGGATCATTTCCAAATCGAACTTCGTGCGCTGTTCGAGGCGTTGCGCTTCCACCAGCCGGCCGGTGTTTCGGAGGTGGACGACCCGTTCATCGAGTTCCTCCTCAATCCCGGTAATCGCCCGCTCATACCGGTCCGGAGCGATCAAGTAATGGGTGTTCGGATAGATCGCCACCTTGGGCAACTTGCCCAACGACTTCCCTGTGAGCGGATCGATTTGGTGAATGGCATCGACGAAGTCGCCGAACAACTCGATGCGCACCGATTTCGCCTCCGACGAGGCCGGAAAAATCTCGATCACGTCTCCACGCGCGCGAAACGTTCCACGATGAAAATCCACGTCGTTCCGCTCGTACTGAATCTCCACGAGCTTCGCCAAAATTTTCTCCCGCCTGGCCTCCGCGCCTTCTTCCACATAGACCAGCATGTCATGGTAGACCTCCGGAGACCCCAGCCCGTAGATGCACGAGACCGACGACACAATCAGCACATCGTTGCGCTGGAGCAAGGAGGTCGTCGCGGAATGCCGCATCTGGTCGATCGCATCGTTGATCGACGCATCCTTGGCGATATAGGTGTCGCTCTGTGGGATGTAGGCTTCGGGCTGGTAGTAGTCGTAATAGCTGACGAAATATTCGACGGCGTTGTGCGGAAAGAATTGCTTGAACTCTTGATAGAGCTGCCCGGCCAGCGTTTTGTTGTGGACGAGCACCAGCGTCGGTTTTTGAACCCGCTCGACGAGATTGGCCATCGTGAACGTCTTGCCGGACCCGGTCACACCGAGCAAGACTTGGTGTTTCTTTCCGGACTCTACCCCGGCCGTCAGCTTGGCGATCGCCTCCGGCTGATGACCACAGGGTTTGAAGGGGGCCTCAAGTTTGAACGGCGGCATGACGATCTCCGGCAGTCATCTTACCAAACGCTCAATCGCGTTTCTCGTGAAGCGTATCGCGTGTCTCGCAAACAAAAACACACGACTAGCCCACATGATTCATGACGGTTCGTCGCGAAATCGCGCATTCGCGCAGCGAGACGGGCACGCGGAGCCGTGAGACCCTGATGCGTACTCGTGCAGTACGTTGAGGAGGCAAGCGGCGAGCCTGCCCGCCGAAGGCTTGTCGCAGCAGCGAATCCGCGATTGCAGCAGAAGTGCTCATGAATCATGCGGGCTAGAGGCACGCCTTCCGTCTTGCGCTTCACGCTTCACGCTTCACGAGATACGAGCGGCGCAGACCTGATATCTGATCGACCATGGCGGAAAAGGCGTTTAAGCGCATGCGGGTGAAGAGCTCCAAAACAAAAGAAAAGGGGCTGCCGGAATTCCCGGCAACCCCTTCATTGAACTGATCGCGACCGGATTAGTTCCGACCGCCTCCAAATCCTCCACGCCCGCCTCCCCCGCCGGAACGGGGCTCCTGGGGACGCGCTTCATTAACCGTCAACGTCCGCCCGCCGAGTTCCGTCCCGTTTAAGGCGGCAATGGCAGCTTGAGCTTCAGAATCAGACGACATTTCCACGAATCCAAATCCACGGGATTGCCCGGTGAACTTGTCGGAAATAATCCGCGACGAGGTAACCGCCCCGTGCGCAGCAAACAAATCGCTCAGTTGCTGCTCCGTCGTTGAATAGGGCAATCCACCGACATAAATCTTCGCTCCCATTTACGCTCCTCCTTTTAGGGAATGGTGTTGTCTTGGACACGAGAAAGAAACGGGGAAGGAATGGGCCGAAGAGGTCATCAACACAGTAGTGCTTCGCTCTGGCTTCCGATCAGATTCCCTGGCAGGACCAAAACAACATCCGTTCAGGCCTTGTCACTTTCCTCGCTTGTTTGCCAGGCCTTTCGCAACCAAACGCCGCAATATTACTCCAAGCAAAAGAGCAAATGCAAGTTTTCGCCCCACATTATTCGCAACCATCGCTCGAATGCTCGCACCTCGTGAAGCATATCTCGTATCTCGCAAACTGCCGCTCGGTCAAACGAGCCGACGGCGTATGGCTGATGGCAAATAGCATGGGACAGGCTAAGCACCCACAACTTAAAACTCAGCACTGGCAGCGCTAATACGCCGGCGGGGATGAAAGCGGCCTGTGGGAAAAGAGCGGAACGGCATGGAAGGTATCGAACAACAAGGAGGATTTCCCTCGAACCAGCAATCCGACTTGCCCCAGTCCAAGCGCTTGATCTTCAACTGACAGCACGAGAGCCCCATCCACGAAGGTCTCAATGAAATCCTTGCTGATGATCGTGTTCCGCTGCACCCTGAGTGAATGCCAATCTGTTCGTTTGAGCGTGACCGGAGTGTGACTGAGCACCGTCTCTTTCCCTGCCACCATACGGATTACGCGCACCGTAGACCCAGCGAGATCGACCACTGCCCCATAAAAGTTCGAGGCGTCTAGGGCGCCAAATACGACTCCGCCGACACCCAAAGCCCCTTCCGGCGCGCGGAAGCGCACCGTCAAATCAGGGTACTCGTAATTCAACCCGTCGGCTAATAGCAATTGGTCGCATGGCTCCGACTCACATGGCGACGACACCGCCACAATCTGAGTAGGTGACGGCGCGTCCGCATCGGCCTGAACCGCCCATTCAACGGGCCGCTCCTCACCGGACGCCAGTGCCACAAAACCCGCCGGGGGCTTCTGCGGTTGATCCTGATCGAAGGTCCACTTCTGAAAGAGGCCTCCCGTCGCCTGCCGTTTCAAATTGACTTCTTTTTCTTCCTGGGACTCGCGCGGAACGGCCCGTGCCTCATCGACGACAGCCATCACCGCGCAGCAAGCCAAGAGCAGAAGGCACAATTTCAGACTCAATTGTATCGGGTACGGGGTGAGGCGTGAGACGTGAGGGGTGCCGAATAATGACGAGTGCATCTGATAACTCATAACTCAATACTGCATAACCTAAGAGGAGAGCCGCCTGCGCTATTTCGGCGCCCGTGGTTTCTTAATTTGAAGGATGTCCTGCTGCAACCGGTCCCGCTCGGCGAGAAGCTTCCTTCGCCGCCGCCACCGATTCCATGTCCACCACCGCAATTTCTCTCGAAAGGTCACAATGGGCGTCGGCGCGCTGCCTCCGGGAGCTTGCTGAAACGAATACCCCTCGTGGCTGTCGCGTTGCTCAAAGAACCGCTTATAGAGATGATCGTACAGCCCGTTTCCCGATCCGCCTTCTGCCACTGATACTCCCTCCTTGCCCACATCTTTCATGTCTGTTCGGCAGAAACATGTTCCATAGAACATGTTTCTGGTTTCGGGTTCCGAGTTGCGAGTTGCCGGAACGTATGTTCTGACGACACGAAATATGAAACCAGAAACGCGCAACTCCCTTCCCCAGACCCGAACGCGCATAGTACCTGGTGCCGCCAAGATGGTGCAATGGGCCGAGCAGCCTATGCCGCATTATTCGTGACAGTTCGTCACGAAATCGCGGAGCCGCGTCGCGAGAGCGGCGCGCGAAGTCCGACGGTTCCGAGGCGTCCTCGTGCAGTACGTCGAGGGACTGCGGGGCGAGCCCGCCGCCCGAAGGTGTGTCGCAGCAGCGGATCGGCGATTGCAACAGAAGCACTCATGAGTAATGCGGGCTATGCTATAGTTTCGCCACTTCCCACGATCGGAATTCAAAGGCGGAGTCTCCATGCGCTCATGCACCTGTTCATGCCTTTCACGGCACGTGCTCGCACTTGCCCTCATGGGCGTCATCCTGTCAGCGGCAACAGCTGGCGCGCAGCAAGCCGATATCGGACTCTCCAAAGCTCTCGACGTCATGTCCACCGAACGGATGTTGGCCGACATTCATACATTGAGCAGCCCTTCTTTCAATGGGCGTCAAACAGGAACGAAGGACGATCTCCGTTCCGCGCAATGGATCGCGCAGGAATTGCTGTCGGCAGGACTCCGTTTGCCGAAGGTGTTCAACGGCTCGCTGGCGATCCCGCCCTTTTCAGGGAAAGACGGCGCCGCAGCAGGCATCATGGCAACCCTCGTCCCCACTCCCATCATGTCACTCGATCCCGACCTTCGAATCGGCATCGTTGACCGCCTGTCTGCCACCATGCTCGGCACAGATTACCTTCCCGTCTTCGATGCGCCTTCTGCCGATGTGCAAGGCCGGATTGTTTTTGCAGGCTATGGCATCGTCGATCCTGCTCAAGGCATCGACGACTATGCCGGCGTGGACGTGAATAACTGTATCGTGCTCTTCCTGCGAGGAAAACCGGACCACGTCAAAACTCCATTCAGTCATGCGGATAAGATCCGGTTGGCACGGGACCGTGGCGCCCTCGCCTACCTGACTGCGACAGGCCCTATTCGTCCCGCCTATGAAGCGCGGCGTGGAGTCACAGGAAAACCCAGTGCCTTCTACGGGCAACTGCCTCTCGATCAAGCCCTCCCAGGGGCCTGGATCAGTACAGCCCTCGCGGAACAGATCCTTGCCGAGCCGAACGGCGCCACTCCCAATCGCCTGCGCATGCTTCAAGAACAGCTCAATCGGAGCCCATCGGCTGGATCCATCCAGACGAATCACTATGCCTCGCTCCAGTGGAAAACCGCGACACAGGACGGAATACTGACCAACGTGTTGGGAGTGATTCCTGGAACCGGACCGGACTACATCATCATCGGCGCTCACCGCGACCATTTCGGCAGGCCGGCCGGCCTGTTGTTCCCAGGGGCAGACGACAACGCCTCGGGCACCGCCGTGATCCTGGAGGTCGCGCGGGCACTCATGAAGACCGGATTCCATCCCCAGCGGACGCTGCTCTTTGTGTCGTTCAGCGGGGAAGAACGGGATCTGCTCGGCTCGCGCCTCTACACATCACGCCCGCTCGTTCCCCTCGCCGTAACCAAGGCCATGATCAACATCGATCACGCCGGAGTCGGCAATGGCCGGCTCACGGTAGGAGTGACGGGATTGGACAAGAGCGTGGCAGCGGAAGCGGGCCAGACAGCGGGGCTCGGCGACAAGCTCGACCTCTATGGGTATTTCCCCGGCGGGGATCACGTACCCTTCAAAGAAGCGGGAGTCCCGACCGTCACCGTCGTCAGCGGCGGCATCCATCCGCACTTTCACCAACCGACGGACACAGCCGACACGATCGATTCGGAAATAGTAAAGTCCGTGGCCCGGTATGTCCTGGCGTTAGCCTGGCAGCTGGCGAGTGCGCCGTGAGACGTCGCTCATATCTCACGAGCGCGGAAGGAACAACAGTGTCACGGTAGCGGCAGGGTTCGTTTTCGAGAGTCAGGCACGATTGAACACATCGTTGAATGCTTTTGAATAGAGATTCTCGACTCGAAGAACTTCCTCATGCGTGAGCGCCGCAAACTCCTTGGACTTGGCTCGCTCCGACAAATGTCCGTTACCTTGTTTCAAGAACCTGTGAAGAAGATCTATTGTTTTGCTTGGCATATCAAGAATATCTTGAATGTCTTGAGAGAAGCGGTCATACGCCTGCAGATAGGCTATTTCATCGGGCAAGTCCTGAGTAACTGTTTGCTCGACGCAACTGTAGAGAAATTCCGAATGCGCTGTTGCATCAAAGTAGCGATAGAAATCCGCCGTTTCGTTCTTCACGTGAATATTGCCAGTGGTTGTCGCTTCCCAATCAATGAACTCACGTAAGGGCAGGGAGTATGACTCCAAGACTTCTCTATATTTATCCATCGCACGATGAATGGCGGCACTCACCGGAAACAACACATGAGGCGGGTTATACCCCGCTCTCGCAAGAACATGGTGAATGAGCCATCGGTGGAGTCTCCCGTTTCCATCCTCGAAGGGATGCACGTACACGAAACCAAATGCGCAGCAGGCGGCAGCGATAACGGGATCGAGCTTGCCCTTCATGGAGCGCTCGTCGTATGCGATGATCCCTTCAACGAGGTTTCTCAGATCTTCATGACGCGCGCTAATGTGGTCAGGAATGGGGGCGTGCGTGGCACGATCATGCATTCCGATAAAGCCACCCTCGTGTCGTAGACCGAGGTGGACGAGTCTGGCATCGCCGATCACGATCTTCTGCAACCGCTCTAATTCACTGATGCTGAGGGCGCGAGTGCCAGCTTGGCCAATCGCTTTCCCCCATCGCTCCATCCGTTGGGCTGACGGTTGCTCACCTTCAATCTGAAATGACGCTTTGCTATCGCTGAGGAGGAGGAAAGCGGCGGCTCGTCTCACGATATCAGCGTGCGCGCGGCCAATGATTTCGCATGCGCGTGCGTGTAGTGTTTTCGCAATAAAGGCGTCGAGCCGCTCGGTTTTACGAACCATTGGGCAAAAAGCGCGAGTTCCCGGAAGATTGTCCACGACTTTATGGCGGGATGATGGAATCCCATCATGGATGGCGAATTGAATGTCAGCATCCACGATCGGCACAGCACGAACCTTTCCGGGAGATGGAAGATCCAATTGCCGTCCCGTTAGCCATTCGTGCAAATACCAAATTCGTCTGGCATACGCGCCTGTCGGCTCCGATCGAACGATCGCTGCAACTTCTCGATCGTCAATCACTTTGAACAGTGCGGCCAGCACACCTAAGTCGACGCCCTCCCACTTGAGAGCAAGTCCCAGATGTCCAAAGAGTGAATCCTCCGGAGCATGCCGAGGGCTGAGAAGCTGCCACTCATTCGTGGACGCAGGCTTATGTCTTTCGGCAATTGCGGTTAGTCTTCGAGGTAATGGCAGCTGTAATCCGTAGCGATCGATCAACGCAGCATAGCCGACTGGTTTGACCGGCTCAGGGGCAACCCTTCCGTGGAAATCCGTTACGCCGAGAGCACTATCACGCATTTGATCATTCATGGACTCTCTATCACCGCCTGCTCAAACAAATCACTCAATAGCTGTTATCGTGAAACATGATCACCAATTGCCTTCAAAAACATCAACTAATATGAATTATGTTCACCATGCTTAAATATCAATCACCAATCCTATTGCGTCGTGAATAGTATTCACCGGAACTCATGAAGTCAATACCAATGTCATACCTATGACATTTCAAGATCTTGCACCTAACAGCCAATGAGCCGTGACGCGTCGTTCGTATCTCACCAGCGCGGGAAGGGCGAGACGTGCGCGAAAGGCGGGACTCGATTAGGGGCATTCTCCAAGAGTCAGGAGCAAGAAAGAGGGTGCAGGGTATTATTGTATTCGCGGATGGCAAAATGACGTGAGCCGTTCTCTTGAAATGGCACGCTGACCCCGCATTGACACTCCTCACTGCAACCAACGGCATGATCAACATCGACCATGCCGGGGTCGGCAATGGGCGGCTCACGGTCGGCGTGACGGGATTGGTCAAGAGCGTGGCGTCCGAGGCAGGTCAGGCGGCGGGGCTCAGCGACAAACTCGACCTCTATGGGTTTTTCCCCGGCGGCGATCACGTGCCCTTCAAAGAGGCCGGAGTTCCGACTGTCACCGTCGTCAGCGGCGGCATCCACCCGCACTTGCACCAACCGACCGACACAGCCGATACGATCGATCCGGAAATAGTACAGTCCGTGGCCCGGTATGTCCTAGCGTTGACCTGGCAGTTGGCGAATGCGCCGTGAAGTTCTCACAAACCGCGCGAGGCTGAGGCCGAGCAGAAGATCGCTCTGCTATAGCACCAGTTTCGACCACCGTATTCCCTCAGGAAATCGTCTTCACAGACTTCCCCCTCGCGCGATCGTCTTGGCCGAGTTGTGGGCCGTCGGTTCGGAGAATGAACACGTCCGAACGTATTTTCTCAGCGAAAGGGCGTCCAGCGATCGCGCACTTCCCAAGCACGCTCAGAGAATTAGAGGCGAATATCCGGTTGAAGGTTGAAGAGGAGAGAAGGCACACGAAGGACTCGGATCGCCTCGTCAGAAAGGCAGGGAGAGGATCAGTCAGTCCTGCTCATCACGGG
>Ga0210334_11089111_pt1 | contig 18847 bp, 16 predicted proteins | sample S306metaT_FD_164440 | JGI IMG/M metagenome (GOLD analysis project Ga0210334, IMG submission 164440) | Metatranscriptome of estuarine sediment microbial communities from the Columbia River estuary, Oregon, United States - S.306 (Metagenome... | ecosystem: Environmental > Aquatic > Marine >... | reverse complement strand
TGTGAATGTACCAAAAGGCCAGTAGCTCAATTGGCAGAGCGTCGGTCTCCAAAACCGAAGGTTGGGGGTTCGAGACCCTCCTGGCCTGCCCTTGCCGATCCGCGAGGCGACAGGCAGCCGCAAAGGGATTCGTTGAAATATGGCCGATAAGTTAAAGCTGTCGTTCGCGCTCCTGCTGGTGGCGGCTGGCGTCGCCGGATTTTATGTGCTGGGCGCCAGCCCGCTTGCGCTGCGCGTGCTGGCGGTTCTGGGAGGCGTTCTGGCCGGGGCGGGAGTTGCCCTCTGGTCCGAGCCAGGGAAGCAGTTTTTCAGGTTTGCCCAGGAGTCGCTGGCCGAAACCAAGAAGGTCGTATGGCCGTCGCGGAAGGAGACCATGCAGACCACCGGCATCGTGGTTCTGTTCGTGGTGGTGATGGCGCTGTTCCTGTGGCTGGTGGACGCGGGGCTGCTGTTGCTGGTGAAACTGATGATGGGCCGGAGCGGATGATGTCCAAGCGGTGGTACGTGGTTCACGTTTACTCCGGCTTCGAGAAGAGCGTCCAGCGCGTCCTGTTGGAGCGCATCGCGCGCTCCGGGATGGCGGACAAGTTCGGGCAGATCATGGTGCCCGTGGAAGAAGTGGTCGAGATGAAAAGCGGGCAGAAGAACGTTTCGGAGCGAAAGTTCTTCCCCGGCTACGTTCTGGTGGAGATGGAGATGACCGACGAGACCTGGCATCTCATCAAGAGCACGCCGAAGGTGACGGGCTTCGTGGGGGGGACGGCAACGCGGCCGACACCCATTTCCGAGAAGGAAGTCCAGAACATCCTTCACCAGATCCAGGAAGGGGCTGAGAAGCCGAAGCCCAAGGTCCTGTTTGAGGTGGGGGAGGCGGTGCGAGTGAAGGAAGGCCCGTTCACCGATTTCCACGGCACTGTCGAGGACGTCAATTACGACAAGAACAAGCTGCGCGTCTCGGTGTCGATCTTCGGGCGTTCCACCCCGGTCGAACTGGATTTCGGGCAGGTGGAAAAGGCTTGATATTGGGCCGTCCGGCACATGTCCCGGACGGGATCTTGAGCAGTTCGGGGAGGGTGCCAAGGCACCCGCATGAACCCGTCAGAGGAGCGTAAAGTGGCAAAGAAAGTCGTCGGTTACATTAAGCTGCAGGTGCCTGCGGGGAAGGCGAATCCTTCGCCCCCAATCGGCCCCGCGCTGGGTCAGCGCGGCCTCAATATCATGGAGTTCTGCAAGGCGTTCAACGCCCAAACCCAGAAGGTCGAGCCTGGGCTTCCGCTTCCCGTCGTGATCACGGCTTTCGCGGACAAGAGCTTTACCTTCATCATCAAGACCCCGCCCGCCACCGTGCTGATCAAGAAGGCGGCCAAGATTGAAAGCGGAAGTGCCCGTCCCCACACGGACAAGGTGGGAAAGATTACCCGCCAGCAAGCCGAGGAGATCGCCAAGACCAAGATGCCCGACCTCACGGCGGCGGATCTGGAGGCGGCGGTGCGCACGATTGCAGGAAGCGCCCGAAGCATGGGCGTCGAGGTGGAGGGGCTCTGACATGGCACACGACTCGAAGCGATACAAGGCGTTGGCCAGCAAGATGGACCGTGCCAAGCTTTTCGGCCTGAGCGAGGCGCTGAAGGCCGTGAAGGAGAACGCCACGGCCAAATTCGATGAGTCCATCGATCTTGCCGTCAACCTGGGCATCGATCCCAAGAAGTCGGATCAGGGGGTGCGCGGGTCCGTCGTCCTGCCCGCGGGTACCGGGAAGACGGTGCGCGTGGCGGTGTTTGCTCAGGCCGACAAGGCCAAGGAAGCCAAGGCCGCGGGAGCCGACATCGTGGGCTTGGAGGACCTTGCCGAGCAGGTCAAGCAGGGCAAGATCGAGTTTGACGTGTGCATCGCCGAGCCCGGCGCAATGCGGATCGTGGGCCAGCTGGGACAGATTCTTGGCCCGCGCGGCCTGATGCCCAACCCGAAGGTCGGAACGGTCACGCCCGACGTGGCGGGAGCGGTCAAGAACGCCAAGGCGGGCCAGGTCCAGTACCGGGCGGACAAGGCAGGTATCGTGCAGTGCTCCATCGGGCGCGCTTCGTTCTCCGTGGAGTCACTGCGGGACAACGCCCTTGCCTTGGTGGATGCCCTCAACAAGTCCCGTCCCGCCAGCGCCAAGGGCGTGTACCTGAGAAGGGTCTCGGTGACGAGCACCATGGGCGTGGGGGTAAGGGTGGACCAAGCGAGTCTCAACGCTTGATTGATTTTGGATGGCTTTGGGCCGCCGGGAGTATCCGGCGGGTTGTCAAAGACCGTAGGTGCCGGAAGCGGCTTAATTCGAGGATTGACAGGGGAGTGATTCCTGGTCAGCGCCAAGGCCTACGCAGACGGCGTACCCGTGAGGCAGGTGATTTGTTGCAGTATTCCTGGTTTCAAGGTCGCCGTTCCCGGGGCTTGGGAGCGATTGGCGCGAAGTGCGCCGGTAGGGTCTCAGGTTCCATTATCTAAAACGGAGGTCAGACCTTGAGTCTTAGCATTGAAGAGAAGAAGGCGCTGGTTGGCGAAATCTCCACGCAGCTCGCCGGGGCGCAGGCGGTAATCCTGGCGGATTATCGCGGCCTGCCCGTGGCGGGCATGACCGAGCTGCGCGCGAAAGCGCGCCAGTCCGGCGTGTACCTGCGCGTGCTGAAAAACACCCTCGCGCGCCGGGCGGTAGCGGACACGCCTTTTGCCGGCCTCGCCGAGCACATGGTGGGTCCCCTGGCCTATGGCATCAGCGCCGATCCCGTCGCTGTCGCCAAGGTCCTGAACGACTTCGCCAAGGCAAATGAGGCGTTCGTCATCAAGGCGGGCGCCATGGCCAACTACGTGATGTCCGCAAAGGATGTGACCAGTCTGGCCAGCATGCCGAGCCGCGAGCAGTTGATCGCCACGTTGATGGCAACCATGCAGGCGCCGGTGGCGAAGCTGGTGCGCACCATGAACGAGGTGCCATCCGGTTTCGTGCGCGCGGTTGCCGCCGTCCGGGATCAGAAGGAGAAGCAGGCGGCGTGAACCGCGGGATTCCCGGGGAACCCCGTGCGACACGCGCCCTCTCCGACCAGGCTGCCTAAATTTATCGACCACATAATTTTTCACATTCAAACCAGGAGTAACGATCATGGCTATTGCCAAAGCTGAAATTCTTGATGCCATCTCCAACATGACGGTCATCGAGCTGTCGCAGCTCATCAAGGACATGGAGGAGAAATTCGGCGTTTCCGCCGCCGCCACCGCGGTTGCCGTAGCCGCCGCTCCGGCCGCCGGCGCCGCCGCTCCGGCCGCAGAAGAACAAACCGAGTTCACCGTGATCCTCAAGGCCGCGGGCGAAAACAAGGTTAACGTCATCAAGGCGGTGCGCGAGTTGACCGGTCTCGGCCTCAAGGAGGCCAAGGACCTGGTGGATGGGGCACCCAAGCCCGTCAAGGAAGGGGTTTCCAAGGCTGACGCCGAGGCGGCCCAGAAGAAGCTCGCCGAGGCGGGCGCCGCTGTCGAGGTCAAGTAATTCTGCTGAGTACGCGCGGGCTGGCGGGGAAACCCGCCAGCCTCTTGGCTTTGTTGAACAGGAGTTCCCTGAAGAGGTCAAAAGCCAGGGGCGGGCTTTCCTTTCCCCCTGACTCCTGCCTTCTTTACCGGCTCGCAGCCGCGGAGACCATATGAGCTACTCATTCACCGAGAAAAAGCGTATTCGGAAAAGCTTTGCCAAGCGGGAAAGCGTTTTGAAGATCCCCTACCTGCTGGCGACGCAGCTCGAATCTTTTGCCGCCTTCCTGCAGGCCGAGGTTCCGCCGGATCAGCGCAAGACGGAAGGTCTCCAGGCCGCCTTCAGCTCGATCTTTCCGATCTCGAGCCATTCGGGCAATGCGCGCCTCGAGTTCGTCAGCTTCGCCCTCGGCCAGCCACCGTTTGACGTCAAGGAGTGCCAGCAGCGCGGCCTGACCTTTGCGGCCCCCCTCCGGGCCCGGGTACGCCTAGTGATCATGGACCGGGAGGCCCCCAAGCCAACGCCCAAGGAGGTCAAGGAGCAGGAGGTCTACATGGGCGAGATTCCGCTCATGACCGCGACGGGCTCCTTCATCATCAACGGCACCGAGCGGGTCATCGTGAGCCAGTTGCACCGCTCGCCGGGGGTGTTTTTCGAGCATGACCGGGGCAAGACGCATTCCTCCGGCAAGCTGCTGTTCTCGGCCCGGGTTATTCCCTACCGGGGCTCGTGGCTTGACTTTGAATTCGACCCGAAGGACTTCCTTTATTTCCGTGTTGACCGGCGCCGCAAGATGCCCGTCACGATCCTGCTCAAGGCGCTGGGCTACACGCCGGAGCAGATCCTGAAGGAGTTCTTTGCCTTCGACACCTTCCATCTGGGCAAGAAGGGCATCCAGTTCGACGTCGTTCCCGAGCGCCTCCGCGGGGAATTGGCGCGATTCGACATCCACGACAAGAGCGGAAAACTGATTGTTCCTAGGGACAAGCGGATCACGGCCAAGCACGTGCGGGACATGCAGCACTCGAAGCTGGACAAGCTGCTGGTACCCGAGGAATTTCTGATCGGCCGCGTGCTGGCGTCAAATGTTGTCAATCAGGAGACCGGAGAAGTTGTTGCCCTGGCGAACGACGAGATCACCGAGGACCTGCTGAAGAAGCTCGCCTCCGCCGACATTCCCGTGATCCAGACCATTTACACCAATGACCTGGACCACGGCTCGTATATCTCCTCCACGCTGCGTTCCGATGACACCCCGGACCAGTACCAGGCGCAGGTCGCGATTTACCGGATGATGCGCCCGGGAGAGCCGCCCACGGAAGAGGCGGTGCGCACCCTGTTCCAGGGCCTTTTCTTCAGCGAGGATCGTTACGATCTCTCCCCGGTCGGCCGCATGAAGTTCAACCGCCGCGTCGGGGCGACGGAACTCCGCGGAAAGGGAACACTGTCCAACGAGGACATCGTGGCCGTGATCAAGATACTGGTGGAGCTTCGGAACGGCCGCGGAGAGATCGACGACATCGATCACCTCGGCAACCGCCGTGTGCGCTCGGTGGGCGAGTTGGCCGAAAATCAGTTCCGCGCGGGACTGGCGCGGGTTGAGCGGGCGGTCAAGGAGCGTCTCTCCCAGGCGGAGAGCGAGAACCTGATGCCCCATGATCTCATCAACGCCAAGCCCGTTTCCGCGGCGATCCGCGAGTTCTTCGGCTCCAGCCAGCTCTCCCAGTTCATGGACCAGACGAACCCACTCTCGGAAATTACCCACAAGCGCCGGGTTTCCGCCCTCGGGCCGGGCGGCCTGACCCGCGAGCGCGCTGGCTTCGAGGTGCGCGACGTACACCCGACCCACTACGGCCGGGTTTGCCCGATCGAGACTCCGGAAGGGCCCAACATCGGGCTGATCAATTCCCTGGCGCTTTATGCCCGCATCAACGAGTACGGATTCATCGAAACGCCCTATCGCAAGGTGGTGAACGCCAAGGTCACCGGGGAAATCGCCTACCTCTCCGCGATCGAGGAGGGGCAGTACGTGATCGCCCAGGCGAACGCCGAACTCGATCGCAGTGGCAAGTTCACCCAGGACCTGGTGTCGTGCCGCCACCGCAACGAATTCGCGCTGTCGACGCCGGACAGGATCGAGTACATGGATGTGGCGCCGGCGCAGATCGTGTCGGTGGCTGCGTCGCTGATCCCGTTCCTGGAGCATGACGACGCCAACCGGGCGCTCATGGGGTCCAACATGCAGCGGCAGGCGGTGCCCTGCCTGCGCCCAGAGAAGCCGCTGGTGGGCACCGGTATTGAGCGCGTGGTCGCCGTTGATTCTGGGACAGCGGTGCAGGCCGAGCGGGGCGGGATGGTGGATTATGTGGATGCCTCGCGCATCGTGGTCCGGGTCCACGACAAGGAAACCCGTGCCGGCGAGGTGGGTGTCGACATTTACAACCTGGTGAAGTACACGCGCTCCAACCAGAACACCAACATCAATCAGCGGCCGGTTGTCAGGATTGGCGATGTCATCGAGCGCGCTGATGTGGTAGCCGATGGCGCTTCAACGGACATGGGGGAGCTGGCGCTGGGGCAGAACCTGCTGGTCGCATTCATGCCGTGGAATGGTTACAACTTCGAGGACTCCATCCTCATCTCCGAACGGGTGGTGGCGGACGACCGCTTCACGTCCATTCACATCGAGGAATTGTCGGTTGTGGCGCGGGACACCAAGCTTGGCCCCGAAGAGATCACGCGCGACATTTCGAACCTGTCTGAGGCGCAACTTTCACGCCTCGATGAATCGGGGATTGTTTACATCGGCGCCGAAGTCGAGGCGGGCGATGTGCTGGTCGGGAAGGTGACGCCCAAGGGCGAGACCCAACTCACGCCGGAGGAGAAGCTGCTGCGCGCCATTTTTGGCGAGAAGGCGTCTGACGTGAAGGACACCTCGTTGCGCGTTCCCTCGGGCATCGCCGGAACAGTGATCGATGTGCAGGTGTTCACCCGGGAGGGTATCGAGCGCGACAAGCGGGCGCAGCAGATCATCGACGACGAGCTCAAGCGCTACAAGAAGGACCTCGCCGACCAGATGCGGATCGTCGAGGCCGATGCCCTAGAACGCGTGGAGCGGCTGCTCAAGGGCAAGACTGCCGCGGGCGGCCCCAAGAAGCTGGCCAAGGGTACCCGCATAACCAAGGAGTATTTGGAGAACCTGGAACCCCACCAGTGGTTCGACGTGCGGCTGGCCAACGAGGAATCCGCGGCCCAGCTTGAGAATATCAAGGACAGTCTGGCCCAAAAGCGGCTGGAGTTTGACGTCCTCTTTGATGCCAAGAAGAAAAAGCTGACCCAGGGCGACGAGCTGCCACCGGGCGTTCAGAAGATGGTCAAGGTGTACCTGGCGGTGAAGCGCCGGCTTCAGCCCGGGGACAAGATGGCGGGGCGCCATGGAAACAAGGGTGTCATCTCGAAGATCGTGCCGGTCGAGGACATGCCCTACATGGAGGACGGAACCCCCCTCGACGTGGTCCTGAATCCCCTGGGGGTGCCGTCGCGCATGAACGTCGGGCAGATTCTGGAGACGCATCTGGGCTGGGCGTCGAAAGGTCTGGGAATCCGGATCGGGGAGATGCTGAGCGCGCACGCCAAGGTTCAGGAGCTCCGCCGCTTCCTCACGCAACTCTACAACGCGAGCGGACGCCATGAGCGGCTCGACGAGCTAACGGATGAGGAAATCCTGCGGTTGTCCGAGAACCTGCGCCAGGGCGTGCCGTTCGCCACGCCCGTGTTCGACGGCGCCAACGAGGAGGAGATCAAAGACATGCTGGAGCTCGCCGGGCTGCCGCGGTCGGGTCAGATCACGCTCTTCGACGGCCGCACCGGCGAGGCCTTCGACCGCCCCGTTACGGTGGGCTACATGCACGTGCTCAAGCTTCACCACCTGGTGGATGACAAGATGCATGCGCGCTCGACCGGGCCCTACAGCCTCGTCACCCAGCAGCCGCTGGGCGGCAAGGCCCAGTTCGGCGGCCAGCGCTTCGGCGAGATGGAGGTGTGGGCCCTGGAAGCCTATGGGGCGTCCTACACGCTGCAGGAGATGCTGACGGTGAAGTCGGACGATGTCACCGGCCGCACAAAGGTCTACGAGAACATCGTCAAGGGCGAGCACAAGATCGACGCCGGCATGCCGGAGTCCTTCAACGTGCTGGTGAAGGAGATTCGCTCGCTGGCCATCGACATCGACCTCGAGCGTCACTGAGCCCGGGACCGGAAACCAGGAGACTGACATGAAAGCATTGCTCGACTTGTTCAAGCAGGTCACCCAGGAGGAAGAATTCGACTCCATTCGGATCGGCCTCGCGTCCCCGGAGAAAATCCGGTCCTGGTCCTACGGCGAGGTCAAGAAGCCGGAGACCATCAATTACCGCACCTTCAAGCCGGAGCGTGATGGCCTGTTCTGCGCCAAGATCTTCGGCCCGGTGAAGGACTATGAGTGCCTTTGCGGGAAGTACAAGAGGCTCAAGCACCGGGGAGTCATCTGCGAAAAATGCGGCGTTGAGGTGACCCTCAGCAAGGTCCGTCGCGAGCGGATGGCCCACATCGAGCTGGCGAGCCCGGTGGCCCATATCTGGTTCCTCAAGTCGCTGCCTTCGCGGATGGGAATGGTCCTCGACATGGCCCTTCGGGATATCGAGCGCGTGCTCTATTTCGAGGCTTTCGTCGTGACCAATCCCGGCATGACACCACTGAACCGCGGGCAGCTGCTCACCGAGGACGACTACCTGGTGAAGGTGGAGGAATTTGGGGACGAGTTTCAGGCGGCGATGGGGGCCGAGGGGATTCGCGACCTTCTCCGCAACCTGGACCTCAACGGCGACATCGACCGGCTGCGCCGGGAACTGGAGACCACCGGCTCGGACACCAAGATCAAGAAGATCGCCAAGCGCCTGAAGGTTCTCGAGGCGTTCCAGAAGTCGGGAATCAAGCCCGACTGGATGATCCTCGAGGTGCTGCCGGTTCTGCCGCCGGAGTTGCGGCCCCTGGTGCCCCTGGACGGGGGGCGCTTCGCGACCTCGGACCTGAACGACCTTTACCGGCGCGTCATCAACCGCAACAACCGCCTCAAGCGGCTGCTCGAGCTCAAGGCGCCGGACATCATCGTGCGCAACGAGAAGCGCATGCTGCAGGAGGCCGTGGATTCCCTGCTGGACAACGGCCGGCGCGGTAAGGCCATGACCGGGGCCAACAAGCGTCCGCTCAAGTCCCTGGCCGATATGATCAAGGGCAAGGGCGGGCGTTTCCGCCAGAACCTCCTCGGCAAGCGCGTCGATTATTCGGGCCGCTCGGTGATCGTCGTCGGCCCGCAGCTGAAACTCCACCAGTGCGGCCTTCCCAAGCTCATGGCCCTGGAGCTGTTCAAGCCGTTCATCTTCCACAAATTGGAGGTGACCGGCCTTGCGACCACCATCAAAGCCGCCAAGCGCATGGTCGAGAGCCAGGAACCGGTGGTCTGGGACTTCCTGGAGGAGGTGATCCGCGAGCACCCGGTGATGCTCAACCGGGCGCCCACCCTGCACCGGCTCGGGATTCAGGCCTTCGAGCCGGTCCTGATCGAAGGCAAGGCGATCCAGCTGCATCCCCTGGTGTGCGCGGCATTCAACGCGGACTTCGACGGTGACCAGATGGCGGTGCATGTGCCTCTGTCGCTGGAGGCGCAAATGGAGGCGCGCACCCTGATGCTTTCCTCCAACAACATTCTGTCCCCCGCCAACGGTGATCCCATCATTGTGCCGTCCCAGGACATCGTGCTTGGCCTCTATTACATGACCCGCGAGCGCATCGGCGCCAAGGGCGAGGGAATGTCATTCGCGAACGTTGCCGAGGCTCAGCGTGCTTACGACACGCGGCAGGCCGAACTCCACGCGAAGGTCTCGGTGCGCATCAAGGAGATCGAGGTGACGGCCGAGGGCGAGCACCGGGAGAAGGTGACCCGCTATCAAACCACGGTGGGCCGCGCCCTGCTGTCGGAAATCCTGCCCGCCGGACTGCCGTTTCCCCTCATTGACAAGCCACTGAAGAAGAAGGAGATCTCCAAGCTCATCAACGCCTGTTTCCGGCGTTGTGGCCTGAAGGATACCGTTGTCTTCGCAGACCGGCTGATGTACACGGGATTCTCCATGGCGACCCGCGCGGGGATTTCCATCTGCGTGAACGACATGCTGGTGCCGGCCCAGAAGAACGACATCATTGCCGCGGCGGAGAAGGAAGTTAAGGAAATCGAGGCCCAGTACACCTCGGGCCTGGTGACCCACGGTGAGCGCTACAACAAGGTGGTGGACATCTGGGGCCGCGCCGGCGATATGGTGGCCAAGGCCATGATGGAGCAGCTCGGCATCGAGCCCGTGACAAAGTGGGAGACCAAGAAGGAAGCCTGGACCCCGGTCAAGGACAAGGACGGCAAACCTCTCTCCCAGGAAGCCTTCAACTCCATTTACATGATGGCCGACTCCGGCGCCCGGGGCTCGGCGGCGCAGATCCGCCAGCTGGCGGGGATGCGGGGCCTGATGGCCAAGCCCGACGGTTCCATCATCGAAACGCCGATCACGACCAATTTCCGGGAAGGACTGAACGTTCTCCAGTACTTCATCTCCACCCATGGCGCCCGCAAGGGCCTGGCCGATACCGCGCTCAAGACTGCCAACTCGGGCTACCTCACGCGGCGGCTGGTGGACGTGACCCAGGACCTGGTGGTTACGGAGAACGACTGCGGTACCCGGGAAGGTTTCACCATGAAGGCGCTGATCGAGGGCGGCGAGGTGATCGAGGCGCTCCGGGAGCGGATCCTCGGACGCGTGGCGGTGCTGGACCTGGTAAACCCCGAAACGGGGGAAACCCTGTTCGAATCGGGAACGCTGCTGGACGAGGAGGCGGTTGACGCCATTGAGTCGCTTGGCATCGACGAGGTCAAGGTTCGCACCCCCCTGTCCTGCGAAACGCGCTTCGGGCTGTGCAGCAAGTGCTACGGTCGGGACCTGGCCCGGGGCCAGCTGGTGAACGTGGGTGAGGCGGTGGGCGTGATTGCCGCCCAGTCGATCGGCGAGCCGGGCACCCAGCTCACCATGCGCACCTTCCACATCGGGGGCGCTGCCTCGCGGACTGCGGTGGCCAGCCACGTGGAAAGCAAGTCGGTCGGCACGGTCCGCTTCTCTGCGACCATGCGCTATGTCACCAACGCCCGGGGCGAACAGGTGGCGATCTCGCGCAGCGGCGAGGTCGTCATTGCCGACGAGGTGGGGCGCGAGCGCGAGCGCCACAAGGTTCCCTATGGCGCCACGCTGCTGGTGCGCGAGGGCCAGGCTGTCAAGGCCGGGCAGATGCTCGCGAACTGGGACCCGCACACCCGCCCCATCGTGAGCGAGTACGCGGGAACCGTGAAGTTCGAGAACGTGGAAGAGGGCGTGACCGTCGCCAAGCAAATCGACGAAGTCACGGGCCTGTCCACCCTGGTGGTGATCGATCCCAAGCGGCGCAGTGTATCTTCCGCCAAAGGACTGCGGCCAGCGGTCAAGCTGCTGGATCCCGGGGGCGGAGAGGTGCGGCTGGCGGGAACCGACCAGTCGGTCAACTACACGTTCCAGATCGGAGCCGTGATCAACGTCAAGGACGGGCAGCAGGTGGGCGTCGGGGAAGTTATTGCCCGCATGCCCCAGGAGACGGCGAAGACCAAGGACATCACCGGCGGTCTGCCCCGGGTGGCGGAGCTTTTCGAGGCGCGCTCTCCCAAGGATGCCGGCAAGCTCGCCGAAATCACCGGCACCGTCTCCTTCGGCAAGGACACCAAGGGCAAGCAGCGGCTGGTCATCACCGATCTGGACGGCGTGGCCCATGAGGACCTGATTCCGAAGGACAAGCACGTCATGGCCCATGACGGGCAGGTGGTGAACCGGGGCGAGATGATCGTCGACGGACCGGCTGATCCCCACGACATCCTGCGCCTGCTCGGGGTTGAGGCCCTGGCACGTTACATCATCGACGAGGTGCAGGACGTCTACCGGCTTCAGGGTGTGAAGATCAACGACAAGCACATCGAAGTCATCGTGCGCCAGATGCTGCGCAGGGTGACCATTGCCGATGCGGGCGACAGCGAATTCATCACCGGCGAGCAGGTCGAGCGCTCTGAGGTCCTGGGGGTTAACGAGCGCCTGTCAAAGGAGGACAAGACCCCGGCCACCTACGAGTACATGCTGCTGGGCATCACCAAGGCTTCCCTGTCCACGGACTCGTTTATCTCGGCAGCGTCGTTCCAGGAGACCACCCGGGTGCTCACGGAGGCGGCCATCATGGGCAAGAAGGACGATCTGAGGGGACTGAAGGAGAACGTGATCGTCGGCCGCCTGATTCCCGCCGGCACCGGCTTGGCCTATCACAATACGCGCAAGAAACAAGCGCTTGGCGCGGATCTGGGAGAGGGTCGGGATCTGGGCGAGGAGACACCGGGAGAAGCAGAGGGTCAGGAGCACGTTGCTTGACACTCTGACGGTATCTCCTTAAAATTCACAGTCTTTTTTGGGTGCGAGCGGGCGGCGGCGAGCCGCTCCGCGACAAATCGAATCCACGCAAATGGACGGCGTAACCCGCCGTCCTGTTTTTTGGAAATTTTGAATGCCTACCATCAGTCAGCTTGTGCGCAAATCGCGGGTGAAGCCGACCACCAAGAGCAAGGTGCCGGCCATGGAAAGCTGTCCCCAGAAACGGGGGGTCTGCACCCGGGTCTACACCACCACTCCCAAGAAGCCGAATTCTGCGCTGCGAAAGGTGTGCAAGGTGCGCCTCACCAATGGCTATGAGGTCATCAGCTACATCGGCGGCGAGGGCCACAACCTGCAGGAGCACTCGGTGGTGCTGATCCGCGGTGGGCGGGTCAAGGATCTTCCCGGCGTGCGCTACCACGTGGTGCGCGGGAGCCTGGACACGGCCGGCGTGAAGGACAGGAAGCAGGCACGCTCCAAGTACGGCGCCAAGCGCCCCAAGAGCGCATAACAGCGACTTAATTCGAGGAAATCATGCCGCGACGCAGGGAAGTTCCGAAGCGCGAAGTTCTCCCGGATCCCAAGTACGGAAACACGGAGGTCGCCAAGTTCATTAACGTGCTGATGACTCGGGGCAAGAAGTCCGTGGCCGAGCGCACGATCTACGGCGCCCTGGAGCAGATCAAGAAGAAGACCGGGAAAGACCCGATCGAGGTGTTCAGCCAAGCCATCACCAACGTCCGACCGGCCGTCGAGGTCAAGAGCCGGCGCGTGGGCGGAGCCAACTACCAGGTCCCGGTCGAGGTCCGGCCGGTGCGGCGCATGGCGCTCGCCATGCGCTGGATTCGCGACGCCGCCCGCAAGCGTGGCGAGAAATCCATGGGTGCGCGCCTGGCCAATGAACTCTCGGAAGCGTCGGAGGGGCGCGGCGGCGCAGTGAAGAAGCGCGAGGAAGTGCACAAGATGGCGGAGGCCAACAAGGCCTTCTCCCACTACAGGTTCTAACGATACCCGGAAGGTCCGATAGTGCCCCGCATCACCCCCATCGAACGCTACCGCAACATCGGCATCATGGCCCATATCGATGCCGGCAAGACCACGACCACCGAGCGCATCCTTTTTTACACCGGGGTGTCGCACAAGATGGGCGAGGTCCATGACGGCGCCGCGGTCATGGACTGGATGGAACAGGAGCGGGAGCGCGGCATCACCATCACCTCCGCGGCCACGACCTGCTTCTGGAAGGGCATGGATCAGAGCCATACGGAGCATCGCATCAACATCATCGATACACCCGGTCACGTGGACTTCACCATCGAGGTGGAGCGCTCGTTGCGGGTCCTCGATGGTGCCTGCACCGTGTTCTGCGCGGTGGGGGGGGTTCAGCCCCAGACGGAGACCGTGTGGCGGCAGGCGAACAAGTACCATGTGCCGCGGCTGGCGTTCGTTAACAAGATGGACCGCCAGGGCGCGAACTTCATGCGCGTCTACGATCAGATCCAGACCCGCCTCAAAGCCAAGCCCGTGCTGATTCAGTTGCCGATCGGCGCCGAGGAGCATTTCCAGGGCGTGGTCGACCTGGTGCGGATGAAGGCCATCCTCTGGGACGAGTCCTCCCAGGGGATGAAGTTCGAGTTGCGGGACATCCCGGCTGAGCTCGCCGGGGACGCGGCAAAATGGCGCGAAAAGCTGGTGGAGACGGCTGCAGAAGCCTCCGATTTCCTGACCCACAAGTACCTGGAAGAGGGCGACCTCACCGAACCAGAGATCAAACAGGGACTACGGCTGCGCACCATCAACAATGAGATCGTGCCCATGCTGTGCGGCTCCGCCTTCAAGAACAAGGGCGTGCAGGCGATGCTGGACGCCGTGCTGGACTACATGCCTTCGCCGGTGGATATCCCGCCGGTGAAAGGCGTTCTCGAAAATGGCGAGACCGCGTTCCGGGAGTCCAAGGACGACGAAAAGTTCTCGGCGCTGGCGTTCAAGATCATGACCGACCCGTATGTCGGGCAGCTTACCTTCGTCCGCGTCTACTCGGGGGTTATGGCTTCCGGCGACACCATCTACAACCCGGTGAAGAGCCGCAAGGAGCGCATCGGGCGGATCCTGCAGATGCACGCCAATCAGCGGGAGGAAATCAAGGAAGTGCGCGCGGGCGACATCGCGGCGGTGGTCGGACTCAAAGAGGCCATCACCGGCGAGACTCTGTGCGACCCGCAGAACGTGATCACGCTGGAGCGCATGGAATTCCCCGAACCCGTGATTCACGTGGCGGTGGAACCCAAGACCAAGGCCGACCAGGAAAAGATGGGGGTCGCCCTTGGAAGGCTGGCCCAGGAGGATCCGTCTTTCCGGGTGCGCACCGACGAGGAGTCCGGGCAAACCATCATCTCGGGCATGGGCGAACTGCACCTAGAGATCATCGTCGATCGCATGAAGCGCGAATTTGGCGTGGAAGCCAACGTCGGCGCGCCCCAGGTGGCTTACCGGGAAACCATCCGCAAGGCGTGCGACGCGGTGGAAGGGAAGTTCATCAAGCAGACCGGCGGCCGCGGTCAATATGGTCATGTCTGGCTCAAGGTGGAGCCCAAGCACGCCGGCACTGGCTTCGAGTTCGTGGACGCCATCAAGGGCGGCACGGTCCCGCGGGAGTACATCCCGGCGGTGCAAAAGGGCGTCGCCGAGGCGCTCACCAACGGGGTCCTTGCTGGATTCCCCGTGGTGGACGTAAAGGTCACGCTGTTCGACGGCTCCTACCATGAGGTGGATTCCAACGAAAATGCCTTCAAGATGGCCGGGTCCATGGCTTTCAAGGAGGGGTTGCGCCGTTCCACTCCGACCCTGCTGGAGCCCATCATGGCTGTAGAGGTCGAGACGCCCGAGGAGTACATGGGCAACGTGGTGGGAGACCTGAATTCCCGCCGCGGCATGATCCTTGGCATGGACGATCTTGTTGCCGGAATGAAGGTGATCAAGGCCGAAGTTCCCCTGAAGGAGATGTTCGGGTACTCCACGGGGCTGCGCTCCCTGACCCAGGGGCGCGCCACCTTCACCATGGAATTCAAGCACTACGCGGAGGCGCCGAAGAGCGTCGCCGAGGCGATCATCAACAAGAAGTAATCGTTCTTTAAGAGGAATCGATCATGGCAAAAGGCAAGTTTGAGCGTACGAAGCCGCACGTGAACGTTGGGACGATTGGTCACGTGGACCATGGGAAGACGACGTTGACGGCGGCGATCACGTCGGTGCTGTCGCGGCAGTTTGGTGGTGAGGCTAAGTCGTACGATCAGATTGATTCGGCGCCGGAGGAGAAGGCGCGTGGGATCACGATCAACACGGCGCACGTGGAGTACGAGACGAAGGCGCGTCACTATGCGCACGTGGACTGTCCGGGCCATGCGGACTACATCAAGAACATGATCACGGGCGCGGCGCAGATGGATGGGGCGATTCTGGTGGTTTCTGCGGCGGACGGTCCGATGCCGCAGACGCGGGAGCACATACTGCTGGCGCGGCAGGTGGGGGTTCCGTACATCGTGGTGTACCTGAACAAGGCGGACATGGTGGACGATGCGGAGCTGCTGGAGCTGGTGGAGATGGAGGTTCGCGAGCTTTTGTCGAAGTACGATTTTCCTGGGGACAAGACGCCGATCGTGATTGGTTCGGCGCTGAAGGCGCTGGAGGGCGACAAGAGCGACATTGGCGAGGCGTCGATTGTGAAGCTGGCGGAGGCGCTGGACGCGTACATCCCGGAGCCGAAGCGGGCGATTGACGGGCCGTTTCTGATGCCGGTGGAGGACGTGTTTTCGATCTCCGGGCGCGGGACGGTGGTGACGGGTCGCGTGGAGCGCGGGATCGTCAAGGTGGGCGAGGAGATTGAGATTGTGGGGCTGCGTCCCACGGTGAAGACGGTGTGCACGGGTGTGGAGATGTTCAGGAAGCTTCTGGACCAGGGGCAGGCGGGGGACAACGTGGGGATCCTGCTGCGGGGGACGAAGCGCGAGGAGGTGGAGCGGGGGCAGGTGATTGCGAAGCCGGGCTCGATCACGCCGCACACGAAGTTCTCGGCGGAGGTGTACGTGCTGTCGAAGGAGGAGGGGGGGCGGCACACGCCGTTTTTCAACGGCTACCGGCCGCAGTTTTACTTCCGCACGACGGACGTGACGGGGTCTGTGGAGTTGCCGGCGGGCACGGAGATGGTGATGCCCGGGGACAACGTGTCGATGACGGTGAGCCTGATTGCGCCGATCGCGATGGAGGAGGGGTTGCGCTTCGCCATCCGCGAGGGCGGGCGCACGGTGGGCGCCGGTGTCGTCGCCAAGGTCATTGAATAAGTCGGGACCGGGATGACGGGACTGCGGGTCCCCACTCACGAATCGCGACTCTCGACTCGGAAACAAACATGCAAAGCCAGAAAATTCGCATCCGCCTTAAGGCGTTCGACTATCGTCTCATCGACCAGTCGGCGATGGAGATCGTCGAAACCGCCAAGCGCACGGGCGCGGTGGTCAAGGGGCCGGTGCCGCTTCCGACGCGGATCGAGCGCTACAACCTCCTGCGCTCGCCGCACATTGACAAGCATTCACGGGACCAGATGGAGATCCGCACGCATTTGCGGCTGATGGATATCATTGATCCCACTGACAAGACGGTGGACGCGCTGATGAAGCTGGATCTTCCTGCAGGCGTGGACGTCGAGATCAAGCTGTAAGCTTACGAAGAGGCTGGCGTCGGGAAACCCGGTTGCCAGGCCGTTTGGATAGGATTGCCGGCCAATCGCAGCCGGCGCCCGGATCTCCGGGAAATACAGAAAAGGAAGATGTCATGAGTTTAGGATTGGTCGGTCGCAAGATCGGCATGACCCGCATCTTCACCGATGACGGCAGTACCGTCCCGGTGACGGTGGTGGACGTGTCGAATAATCGCGTCACCCAAGTCAAGACTGTCGAGAGCGACGGTTATTGCGCGGTGCAGGTCGCCGTCGGCAAGCGACGTCCCAGCCGCATCTCCAAGCCCGCGGCCGGCCATCTGGCCAAGGCGGCGGTCGAGCCGGGTCACGCCCTTAAGGAATTCCGCGTAACGTCCGAGGAAGCTGCCGCCTTGAAGCCCGGCGCGGCCATCGGCACGGACCTTTTCAAGGTCGGGCAGAAGGTTGATGTTGTTGGCGTGACGCTGGGCAAGGGCTTCGCCGGCGTGATCAAGCGCCACCATTTCAGCTCCAACCGTGCGTCTCACGGCAACTCGATTTCCCATAACCGCCCGGGCTCCACCGGCCAGAACCAGGACCCGTCCCGGGTGTTTCCCGGGAAGCGGATGGCTGGTCACCTGGGAAGCGTGCGACGCACCATTCAGAACCTGGAAATCGTACGCATCGACGCGGAGCGCGGCCTGCTGCTCATCCGCGGCTCGGTGCCCGGCCACCCCGAAAGCGATGTCCTGGTGCGCCCCGCGGTCAAGGGAGGTGCGTGATGGAGCTGAAGCTCATCAACGAAAACGGCCAGGCGAGCGCGAGTATTAGCGCCGCCGACACGCTCTTCGGACGCGAGTACAACGACGCGCTGGTACATCAGCTGGTGACCGCCTATCTCGCCAATGCCCGCCAGGGCACGCGCAAGCAGAAGGCCCGGGGCGATGTCAGTCACAGCCATCGCAAGCCGTGGCGTCAGAAGGGTACGGGCCGGGCGCGCGCCGGATTCTCGGGGAGCCCGCTGTGGCGCGGTGGAGCCCGGATCTTCCCGTCGCTGCCCGAGGAGAACTTCAGCCACAAGGTGAATCGCAAGATGTACCGGGCGGGTATCGCCTCGATTCTTTCGCAACTCGCCCGGGAGGGCAGGCTGTCCGTCGTCGACAAGATTACGGTGGACGCTCCCAAGACCAAGCTGCTGTCACAGAAACTGAAGGCCATGGGCATGGAGCAGGTCATGGTGATCACGGATGCGATGGACCAGAACCTGCTCCTGGCTTCGCGCAATCTGGCCAACGTGCTGGTGGTGGAGCCGCACCAGGCGGATCCCGTGAACCTGGTGAATTTCCCGCAGGTCCTCATGACCCGGGGCGCGGTGGCAAAATTTGAGGAGATGCTCGGATGATGGCGACCAACTTCGCCCAGGAACGGCTGATGAAGGTGATCCTTGCGCCGGTCGTTTCGGAAAAGAGTACCTTTGTCGCCGACAAGCACGAGCAGGTGATCTTCCGCGTGGCCCAGGACGCCACCAAGCCGGAGATCAAGGCCGCGGTGGAGCTCTTGTTCAAGGTCCAGGTCAACAGCGTCCAGGTAGCGCGGGTCAAGGGCAAGGACAAGCGATTCGGCCGCACTACCGGCCGCCGCCGGAGCTGGAAAAAAGCTTATGTTTGCCTGATGCCGGGCCAGGAGATCAATTTTGCCGCAGCGGAGGCCAAGTAAATGGCGCTCGTAAAAACCAAGCCCACTTCTCCCGGCCGGCGCGCCCAGGTGCGGGTAGTCAATACCAGTCTGCACAAGGGTGCGCCCCACGCGCCCCTCGTGGAAAGCCAGCAGCGCACATCCGGCCGCAACAACAATGGCCGCATCACGACGCGCCACCGCGGCGGTGGGCACAAGCATCACTACCGGGTCGTGGATTTCCGGCGCGACAAGGACGGGATACCGGCCAAGGTGGAGCGGATCGAATACGATCCGAACCGGAGCGCCAACCTCGCGCTTCTCTGCTATGCCGACGGTGAGCGGCGCTACATTATCGCGCCCAAGGGGATTACGCCCGGAACCCAGGTGGTGAGCGGCGCGGAGGCACCCATCAAGCCGGGCAACACGCTTCAACTGCGGGACATCCCAGTGGGAACGACG